>ERZ894203.87-NODE-87-length-95971-cov-172.764617_pt1 | contig 95971 bp, 83 predicted proteins | sample MGYA00380286_ERZ894203 | MGnify/ENA primary metagenome ERZ894203 (study PRJEB32331, sample SAMN06328484) | human gut metagenome | biome: human gut microbiome; feature: stool | host: Homo sapiens | collected 2014-02-06 ... | reverse complement strand
TCGGGTGGTACACTTTTCAAATGCTACCCGGGGCCATTTTCAAGTGTTAGCTACACATGACCATGAGTTCACAGATATGTGACGGCGTGAAGAATTGTCCGTTTGCCTGCTGTCCCGGTTTTGAGCAGTAAGCCATGTAGAGTTCACCGAAAGCGTCGAACCAGCCCGACCTGCCGATTTGTTTCTGCATGATACGTGTCCATTCGGCTGTCATTTCCATGAACGAGGCGTTTTGCTGACGCTTGTATTTCCAGTTGCTTATTGGCGGTGCTCCCGGAGAGAAGCCGTGGATGATGAAACGCAGCAGGTCGTTGAATACGGTCTGTATTTCATAGCCGCATGAGGAGGCAAAGCCTGTGATGAGCCTGTCGAGCGGCCTGACTTCGTTGGAGATTTCATATCGTGCCATATTCCTTTATTTTATAATTGGTTATAGACTGTCGTTGATTCTGTATACTGTTACGGTATGGTTTTCATTGTCCGTGTGGATTCTGACCGGACCGTATCCCATGAATTTCATGCGGATTTGTCCGTGCTGTCCCATACCGTTCCACTGCTCACGTGATATTTCCTTAATATCCATGCGGTATCCCCAAAGTACAAGAGAGTCAGGCAGGATTCCCTTGTAGAGTCTGCCTTTCAGGATTGCGGCCAGCTCGTCCAGCTCGCTCCGGCTGTACAGCGTGAATGAATCGCTGCGGAAGGTGTATTCGCCTGTCCTTTCCCTGTCCCGGTGTTTCATGATATGATAGCGGAACCAGTTACGGGTGGTGTAACCGTCATACAACGGATTCGGTTCTCTGTATTCCCATTTCCTGACCGGAGCATCGAACCTTAGACTGCCCGTACTGCTGCGCTTCCCGAATCCCCATGTCCTGAATATGCGGATTTCTGTACCTGCGGGTTTCATGTTCCGGATATTGACCTGCGTCCAGGGACTTCCGGTGGTATCATAGGCGGCTTTTCCCATGTCATCGAAACAGAATACCGTTTCCGGTATCAGGCATATATCCGCATATTTTCCTGTTATCCGTTCTATATGAGCTTTTCCGAAATAGTCACCAGAACGTGAGACAAATTCCACGCAGTCTCCTTCTGTCGGGCACATCTGCCTGCTTCGGACATTCTCCATCAGTTCCAGCATACGGTTCACTTTCCGTACTTCCTTTTCTGTAATGGGATACCCGAAGTCACCGTTTGCCAGTTCAAGACTGTCAAGGTCATATCGTATCTTTGTATTCATCCTGTTCTCCTCCTGTTTTGTGTATAGCGTTCAACCTGTCGGGTGATCATATCACAGAATTTCTGGCCGTTTTCTTCCTCACCCCTGAAATAGGCGGCCATCATCAGCAGGTTCCTGTTGTAATAATGCACCCATTTGTCATGGAAATGTGCGCCGGGAACCTGTCCGAATGTTTCCTGAAACAGTTCCAGGGTCAGATCCTCGTCCTGTCTCCTGTTGTATTCCCATATTGCCAGAAGCAGTATGTCATTGTAATTCAGTCTCATATTGCGTTGGTATTTGAAATGGCCATTATGATGTTGCAGCAACCGATTTTCCGGACATTCTCCTTCAGCTTTCCGTTGTTTACCAGTCTGTCGTATGCCTCATGCACAAACCTGTATGCAGGCGAATCATATCCGATACCGTGCAGATGTGATGTCGTCGCCACATTTATCCGTGATGCCATCATGGAAAGTATGTCCTCTTTTCCTGCCCGGCGGTTGCTGAAGGCATCCAGTATATTCCGGTGGATGCATGTTCCGTATCTGGCACGGTAATATTCCATTTCTTCTTCATCGGTGAAGGAATACACCTCTTCCGCTATCGTATCCTTTACAAGACGGAATGTACAGCCTCCTTTTTTCAGTATGGCTGTAATCTGTGGAATATGCAGTGTTTCACAGTAGCCGCTTATTTCCATCGGATGCACGTACAGGCGTGTCTTTCCTTTTACAAGATACATGGCCTGTGATGTACAGCCTGTTCTGTCCGTGTCGAATCCCTCTCCATGAAATTTCTCTTTTATTTCCTTGTAGAATGCATCTGTTTTCTCATGGGAAAGACCTTTTCCCCATTCATATCCGCTTTCCAGACTGAAAAGCAGATGGAAGAGGGTTGTCCGTCCGGTCTTGCTTTCCCAGTAGCCGTAAAGGTCGGCCGTGCCGGATTTCGGTCCGAACCTGTATCCGTCCGGAGTATAGCTTTCCATCACTTCCAGGAGTGAGTTCATGAAATTTTCCGATTCTTCCGATTTCCACCATTCTGACGTATCGTCATCCATGGCATAAGCCGGTATATGGTTCATAACCTGCAGGTATTCCGGAGTCTCTTTCAGAATGTCCAGCATCCTTGTGACGGCTTCCTTCCTTTGTCTGATGGAGAACAGTTCCGTTCCGGTATCCGCGTGAAGCCTGTTCTGTGTCTTCTGGTCTGTAATCATGACTTCTGATATTTATTGTTATACATTGTCTGCCTGTAAGGTACAGGCATTCTTATTTCTTGTTGTCCCTGTTGTCTGTTTGCCCGCATCCCTGCAAGGCTTGGCGGAAAAAAATACCGGAGCGAAGCGAGGATGATTTTTTTCCAGACAACCAGCCCGGCAGGGCCGCCTTGCGGGAGTTGCGCGGCAAACAGCTATTTTTGCAGCAAGAAATGAGGATGCTGTCATCATGTCTGCGGCATAAAAAAAGGGAACCCCATATTGCATGAGGCTCCCCAATACAGACTGTCGCATATATGTCAGGTATGTATGCTCCATCCGTGGAAACGTTCCATGGTGACGGCAAAGGACTCGTCCGGATTTCCATGATACAGCAGTCCTCCGACAATGCCTGTATTCCCGTCCGGATAACGTTCGCAGAATCCGAACGAATAAGGCGCATGGTCGTAATAGAGTTCGATTTCGCATGGACGGTTCTCATTCTTCTCCCATTGTTTTAGACGTTCAAGACAGTTTTCCAGTGTCTTGTCATTGATTGATTTTGCATACTGTACGACCTTGTCGTAATGCTCTTGTGAACAGCAGATTTTCATATCGTTTGAATTTATTGGTTGGTAAATGTTTTTTCAGTCAATCCAGAAAGTACCGCAATGAGGGCATCTGCATCCGGCAGGATATTCATTCGAATACCGCACGTCACGATGGCGTTTGTAGTTCATGTCACCGAAGGTGCATTTCCCGCTTCGGAATGTCTGCTCGTAAGCGGCTTCCTGTTTCTTGTATTCAGCCATCCGGCTTTTTCGGACAGATCCGGTAAAAGGTATCATGCCCGTTTCCCATTTTGTGGAATCACACCAGTCATTGGTCATTCCGCAGACTTCATTGGCATAGGAATAGTGTACCTGTGAATCGACAAACAGATTCTCCCTTCGGAAAGGGAAGGTGATGTCCAGCGGAATCCGTACATGATGTCCGGAACCGTTCCGGCTGTCGGCAATGGCCACCATTACATTCCCGTGGAAACGGATGCTTTTGAAATCGTTCTCAGGGTCTTTGCTGATGAGCCTGTCAAACATGGCGTTGAAGTAGATGCGCAGTTCTCCGCCGTATGTGGCATTCTCTACCAGTTCTTCAATCTTCTCGTCAAACTGCCCCTTTTTCAGATGCAGTGCGCGACGTACCTTATGGCAGGCCATGGCGACTGATTCTCCCCGCAGTGAACAACCGGTCCGATATCCGCTGATTTCCACTCCGAGCGAATAGAAGAAATTAGTGACGGACGAGTTGCGTATCAGGTCCTTTACCGGGTCGGAATCGTTCCGGTCGTAGATAAGTTCCCTGATTTCATCTTCATACTTTTCAAACTCTCCGGCAAGATTGTCCGCTTCCATATTCTTTCTTGTCTCCTCCAGATAGTCGTGCATGTTTGAGCTTTCCTGTTCCTCATACCATTCGTATGCCTTTTCATAGAGTTTTTCCATATTGTTGGAACGGATGCATTCCTCCTGGATGTCTTCATGCTCATCAAGGTCATCCCGGTAGTCCACGTAGTAGAGGCTTACATACTGTGGAATATAGTCTGTAAGTTGTAATGTCTGGTTCATGATTCCTGATTTTAAGAGTTATACAAACGAAAAAGCCCTGCTTGTCGTGTAGGGCCTGATTCTTGTGGAACTGAAACCTTTGGAATGTCTGTTTGTATGGTATCTCCATGTCTCAAGCAGATAATCCTTGGTTCCCTTGATACTTCCGTGTACCATACATCCTTTTTCATCATACAGGTAGCAGGTGTTAAGGAGAACCGGTATGCCGTCATGCACCTTGTACATGTGCAGCTCAATATCATTCTTTATGGCGGCAGACTTTTCCTTTTCCACTTTTCTGTGTATGGCTTTTCTGACCTCGCCGATATGGGGTGAGGTATAGCCGATTATTTCCGAATGGAATGCAAACTGATATTTTTCCATAACACTTTATCCGTATTAAAATTCTGATATAAGTTCATCTTCATATACCTCCAGTTCAAGACCGCTCTCGACAATCCTGACCAGCCAGCGGCATTCCAGTCTTTCCATAAGTTCGACGGCACGGTATCCCTTATAGGGACGTCTCAGAAATACAATGTCTCCGGTTTTCATATTTGTTCCTCCTTTTTATTGTGCGTAGATTGTTTCTATCAGTTCTGCATCCGTAAGATAGCGCAGTTCCTGTGTGGAGCAGAACAGGCAGATGCCATCCAGCAGTTCATTTGCCGCAGCATCCAGGTTCCGTACTCCTTCGATCAGAGATTCTTCCAGTTCCTTGCTTGAAACAAGATATATTCCGTGAATGTCTTGAACAGTTCTCAAAGGGAAATGTCTTTCCTGATAGATGATGTCCTTTATCATGTCATCCTGTGGTGGCAGTTTGGCGCTGATTGTCTTGAACTGTTCGGGTGCGAGTTCCTTCAACCTGTCAGGATTGAAGCGGAACATTCTGAATCCCTGATATTCAAATCCGGCAGGTTCTGCTATTCTGTTACTGGTCAGAAAATCATGCATATGTCTGTTGCAGTCCCGGTTGTCCACATAGGCATGGAACGGGGGAAGGGAATTGAGGTTGACGGTGATGTCCGTGTAGGATTCCCAGCATTCCGGATTATTTTTAGACCGGGATTCAAGTCCTACATACAGATTATCATTGTCGATATAACTGTTCAGGACGAGTCTGACCTCAATGCGCTCAGCCGGATCTGTGGCTGTTTTCCAGTATAGAGTGTTCGATTTGTTCATACTTGTATTGTTTTTATGAGGGAATACGGCAGTCATTTTACCGCATTCCCCCGAATGTTATAATTTGATATTTGTTATATCCTGTGCGGACTCCTTTTTCACGGTCCTCAATCTTTTTAGGAGATACAGGAAATATTCACGGTCATAGATCCGGAAAAGAAATTCCTCTGATGTCTCCTTGATGTGTCCGATGAAAGTTACGGATTCCCTGTCGGGAGGATATTGAAAGAAATGTTTGTCGGAAACAAGGGTGAGCTTATTTCTGGATACATGGTCTATCAGTTCGTCCGGAGTTTCGTAATGTCCTTTTCCTTTATAGAACTGATAATGGTTCCGGCGAAGGTTTTTCAGGGTATTCGCCATGTCCGTCCTTGCTTGTCTGGAATCTGATTGGATGACAAGGTTGCAGATGAATACGGGCTGTTTTCCGTCCAGTGAAAAATAATAGGGAATGAGTCTGGTTCCGCTGATCGTTTTGCTTGTTTCCTCTTTTGAGATCACGGCTTTCCGGTTGATGATTTCCATGTGACGGTCTATCTGACTGTCCAGTTCGGATTGCGGAGTAAGTACGGAGCGTAGGCCCTTGAAATATCTTCCTTGACGGGTAAAGCAGAAAGAGTACATATTTCCGTAATACGGTTCTCCCACAAAGAACGAGTTTTGTCTCATGCGCAAGGGTGGCAGTACATCCAGCAGGTCATAGTAGTCTTCTTCAGTGATTTCCTTGAACGGTTCGGACAGGGACTGATTGTATAACCGCAGCTTCTTGTCTATATCAGAAGGTGTCACTGCTTTCAGATAGGGATTGTTTTCCCGTATGCGCAGTTCTTCGATTGTTTCCTCACCATAGTCATTATGGAATCCGTCACTCATACTTGTCAGGCATGTTCCGTCGAAGTATCGGGAATCGATTACATATTTCAATCGGTCTTTCATGTCTTATAGGTTTTGAAGGTTCAACACTCTTTTGACTGCATATACGGCATTCTGTGTAAGTTGCCGTTGCCATGCCTGGTATCTCGGCGACCATTTGAAACCGTATGATTTCAGCTCCTTGCGCCTCTGGTCATCCGGAATACTGTCAAACAGGATTTGCAGGCGGTCTGCCTCATAGTTCCATACCAGCGTTCCGCCTTCAAATTTCAGTTCACGGTTTTCCCGTTCTCTGATTTCTTGAAGTTTCAGTCTGGCCTGGCGTGCCATTTCCGGCAGTTGGAAGAAACGGTTCCGCGGAGTGATAACCGGTTTTTTGCATTGCGCATTGAAGTCTGTAATGAAGTCCACCGCTTTCTGTACGATTTCCACTTCTCCTTTTCCTGCATAGGTGCTTACCTTATTAAGGATACTGCTGACAAACAAGGCACGGCTGTATCCTCTTGCTTTACCGGTATCAATATCATGAATGGTCTGTGCGCTGCTTGCAATGTCACGCTTCAGACGGTTCCATGCCTCTTCCTGCTTCTGTTCTTCCGGTTTGGCAGCCTCTTTCATCCTTTCCATGGCAGCCTTGAAGCGGTTACGCCAGTCATGAAATTCATCAAATCTGTTCTGGTATGCGTCCAAGGCCTTGTTGTTGCGCTGACAGTTGAATTTGGCAGGCCCTGTCACCATCGGACTGGCACATCGTGAGAGACTGCCCAGCAAGGCAGAGAACTTGCTATGGTATGCACTGACATACTCGTTCTGCTTTTCTTCCGGAATCAGTTTCAGATCCTCTACAAGTTGTTTTTCATATTGCATGATGTCTGTTTCCGCCCTTGCTTCAGGTTCGAAGGAACTCCATCTGTATGCGTTGTATGCAGCATCAAGCAGGTCTTCCAGATAGCCGGGATACAGGAATTCCACAGCTTCCCATTTTTCAAATTCATTTGGATGCAGTTCTGTTTCCCCGTCTGCCGTTTCGATGGTGTGTACGTAGGAGCCCATTCCCGTACAGCGTTTACGGAAATGAAAAAGGACGGCTTCGTCATCCGTCCCTTGTTCTCTGATTTTCTTCACTCGGTAAGCATTCTTTCTTGTCAACGTGATAACCGTCTGTTTTCCGGTCTTGTCCTTCATGAGGTCTGCTACTGTACCTTCACATACCTTCTTTCCAACTTCTTCAGTCATATTCTTTTATTTAAATTAGACATGACCGGCTCCGTGGAGCCAGTATTTCAATTTCTTACTGGCCCGGCTGTTCTTTGCCAATGACCGGTGCAAGGCTTGGCGGAAAAAAATACCGGAGCGAAGCGAGGATGATTTTTTTCCAGCCAACCAGCCCGACAGGGCCGCCTTGCACAGTCAGTGGCAAAGGGCGATATTTGCTGTAAGAAATGAAATAATGGTTGAAAATTATATTGCGAACTTGTTTTGCAGTACTTTCATTTCATTGGCAATGGTAGAATTCATTATTTTGGCATAAATACGAGTTGTACGAATGTCCGTATGTCCTAACATTTTGGCAATGGATTCCAAGGAAACCTTATTTGCAATAGCCAGTGATGCAAATGTATGTCTTGCAATATGTGTGGAAAGATTCTTCTGAATACCACATACATCAGCTATTTCTTTCAAATAACTGTTCATTCGTTGGTTGCTGGGAACAGGAAGTAATAATCCTTTTTCATTGCAGATTGGATTTGATTGATATTTCTCTAAAATAAGTCTTGGTATATCCAACAATGGAATGTCGCACATATTATCGGTCTTTTCCCTTGCTTTTCTTATCCACCATTCACCATTATCAGCCTGTACAAGGTGTTCCTTTTTCAGATTCTTTACGTCTGTGAAAGCCAAACCGGTAAAGCAACAGAAGATGAATATGTCCCTTACGGTTTGTAATCGTTGAATATCAAAATCTTTATTGATGATTTTGCGAAGTTCCATTTCGTTTAAGAATTCACGGTTACACTTGGTCTGTTTGAAGTGTATTTCTGCAAACGGATCATCAGTTATCCACTTCTTTATCAATGCAGTTTTGATGATTTTCTTTAAATTCTTCAGATATTTCACTGTTGCATTTTGCGCACAGTTTTTCTGTATTTTAATGAAATGTTCGAATTTGGTTATAAATTCATAGTTGATTGATTTTAATGGAATATCAGCCAGTTTATACTGTTCACTGATAAACTCCTTCAAATATCTTGCTGTACGTTCGTATCGAAGTACAGTACCTTCGGCATATTCCTTATTCATTAATTCCCGATATTCCGAATTGTGTTCCTGGAATACTTCAAGCAGCATTTTGGGAGTAGAGTGTTCTCCATAATAGATATTTTTTATAATATCTGCTGTAATAGGTTTACCGTCCTGCTCAAGTTCACGGTGAATTTGAAGGATTTTAGTTCTTATCGTATCAAGATAGTGGTTTATTTCTTGATACTTCTTTTCCCTGCCAATCGCGCATTCTTTTTGCGTATTCCATTTTGTAACATCTATACTTCGCTTGATTTGTACCTCTGCACGTTTTCCGTTTATTGTGATACGCATACAGATTGGTGCTTCTCCATTTTTTAGCAGCTTTGATTTCTTCAGGAAAAACAATACCGTAAAATAGTTTCTTTGCATTGCCATACTCTTCTTTTTTTGATGGTGTAAAAATACATGTTTTGAAAAGAGTTTGTTTTATGCAAAACGCAGAGAATCAGTGAAATATAATCCAATCAGGTGGACTTGTTTTTATGTGGAAATTAAGTCCACCTATTTCACCTCCAGTAAGATGCGGTATTCTGCTTCAATTTGCGGTATGGATAAAAAGAAAAACCGCTGATAATGATTGATTATCAGCGGTTTTCATTGTTTTGCTTTTTGTTTGAGTGATCCGCTTGGGGCTCGAACCCAAGACCCCAACATTAAAAGTGTTGTGCTCTACCTGCTGAGCTAGCGAATCAAACCTGTGTTGCATTCATTTCCTGATTGCGAGTGCAAAGGTAGGCGTTTTGAGTGAAACTGCCAAATGTTTTGGCAAGTTTTTTTAAATAAATTTTCCTTTACGTTTTTATCTTGCTGATTTATAGCGCATTTTGCTTTCGAAAAAAATAAGCCTTTACAAACCGGTTTTCCTGAAATCTTGTAGATTCCCGTTCCTGCCGGGGTTCTTATATTCGGACAGCCTGATTTTTTACATACCGGCAGCCGCTTTTTATCTCCTTATTTATTCTCGGGCGCCGGTCTGCTGTTCCATTCTGGCCGGCCGGATCTTTACGAATGGCTTGCCTGAGCCTTTTTTTCCTCTTCTACCGCTTTCCGGTAACAACATCTGCACAGAGGCTCGTATTCTTCCTTTTCTCCCAGCAACACCCGTTTGTCGTTGGCTACGGTACGGTGTGAAACATAGGCCAGATCTCCGCACTTCACGCAGATGGCATGCACTTTGGTCACCTCGTCGGCGATGGCACATAGGGCAGGCATCGGACCGAAAGGCACACCTTTAAAGTCCATGTCCAGTCCGGCAATGATTACTCTCACCCCTCTGTCGGCAAGTTCGTTGCATACGTTCACCAGTCCGTCGTCGAAGAATTGCGCTTCGTCTATGCCCACTACATCAATTTCCGAGCTGAACAGCAGGATGCTTGCCGACGAGTCTACCGGAGTAGAAGGAATCGAATTGTTGTCGTGCGAAACCACTTCCGCTTCCGAGTAGCGCGTATCGATGGCCGGCTTGAATATTTCTACCCGCTGGCGGGCAAAGGTAGCACGCTTCAGGCGGCGGATCAGTTCTTCTGTCTTGCCCGAAAACATCGAACCGCAGACAACTTCTATTCTTCCTCTGCGGCACGTTTCATGTGTATGATCTTCTGAAAAAACAACCATTGGTTCAAAAATTTGGTGCAAAAATACAATTTGTGTCGTTAATTTGCCTTATCTTCTATCTGAAATTTCATTTTTCGGCTATTTTATACACAACAACTGTTAAATATTGAATGAAATTAACTAGTGAGATTAAAAACTTTCTATCTTTGCTATATTAACAGTTGAAATATTGTATGGGAAGATTATATGTTGTTCCTACTCCTGTGGGTAATTTGGAAGATATGACCTTTCGTGCCATCCGTATCTTGAAGGAAGCCGACCTGATTCTGGCGGAAGATACACGCACGTCGGGCATTTTGCTGAAACATTTCGAAATCAAGAATGCGATGCAGTCTTATCATAAGTTCAATGAGCATAAGACGGTAGAGGGGATTATCAACCGATTGAAGGCAGGTGAAACCATTGCACTGGTTTCCGATGCGGGAACTCCGGGCATATCCGATCCCGGCTTCCTGGTGGTACGCGAATGTGTGAAAAACGATATCGAGGTACAGTGTCTTCCGGGAGCTACGGCTTTTGTTCCGGCGCTGGTGGCTTCAGGCCTGCCCGACGAACGTTTCTGCTTCGAAGGCTTCCTGCCTCAGAAGAAAGGACGCATGACCCGTCTGAACGGTCTGGTAGAAGAAACGCGCACAATGATTTTCTACGAGTCACCCTACCGGCTGGTGAAAACGCTTACCCAGTTTGCCGAGATATTCGGTCCCGAACGTCAGGTTTCTGTCTGCCGTGAGATATCCAAGATACACGAGGAAAGCGTGCGGGGAACCTTGCAGGAAGTCATTGCACACTTCACGGCTACCGAGCCGAGAGGAGAGATTGTCATTATACTGGCAGGAAAAGAAGATTGAAGTTATAAATTCTAAACAGATAAAAAACTATGAAGAAGGTTGTTTTATTTTCATTATGTGCTGCGGCCGTGCTTGCTTCTTGTAACAATGCAGGTCAGAATAAAGATGCGTTGAAACTTCAGAACGACTCGCTGATGATCGAATTGTCTAACCGCGATGCCGAACTGGATGAAATAATGGGAGCATTCAATGAAATTCAGGAAGGCTTCCGCGAAATCAATGAAGCTGAAAACCGTGTGGATCTTACCGGCGATGCTATCGAAAACAAATCGAGTGCCGACAAGATTAAGGAAGATATCCGCTTTATCAGCGAAAAACTGAAATCAAACCGTGAACAGATTGCCAAACTGGAAGAACAGCTTAAGAACAGCAACTACCAGTCGGCACAGCTCAAAAAGGCTATCAAGAACCTGACTGCCCAGCTGGAAGAAAAACAACGCCAGATTGAAACCCTTCAGGCTGAACTGGCTTCGAAGAATATCCGTATCGCCGAACTCGATGAGGCTGTTTCCGATTTGAACAAGAACGTCGACCAGCTGACTGCCGAAAACGAGGCTAAGACAAAGACCGTTGCTGCTCAGGACAAGGCCCTCAACACTGCATGGTATGTATTCGGTACGAAGTCGGAACTGAAAGACCAGAAGATTCTGAACCGTGGTGATGTGCTGAAAGACAATGAGTTCAATAAAGACTACTTTACAGAAATCGATATCCGTAAGGATAAAGAAATCAAGTTGTACTCTAAGCGTGCTACACTGCTGACTACTCATCCTGCCGGTTCATACGAACTTGCTAAGGACGACAAAGGACAGCTTACTTTGAAGATTACTAACCCTAACCAGTTCTGGAGCGTATCACGCTATCTGGTTATTCAGGTTCGATAATTATAAATAACTGAATTTTAATTAAATCTGTTATTCATTCTCTATGCCGGAGAATGAATAACAGATTTTTTTGTTTATCTTGCACCGGTCAACCAATCAGAAAGGAGAAACTTATGAAAACATTCCGATATCTTATCGTTGCTGTACTGTTCCTGCTGGTGGCAGGCACATCGGGTGCACAGACCCGTGAAGAAAAGAAAGAGGCCCTCAAGACCTATGTCGGCGAACAGGTCAACGGCCGCACATTCAAGCTGGAGGCAAGCATGGCATATCCCATGAGCGGCAGAAGCATTCCGCTGACTACTCCTTACGGATTGCAGATGAAGAAAGACTCCGTCGATGTCTATCTGCCTTACTACGGCAGGGCCTATCAGATACCCTATGGAGGAGGAGAGGGGTTGCGTTTCAAGGCTCCCGTAGAAAACTACTCCAGCAAGCTCAAGAAAGACCGCTACCGGATAACGTTCGAGGCTACGACCAGTGAAGACAACTTCAGGTTCTCGGTCGACTTGTACGACGACGGTTCGGCAAACATCCATGTCACCATGCGCAACAGACAGCCCATTCACTACACCGGACAGCTCGATGCAACCGGGTTGCAATAAAAGATGCCTATCTTTGCGTCAACGGAACAGCAGAAAACAATAAAAACATCATGGAAACAAATGAAATTTATGCCGTCAGACTCGAAAAGAAAGGAGTAAAACCTACAGCCGTACGCATCCTGGTGCTGAAAGCCATGCTCGAATCCCCGTGTGCCTTGTCGCTCATCGAGCTTGAAACACTTCTGGGCACTGTCGACCGCTCCACCATCTTCCGTACGCTGAATCATTTCCTGGCGCACCACGTGGTACACGACATCGAAGACGGCAGCGGCTCACTGAAGTACGAGGTCTGTCCCGACGAAGACACCTGTACCATCGACGACATGCACACGCATTTCTACTGCGAAGTCTGTCACCGTACCTTCTGCTTTCCGTCCATCCACATTCCCGTTGTCGACCTGCCCGAAGGCTTCCGTCTGCATAGCATCAACTACATGGTAAAGGGCGTGTGCCGCGAGTGTGCCGCCCGCATGAAGTGACCGTGTAGCCTTCTTTCGTGTCTGTACTAAAAGCGGAAACTGACGCCCGCATACGGCAGGCAGTTGCTCTTCCAGTGTACCGAATAAAAACTCAGAATCTCTTCCTCCGGCGGATTACCCAGCACGTTATACAGTCCCAGACGCAGCGACAGCAGTTTCCTGCCGAACGACTTCCGGTAAGCATATCCTACGTCTATGCGGTAGTTCATCGGCATGCGCTGTTTCCGGAACTCCGATGCCGGTAGCGGATCGAAATTCTCGTCAAGGTCCAGCATCTTTCCCGAACGCATCATACCTCCCACCGAAATCAGCGAGCGCATGTTCAACTGATACGACAGGGCCGTGTTCAGCTGATGCGGAATGTCGTACATCGAAGGCATCTTGCCGTTGTCGGGCAGTTCGCCGAACCACTCCCGACTCCGTGCGTACGTATACGACAGTTGCAGCTTCCACCGCTTCCAGTTCTTGAAGAAATACATCCTGGCCCCGTAGCTGTCGCCGTTTCCCACCATGATATACTCCTGCCACTGTCCGTCTTCCACGAATACCTCCGGACGCAGGGCCACCACATTCCTCCGTGTCTTGTAGTATGCCGAAACCTCCAGCATCCCGTTGTCGAGGAAATGCTTCCATCCCGCCTCGTAGTGTTCCGACGAGCGCGGCTTGTAACCGTCAATGCTCGGCATGCGGAAATCCGTAGGCAAGTCCCAGCTGAACAGCCTCAGGCAATGATAAAACTGCTCCATCTTCGAGAAGTTGAAGTACAGCATGTCTTCCTCTCCCGGAAAATACTTCACCGACATGCGCGGCTGGATGCTGTAATACGGACGGTGATTACGCGGCAGATAGCCCACGCCGTGTACTCCCACCTGCACCGACAGTCGTGGAGATACCCGTATATGATTGTCGTAGAACAGCGATACCTGATTTACCGGCTCATGGCGCACACCGGCATCCGTGTCGAACGAAGCCAGCTCGTACACCTCGTGCGAGTATTTGGCTCCCCACTGCGCACGGTAGATATTCTCGAACGCATAGTCGAATTCCGTCGATACGTTCACCGACCGTATGCCGCTGCGTATATACCCGTCGGTTTCCGTGCCCAGCATCTCGCTCCGTGCTCGGTTCGTATGCGACGAGTAAAACACCGCCGTGCGGTTGCCCAGCTTGCCCGCCTGCGTATGATACGCCAGCTGATATACCTGATTCTCCCACCGCAGTACCGACGTATTCTCCTCCTCGTCCAGCAGCGGCAGATGATAATCGTCCCTCGCACCGTATGCCAGGAAGCTGAGCGAACTCACCTTCGACAAGGCATACGACAGTTTCGCATTGTAGTCGTACGAAGCATGGTTCAGCCGGTTCTCTTCCGACAGCAGCCTGTCGAAGAAATCCAGCCAACTTCTTCGGGCACTCACCATGTACGACAGCTTGTCCTTCACGATCGGTCCCTCCAGCGTAGCCGAAGCCGCCGGCATATCCAGCGTCAGCGTACCCACATGCTCCTGTTTGTTGCCCTCCTTCAGGTTCACCTCCGTCACCGACGAAAGCCTGCCTTCCAGATGCGTATCGAAAAACCCTTTGTGAAACACCATGTTCTTCACCGCGTCGCCGTTGAAAATAGGCAGCAGCGAGTTGATATGCCCCGGATGAAACACCGGAACCCCGTCCAGCAGAAACTGATTCTCGTCGTTGCTTCCGCCGTCCACTTGTAGGTTGCTCCCCGCCAGCGACGACGTCACCCCCGGCAGAATCCATATCTGCGAAAACAAGTCATTCCCGCTGAAAGCAAGCATGTTCGAAGGAGTCAGTTCCCCCAGTTCCTCACTGCGCTTGTTCGATTCCACTGTCACCTCTTCGATTTCAAATAACAGCGGCTTCAGCGTCGTCGTGAAAAAACGGTCCTTGTCCACCCGCACCTGCCGGCTGTACGGATTGTAGCCCATGTACGAAACACTCAGCTTATACACACCCTCCGGCGCATACAACTTGAATACCCCGTTACCGTCGGAGATACAGTTCCACTGCTTCCCCTTGCCGTCGTCCAGCGATACCACAGCCCCGTAGAGCCGTTCCTTGCTGCTATCCTCGAACACCGTTCCGCTGACGTAGAAGCTTTCCTTCTCCCTTACCTGAATCATCAGCTTGCGCGGCGGTACAAACTCCGTCCGTACCACATACCCGTCGAGCACCAGCTCCAGCAGTTCGCCCACCGTCATCTCTCCCGAGGTATTCACCTTCCTCACCCTCGACAGGTCGATGAGCGACGCATTATACGACAGCACGATATGCTTCTCCCGCTCAATCTTGCGGAACCATTGAAGCACAGTAGCAGAAGAAGCGTCGACATGCAACGTTTCTTCTGCTACCGTACGTACCGGACTGGCATTCTGTGCCCACAGTCCGGCTATTCCACATACCACGACAACTGCCGTCAGTATGAGATACCTTTCCAGTCTACTCATTATACAGTCTGTAATGCGAATCCTCTTCCAGTGTTTCGTACTTGCATCCACAGAGAAAAGCCAGTTCGCGGACAATATCCTCCCCGTTAGCATGATCTATCCGGGTAGTCACCAGATTCTTTTCCAGTCCCTTGCCGAGTTCTATCCGTATTCCTGTTTTCTGTTCGATCTCCTTTACCACATCCGATATCGGAGCATTATCAAATATCATCATTAATTTATCCTGTCCGAAATACTGCTGCGGGTTGTCTATTATACCCACTTCCAGTTCTCCGTGTTTCAGTTCCACTTTCTCGTTGGCGATAATCACCACCTCGTTTTCGTCATCACTTACCCGTACCCTTCCGGTTTTTACGAAAACCCCCGGCTGCTGACTGTCGGCGGCATCCACCAGAAACGATGTACCCAGTACCACTACATCCAGCTGTTCGGTTTCCACCCTGAATGTCAGTCCGTGCAGCTTCCTTACCCTGAAGAACGCCTTTCCCTTCAGGCGGACCACTCTTTCCATATCCTTATCCGCCTGTGTGAACTTCACCGTGGCATGCGGATAAAGCACCACTTCCGAACTGTCGGGCAGCCACACTCGTTTCAGCTTCGTGCCCGAGTTGGCAAATTCCGTATATCCTTCCTCCCGGCTGTGCAGAAAGAATCCCGTAGCCAGAGCCACAACGAACAGCACACAGGCAGCTGCCGAAATCATCATACCGATATGCGACCTTATGCCCAGCCAGAACGATTTGTTCTCCAGCCTGCTTTCCACCTTTTCCCATGCCGCTTCCGCATTGAATTCCGCCGGTTCCGGTTTCTTTACAGGCGCTTCTACCACCCGCTGCATACGTTCAAACTCCTCCCTGTTTGCCGAAATCCACTCATCCAGAACCTGCTGTTGCGCTCCGGTCAGCTCCTCTTTGGCAAAATACCTGGCAAGCAATTCATTTATATCTTCTCTGCAATCCATACTCTATTCACAATTTACGATCATTGATAAAATGATGACCACAACCGCAGTCAGTGCCACACCATACGTTGCCACATACTCCCGCAGCATCTTGATAGCCTTTGTCATCTGGTTCTCGATGGTTTTTTCCGATAAGTTCAGACTCTCTGCTATTTCGCGATACTTCATACCCTGAAGCTTAGCCATCAGGAAAATATCCCTGCATCGGGGAGGCAGTACAGCCAGTACCGATTCGAGCACCTCCTCCGGCGACTTGCCATCCGCATCCTCTTCATCGTCCGTCAGGCAACTTGCCGGCTGGTGATAGTCCTCTATCGACACCACATCATCCTTGCGCTTCCTCAGAAACGAGATACAACTGTTCTTTACGGCAGTCGTCATATAGGCGGCAAATTCCTTTTCCTCCATCTCGTCCAGTCCCTTGTTCCATACACTGATGAACAACTCCTGTACGATATCCTCCGCATCCTCCCTGTCAGAAACATATCCGCAGGCTATGCAGCACAGCCTCGGATAATGCTCCTGAAACCTGGATTTGAATATTTCCTTTCTATAGGCTTTCATGTTATCGCGTCCGCGTCAATATACAGATATTAGAATTTCACACTCACACCAGCCGTCAGGAAGCCCTTGTGTCCCAGTCCGGCTTCAACGAAACCACCGATACGGTCGTTGCCCACTCTCAGACCGATCGGATTCACCTGATAAGCGAACGCCGTATTCAAGTTCGTTTTCTGAGCCGCCTTCTTGCCCGCGTCAGTCAGTCCTGTTTCCGAGTGGCGTTTCAGGCTGATACCCGCCGCAGCACTACCATACAGTTCCACCAGTCCGCGTCTGAAGTAAGTAAATTCGGCAGTCGGAAGTACCAGGAAGTTCAGTTCCTTTTCCTTGATAGACGGAGCCGTTTCGCCTGCCAGCATCAGCTTGCTGCTTGTCTGCGAGAATCCCAGGTCAGCTCCCAGCTTAAATCGGTTCAGCGCGTGGCGGTAACCCAGTCCGTACACCATGCTTGCACGCTCATCGCTGCGCTTGGTTCCGGTAATTGCGTCCGCCAGTCCGATACCCAGTACATCCACCGTACTCTGAGTCAGTCCGTCACTCACCGAAAGACGGAACTCATGCTTGTTTTCCGAAGGAGTAAAGTTCTTGCTGGCTTCCTGAGCCTTAGCCAAATTAACACCAGTGAATAAACACAAAGATAATGCAATAAGTTTAATTTTCATAATGTTTAGTTTTTTGAGAGTTAGTATAGTTTTTGCTTCACCTGATCGGGTGATTTTGACTAGATAACGCAGCCCTCCCGAAAAACCCCTATGCCCTGAAGAAATTTTTTTCAAAAAGCTCCCCAATATTAACAGAAATACTTGCCCTGCATGCACAGATACATGCAGCTTGCAGGCAAAAAAATAAGAAACAGGAAGTGTGTCAAAACGAAAATGGTCGTATCAGGCTCTGTTCTCGAGTGTTGATACGACCATTCATTTTCTCTATCAGTACGTCCGGATTCTCAAAGCTTGAAAATCCGTTCCATCAGCTTCCATTTCTCCTGAGAAGACTGTCCCGGCAGCACCTTCTGGTACTTGGACATATGCTCCTCCCATTCCGCCTGACGAGGCAGTGTAGCAAGTCGGGCATAGTCACGTTCCATATCAAACTCGTCCGTCGTATCCATAATCATAAACAGGCGGTTGCCGTAAATATAAATCTGCATATCCACGATACCCACTTCACGGATGCCCGCTTTCACTTCCTCCCATACGTGCGCATGCTCTGCCACGTAAGCCTCTATCAACTCCTTGTCGTCGTAGAGATCCAATGTCTGACAATATCTTTTCATTTATACCGTTCTGTTTTGTTTTTTATCAGTCCCTGCGGAAAATATCACGCGTATATACTTTATCTTTCACATCATCCAGACACGCATCGTAGCGGTTGGCGATGATAGCCTGCGCCTGCGCCTTGAAGTCCTCCAGTCTGTTCACCACCTTCGATCCGAAGAACGTACTGCCATCCTCCAGCGTCGGTTCGTAGATGATAATCGTAGCCCCCTTCGCCTTGATGCGCTTCATCACACCCTGAATGGAACTCTGGCGGAAGTTGTCGCTGTTCGATTTCATCGTGAGGCGGTACACCCCGATGACACATTCCTTTTCCTCCGCCGGATTATAGCTGCCCCGGTTGTAGTAATCATAATATCCCGCCTTGTGCAGCACCCTGTCGGCAATGAAATCCTTGCGTGTGCGGTTGCTCTCCACAATCGCCTGAATCAGATTCTCCGGCACATCCTGATAGTTCGCCAGCAGCTGCTTCGTATCCTTAGGCAGACAGTAGCCCCCGTAGCCGAACGACGGATTGTTATAATGCGAGCCGATGCGCGGATCCAGACAGATACCCTGAATGATAGCCTGCGTATCCAGTCCCTTCACTTCCGCATACGTATCCAGCTCGTTGAAGTACGACACACGCAGCGCCAGATACGTATTGGCAAACAGCTTCACCGCTTCCGCCTCCTTCATACCCATAAACAGCGTGTCCACATCCGGCTTGATAGCCCCTTCCTGAAGCAACGCCGCAAACTCGTGTGCCTTTTCCTCCAGCTGCTCGCCTGCGATTTCCTTGATAGCCCTGTTCTCCTCATCCAGTCCCGCTATCAGTTTCGGGAATCCCACGATGATACGGCTCGGATAAAGATTGTCGTACAGCGCCTTGCTCTCACGCAGAAACTCCGGCGAGAACAGCAGGTTGAACTTCTTTCCCGCCAGGGCAGGAGAGGTACGGAACTTCTCCGCATACTTCACATACAGACTCCGGCAGTAACCCACGGGAATGGTACTCTTTATCACCATCACCGCATCCGGATTCACCTCCAGCACCAGGTCGATTACCTCCTCCACGTGCGACGTATCGAAATAATTCTTCACCGGATCGTAGTTCGTAGGAGCCGCAATCACCACAAAGTCCGCCTCCCGGTAAGCCGAAGCCCCGTCGAGCGTAGCCGTCAGGTTCAGTTCCTTTTCCGCCAGATACTTCTCGATATACTCATCCTGAATCGGACTGATACGGTTGTTAATCTTCTCCACCTTTTCAGGAATCACGTCTACAGCCACCACCCGGTGATGCTGCGCCAGCAACGTAGCGATAGACAGACCTACATAGCCCGTACCCGCTACAGCGATTGTATAGTTTTTCATCATGGAAATGCTCTTTTGTTACAAAGCTAATATAAAATATCAGACAAGTCAAATGAAATTCTACTTTATAATTGCGACATCAGTGCATCGAAATCTCTGCAACCGATAAAATAAGTTCTGTGTTCCTGAATCTGTGTATCCAGTTGCTTTTTTAATGCCGAAGTACAAACCTTTTCCCAGCTTGATGTCGTGAATGCCAGCATATTCAGTTGCTGTGTTAATACATTTAGAGGATTACTTGCCACATTTACATCCGTTACCAGAATAAAAGCAATCTGAATTTGCCCTGTGTTCAGGTTACAGGTTGTAATATCTTCACATAACTTTATACTCTCCAGCAGTTTGCGTTGCAAGTCATATTTTCCTGCCTGTCTGGTTATCCTTTTTTCAAGTACTTGTTTTTCCTTTTCGGAAGCCAATGGTTTTTGAGCAATTGGCTGATGTGACAAAAACTCTTTCCACCCTTTCAGTTCAACAAAGCACAATACCTTTTCCGTATACGAAAGAGCATCAGACGAAGGAGAAGAAGCACATCCCTGCGCACTGTGCCATTGTGTTTCCACTTCATCCAGATTGATAACAGGCGTTTGTTGTAAAGAGATGCAAGAAGGTGTGTGCTGGCAAGGAACATGCAACTGACATAGACTGCATGGTGTGACACCTGTTTTTGTCATTACCTGCTTGTAAATATGTTCAGGAGTCATATTCATTGCAGTTACAAGCCAAGGTTTACAATTTCATTCATAGGCTGTGCCAGTTTCATAAAAATCCGGTTCAAATCGTCCGTAACATCTTCCAGCACACACAGTTCGTCTTCTGTTTCCTCTGCCAGATAATAATTTACAAAGTCATTCATCGACAATTTATCAGCGAAATATCTCACGGCCTGTATGAAATAAGGACTGTGTGAACTTATTAAAATAGGGATTCCCGCTTTGGCAAGTTCTACCAGCACAGACGCGAATTTGATCTGCCATTCCGGATGCAGATGATTTTCCGGTTCATCCCATATCAGAATTTTACTTTCATCCAGCGCTTGCGTTTCCAGTAACATCTGCAAGACACCGAAAGCCTTTATTCCGGAAGCAACATTAACCGGTGCATAATTCTGTTCTCCCTTTTTCCAGTACATGTTTCGTTTTGCATTGTCAAAATAGAAATGTCCGCCGGTGATGTTATCAGTAAGTGTCTGTGCCTTTTGTATAAAAGGAGAGTAGACGTTATCAGGCAGCGAGAAACGGAAAGCATCCAGTTTCTGTGCCATATCCTTTATGTGATAATTTATCAGCGGACGCAATACATCCTTTCCGATTCCAGCCACATTGAAATAATGATGCTCTCCCAACGTTTGTGCACTTGCCAGGATATCTATCAGATGAATATACAGTGGCGATTCTACCAGCGTAGCGTCTTTGACAAAAGTTTCCGTTTTACATTTAAATTCCGTTACCTTATTCTCTTTTATCTGTATGGTTATATCTTTACCTTGTCCTTCAGAAAAACAAATTTCAGACATTTCAGTATTGTATGTACAGATAGAATTAAGAAATTCGGCTCCTATGATACTTTGGAAAGCCCGTTCCAGCATTTTTTCGGAGTTGCTGCTTTCGGTAGCCAATTGTATCAGTTGGTCTATGCTTCTTATAATTTTAGCCCTTTGCTGCGGTACAATGTTTATTTTTTCCAGTTTATCTTTCAACTGACTGACCCAGCGTTTGTCATTCGCAAAAGATTCAACCTCTTTCAGGAAAGCGGCAGCAGTAGACGGCAGAATCACCCCTTTGATTTTTTCTCCCGACTCTGTCTCGGTATGCTTTACATACATATAAAGTGCTGCGCAGTTCAATCTCATGATTCTGTCCTGCGATTGTGAGCTCAGTCTGTCAGCATTACTGAGTGACTTAATGACCGAAAACAATAGCTTTCCTACTGTACTCTTTCCCGAATCATTGTTTCCGGCAATGACAGTCAAACCATTTAGAACAATGTCAGCTTTCTTTATTTTGTTGATATGGGTAATATTCAGTCGCATCTGCTTTCTTTAATGTAAAAATGAAATAACTTTTGCACTTGTTTACAGCTTGTTTATTTCCTCCTCTGCCAGTCCCGTAGCTGCTGCAATCTGTTCGTTGCTCATGCCCAGCGACTTCAGGTTGCGTGCAATAGCGGTTTGTGTTTCCGCACGACCTTCCGCACGACCTTCCGCACGTCCTTCTGCACGACCTTCCGCACGACCTTCCGCACGTTCCGTTTCTATATTGTCCCGTAAAATCACGATATTATCCAAGTGTTTGTAATACGCGTTCAGTTCCTCCCGGCTCATGCGATCCAGCTTCAGCCGTTCCTTCACCGCATCCAGTCCCGGCGCCGTAGCATTCTCCGGTACATCTCCCGTGTTCAGGTAATAAATCCATTCCTCCAGCGGCGTCTTTGCCACCCGGTTAAAATCATTTACTTTCAGTATATAATATTCCGGATAGAGCTGGCTCACTTTGTCCACTTTGAATGTCTGTTTCTGAAACGGACTCAGTTCCAGCACATCCCCTTCATGAATTCCCACGAACTCCGTCTTTCCGTGATACACAAAATCCTTGCCGTGTCCCAGCGAGAAATACACGATGTTGATGCTGTACACCTTACGTACCTTGTCGTACCCCTGTCCGCGGTTGATGTACTCTGTTACCAGCTTCGAAGCGCCAAACAGCATCCGCTGGAAATACGCATACTCATTATTGTTCTGAACTTCGATAAGCACCAGTTCTCCCTTCGAGTTTTCCGCCAGCATATCCACACGGTTATACTTGTCGAATTCATCCTCCTGGTTACTTTCACTCTCCAGCAGCTTCTGGATGGTCACCTTTTCCTCCAGCAGTGTGGTAAGCAGTCCCTCCAGCACCGCATAATTAGCCTTGTTGCGCAACAGGCGCTTCATAGCCCAGTCAAAACGAATATAGCTTTCCATACTGAGTGCATTTAGTAGTTGATAGTTACAAAGTAAACAAATAAACCTTAAAGTGCCAAGCCAATACAAAAAAATCGCCACGATACCCTCTGTATAGAGTACCGTGGCGATTCCCGTATAAAATGCTATGTTAAGGCAGTCCGGTTATTTTCCCGCTGCAAGCTATTATATTGTTATTGTTTTTCTTCTCTGTCACTATTGAGAGTGTTTTTAGTTTCTGGTATATAGAATTCAAAAGATTCAGCTTTGTTTTGAGTGATATATTCATATGTACCTGTTTGGGATTGTGTCACCACCTTATTAAAGTCAGATCGGAAAGCTTCTATTTGAGATATGAAATTATGCAGTTTCCATATACAAATTATTCCAAATATGATTATATATATAAAAGTAATTAGAAAAGGAGAAAATGCCAATATGAGTGAGAAATAAAAAAGATTTTTGGAATCAACGATTTCTAATCCACAAGATGCGGCGGTGTACCCCATGAATATAATTCCGGCAAAAATTATCAATTGTTGCATATATTTTTGTTCGTACAGTTGTTTTTTTTCTTGAAATGCGGTTATTGTTTCAAGCAGGATATAATATGCAATATAAAGAATTTGACAAATAACCAATATTCCCAGAAAAAGCTGCCAAGCTTTATAGAGAGGGTCTTTAAAATTTAATTCGGCTAGTAATACGAGTAATATGAGACTGTATAATCCACTCATCAGACAATATCTCGGTAAGTATCTCGGATACCATGATATTAATTTGTTGAAAGATTTGTAGTTGCTTTTTAATTCATCATGATATTTTTTGATAACAGGATTTTCAATAAAAACAGAAAACTTGTTATTGACCATTTCTTGTATGGCAATAAATAAGGCATTCGTTTCCTCTTGAAACTGTTCCTTCCATTTTTCGATAAGCGTATCAATCAACATTTTTGCTTTATCTTCCGATTGATATCTGAATACGACAAAAACAAAGTTGAATGTAACAGCCAACTGAATGAGCGAAGCATAATTAACCGGGTTTTCCATTGATCGATAAATCTGTTAGAGTCCGATATTAGGTAAGGTTTGCATCTGTTGCTCAAAAATGGGACTTATTATGTTATAAAAGTCACTGTTGTTGAAATTGCATTCCACAAAAGGAGCATTTATGTTGGGTCTTAACACATACATGTCTTCATCTCCTAGGCAGAACGTGATACCGTTTTTTATTCCATTATCATTTCTTGCAAATTGTGCTCCTTGCGGAGTTTGTTTAATACTTATCAGAGTTTCCAGATTCGTCAGGTTGTAATGCAAAATGAATTGTTCAAACGTCCATTGGTCATTGTTATAGACAATCAGGTCTACTTTACCTCCTTTTCTCAGGAATTCGGATAACTTAAACATCAGTTCATTATCATTTGTTATGTCGGAAAGACGATTGAAAGCCCCTCGTATTTGGCTCTGTGCATGAGTGAAAATATTTATCAAGGCTTCCTTTCTGAAAGATTCTTTTGTGCTACAGAAGTATTGGTTGATTTTGTGGCTGGCCAGATATTGCAATGCTTTTTTCAGATGTTCATCTTTATTTTCATTCACGGAGATAAGCTCCTTTATTTCATTATGTTCTCCATTCTTTTCTATTTTGGCTATATAGTCAACTCTCGCATATAAGTCAGCCAGAGTATGAAATGAAAAATCAATATCTTCATTCAGGTAATTTACAGAGAGTAGGAGCAGGCTTTCCCCCTTAAGAACCTTTTTGGCTTCATCCAGTTTTTTTATGAATTTTTCCTTGATATGCGGCTGTTGTATTTCGCTCATAATAGGAGCTACTTGAGCTATGATTGTTTCATTATCATTTTCTTCATTGCTGAATGATATGAATGTACGGAATTTCCGTAACTTAAAGTCTGGAATATTGGGGAAATTTTTGTACCGCTCACTTTCATGGTTTATACGGAAAATCAATACATCTTCGCTTTTGATTTGAGTTTTTTCTTCTGCATTCAGTATCTTACCAAGTACCAAATCCCCTTGATGGATATCTTCTATCGCTAACGCATTTCCTATTACATTGAATATGTCATAACCAGACAAATTCTTCTCTTTATAAGATGATTGGATTTCTTCTGATATAGATATATTATCACTTTCATACGAACGTATGTCCACAGGTTTCAGCTCGACAGGGTTTCCGGCTGCGATAAGTTGGTTTTTTTTGTTCCCTGTTAGTATTGATAATTTATAATCCATATAAATTTTTAATTTTCGTGTAAAGATAGTCGTTTTATGGATAAATAAAACTATAAATTAATAGGAAAGTGTTATTTCCTGTTGTATATCTTGCTTTTCAGGAGTTACAGAATCTGAAGTTATGTCGATATTTAAGCCTTAAAAATCATTTATGCATTCTGATTTAGTGACAAAATTATTCTTATAATTAAAATACTGAAAAAACAAAATATAAATTGACTTTTCTTGCATATTTGAGGAAAAATATGTTCCTTTGCATTAGGAATTTATAGCCCTTGATACATTGAAAGGCTACGTTTGACCGTAGCTCACTCGGTAGATGTATGGGGGCTATTTTTATATCCTTTTGATTTAGTGAAATCCCGGATGTTATTACTGGGTTTAAAACTCCAGTGCATATACGGATATTCCCATTTATCGGACGGAAGAATAGTTGCCGTACTTTCCCCAATATTAAATCCTGGTTTGATTTTTCTTATGCGGGAATTAATATGTTTATACAATTGTTCCTTTAGTTTGGTTCTTTTTCCTCTTCGGTTCGTTTCCGGATCTTTTATTTTATGTTTATCATTCAGTCTGAAACAGATAGCTCCTAGTATTAAATCCATCAATTGAAGCGGCAAATGTTTTTTAGAATCCACTTCTCTGATATCTCCCTTTGCTAATATGATATTACCTTTGTTAAATACATCATCAGTGTTCAGTTTGTAAAGGAAACTTTCAAATATCCTTTTATCCTCCCCTTTGAGCGGAATGTCATCGATGAATAGCTTCAGTTTAACAGGCCTCTTGGTAGGATTAGAGTATTGAAGTCCGAAAGAATGTTTGATGAATTGATAATAGAGAAGTGAAAATTCATTTCGTTTCTGCTCCTTTGTTAATCCTGTAGGAATAAACTGATTGTTCCGGAAAAAAATTCTGATTTTGGCAAATCCGTTTTCCAACAAGTCAAAAACGAAATCCACTAGTCTGATATATTTGTCGAATGTGTATTGGTTTACCTTTTGCCATTTCACTTCTTCTCCAGAGAGTCCTACTTCTTCTACGATGCATTTCATCATCTGAAGCACTTTTTCCAAGTGTTCGGACTTTATCAATATACCTCCGTAAAAATTTGAATAGAATTCTCCTTCCTTATCACTTTCATCAAACCATATATAGTACATATAAGCTAGCTGTTAAATTAGTAATGTCCTTTTAAGTTATTTGCTAAATTACTATATATTCTGAATAAATATATAAGAGGCAGGAGATATTTTATTAATACCAGAAGCTTACTTCCCCGCCGCAAAATCCTTGATGCGCTGCTCCTCGCTCAGGCGGCACACCAGCAGACGTCCGTCCTTCTCCGCTACGATGTAGCCCTCCAGACCCTCCAGCACCACCTGTCTGTGCTCCGCCGCATGCACCACACAGTTCCGGCAGTTGTACATATCCACCCGGCCGCCTACCTTGGCATTGCCCGCTTCATCCTGCGGCAGTAAGGTGCGCAGCGAACCCCAGCTACCCAGGTCACTCCATCCGAACTCCGCCGGCAGTACAAAGATATCCTCCGCCTTTTCCATCACCGCATAGTCGATGGAAATCTTCTCGCAAGTAGGGAAGAGCCGCTTCAGCTCCTCCGCCTCTTTGTCCGTGAACAAGGCAGGCTCCAGCTCGTCCATCACTCCGGCAATCTGCGGCGCATACCTGCGTATGGCATTCGTAATCGTGTCCGCGTTCCACACAAATATCCCCGCGTTCCAGAAGTAATTTCCCGCAGCCAGATACCCCTTTGCCGTTTCCGCGTCCGGTTTCTCCTTAAACGCTTCCACTTTGCAGATACCCTTTGCGTCCGCTTCCCCCTGAGCAGCTATGTACCCGTAGCCCGTTTCCGGTCGGGTAGGCTTCATCCCCAAGGTCACGATAGCCTGCGAGTCCGCTGTTTTCTCCAGTGCCACGGCAATGCAGCGTGCAAACTCCGCCGTATCAATCACCAGCGCATCCGAAGGCGTCACCACGATGTTCGCCTGCGGAAACTCCTTTCGGATCTTCCAGCACGCATACGCGATACACGGCGCCGTATTCCTGGCTTCCGGTTCTGCCAGAATATGTTGAGCCGGAATCTGCGGAAGCTGTTCCTTTACTATGTCGACATACTTTTCCGATGTCACCACCCAGAAGTTCTCTTTCGGGCAGATACCCTTGAAACGCTCCACCGTGAGCTGAATCAACGATTTTCCTACCCCCATTACGTCGATAAACTGTTTGGGATATTCGGATGTGCTCATGGGCCAGAAACGGCTTCCTATGCCGCCTGCCATAATAACTATATGATTTTGCATGCTGGTTTTAATAGATTTAGAATTGTTTAGTCCTGCGGAAAATGTCACATGCAGGCCCATCCGAATTTTCGGACAATTTCTTTCAGTAAGTATCTGTCCGATACCGGAATCTTTACGATTACGTTTTCATTTTCCTCAGGGGTACATGCCGTATACCCTTTTTCCGGAAGTCTGTCTTCTGATAGAGGAGCAGGAACGGATGATGTAATCTGATATTCGTTGTTGGTCAATGCCACATCAAAATATTCCGCTCCGGTTTCAGGAGAGAGAAACAACTCCCGCAAATCTGTTTTTCCGGACAAAAACTCTTCAATTCTTTTTCCTGAGATGCGTATGGCCGTATATCTGCATTCCTGCTCGTCGGTGTACAACAGACAAAGATACAAGGTTTCGAATGCATCCCGGGCGATAAACAACTGTGGCACATCATAAAAATCCAAAATTCTTTCTATCCGAATAGGAATATTTCTGGTCATAGCGATATGATTTTAGCTTGTGAAACATCAAATAAACGGCTTCTCCACCATGAATAGTGTGAATTTCTGAATGTCTTCTTTATGTTTCCGTCTTGTGGGGAAAGACTTACTTCTGCAATGTTAGCCTTTCGGAACTTTGGGAGTTTTAGCAGACGCTTTGCATCCGTGAGTTCTGAAAAAACAGATACGGCTCGTACAATGCATTCATCTATTCCTTCACCTGTAAAAGTTTTGTCTGGAGCTAATTTCTTTTGAGAGAAGAAATCTTCAGACTGTGCCGGATTACCGATTGCGACTCGATAATAGATGCCTTGGCATTTTTCTGAATCTGCCTTCTATAACATTTACTTCACCAAAGTTAAGGATTATTTTAAAAAAAGTAATATGCGTGATGCTTTTTCATTAAAAATGCCGCCTGCCATGATGACTATATGATTTTGCATGCTGGTTTTAGCAGCCTTTGGAAGTTTTTAGTCCCTGCGGAAAATGTCACGCGTATATACTTTGTCTTTCACATCATCCAGACACGCATCATAGCGGTTGGCAATGATGGCATGTGCTTGAGCCTTGAACTCATCCAGATTGTTTACAACCTTCGATCCGAAGAACGTACTGCCATCCTCCAGCGTCGGTTCGTAGATGATAATCGTAGCCCCCTTCGCCTTGATGCGCTTCATCACACCCTGAATGGAACTCTGGCGGAAATTATCACTGTTCGATTTCATGGTGAGGCGATATACTCCGATAACACATTCTTTTTCTTCAGCCGGATTATAGTCCCCACGATTGAAGTAATCATAATATCCTGCCTTGTGTAGCACTCTGTCGGCAATGAAATCCTTGCGAGTACGGTTACTTTCCACGATAGCGTGAATCAAGTTTTCCGGCACATCCGCATAGTTGGCAAGAAGCTGCTTCGTATCCTTAGGCAAACAGTAGCCCCCGTAGCCGAACGACGGATTATTATAATGTGTGCCGATACGTGGATCCAGACAAATACCCTGAATGATAGCCTGTGTATCCAGTCCCTTTACTTCCGCATACGTATCCAGTTCATTGAAATAACTTACACGCAGAGCCAGATACGTATTGGCAAACAGCTTCACCGCTTCTGCTTCTTTCAGTCCCATGAACAGCGTATCTACATCCGGCTTGATAGCACCTTCCTGAAGCAACGCTGCAAACTCGTGCGCTTTCTCTTCCAAGTGTTCGCCTGCAATGGCTTTGATAGCTTCATTTTCCTCATCGCGTCCCTCTATCAGTTTCGGGAATCCTACGATGATACGACTCGGATAAAGATTGTCGTACAGAGCCTTGCTCTCACGCAGAAACTCCGGTGAAAACAGTAAGTTGAATTTCTTACCAGTCAGGGCAGGAGTATTCTTGAACTTCTCGGCATATTTCACATATAAGCTTCGGCAGTAACCCACGGGAATGGTACTCTTGATGACCATTACCGCGTCCGGATTTACTTCCAGTACCAGGTCGATAACCTCCTCTACATGCGACGTATCGAAATAGTTCTTCACCGGATCGTAGTTCGTAGGAGCCGCAATCACCACAAAGTCCGCATCTTTATACGCTGAGGCTCCATCCAGTGTAGCCGTCAGGTTCAGCTCCTTTTCTGCCAGATACTTTTCAATATATTCGTCCTGTATCGGGCTGATACGGTTGTTAATCTTCTCTACCTTTTCAGGAATAACATCTACAGCTGTCACTTGGTGATGCTGTGCCAGCAGGGTAGCAATGGACAGACCTACATAGCCTGTACCTGCTATGGCGATATTGTAATTACTATTCATATACAATTATCTATTCTTATACATACTGTCATAATACTTCTGATAATCTCCGCTGGTCACATTATCCATCCATTCCTGATTATCCAGATACCAGCGTACGGTCTTTTCTATACCTTCTTCAAATTGCAGGCTTGGTTCCCAACCCAGTTCCTTCTGCAGTTTGGTAGAGTCGATAGCATAACGCATGTCGTGTCCCAGACGGTCGGTTACGTATGTGATCAAATCCATATCTTCGCCTTCCTTTCTGCCCAACAGACGGTCTACTGTATTGATAACTACCTTGATGATATCGATGTTCTTCCATTCATTGAAACCGCCGATATTATACGTTTCGGCAATCTTTCCGTTATGGAAAATTACGTCGATGGCACGTGCATGATCTACTACATACAGCCAGTCGCGTACATTCTCACCCTTGCCATATACTGGCAATGGCTTGCGGTGACGGATATTGTTAATAAACAGTGGAATCAGCTTTTCCGGGAACTGATACGGACCGTAGTTGTTCGAGCAGTTTGTAACAATGGTCGGCATGCCGTATGTATCGTGGAAAGCACGTACAAAGTGGTCGCTGCTGGCTTTCGAAGCCGAATACGGACTGTGCGGATTATACTTCGTATCTTCATAGAAGAATTCCGTACCATAAGCCAGATGATGTTCAGACGAAGAAGCCGTTGTAGTGAACGGAGGCTTTACACCTTCGGGGTGCGTCATTTCCAGTGCACCGTAAACCTCATCGGTAGAGATATGGTAGAAGCGTTTGCCTTCATATTTTTCAGGCAGGCTTTCCCAGTACACCTTTGCAGCCTGAAGCAGACTCAGTGTGCCCATTACGTTGGTACGTGCAAAGGTAAACGGATCTTTGATACTGCGGTCTACGTGACTTTCGGCTGCCAGATGAATAATACCGTCTACGTGATACTGCTGCATCAGCTCCAGCATCTTTTCATAGTCGCAGATGTCGGCCTTTACAAACGTATAGTTCGGTTTGTCCTCTATATCTTTCAGGTTGGCCAGATTACCTGCATAAGTCAACTTATCCAGATTGATGATGCGATATTCCGGATATTTGTTTACAAACAGACGTACTACGTGACTGCCGATGAAGCCTGCTCCACCGGTTACTATGATATTGCGTTTAAAATTTTCCATAATTGTTTCTTGTTTGTGATGATTTATTTAAGCACTCCCATGTTTCTCATACACACTTTCAGTGAGTCGGTCCAGTAAGGAATCTTCAGTCCGAAAGTCTGCTTTATCTTGGTCTTGTCCAGTACCGAGTAAGCCGGTCGCGTAACCGGGCTGGGGAACTCGTTGCTGTGGCAGGGTTGTATGTCGCATGCGGTGTTTCCGGCCAGTTCAGCTATCACTTTGGTAAAGTCGTACCACGAACATACCCCTTCATTGCTAAAGTGATAAATACCCGTCTTGCTGTATCCGTTTTTCGGCTCTTCGGCTGCATAGTCATTCAGAACCGCTTCGATGGCAACAGCCAGATCGAGCGCATAAGTCGGTGTACCTGCCTGGTCGAATACCACATTCAGCGTCGGTTTCGAAGCCGTCAGGTTCAGCATGGTCTTCACGAAGTTCTTTCCGTATTCCGAATACAGCCACGCTGTACGTATAATCACATAGTCACACCCTGTAGCTTCAATATATTGTTCCCCTTCCAGTTTTGTTTCGCCATATACCCCTGTAGGCGTACCCTTCTGTTCTTCACGGCAAGGTGTATTATACGGATCACCTCCGAAAACATAGTCGGTAGAAATCTGGATAAGCAGACCACCTGCTTTCTTCATGGCTTCTGCCAGAATTTTAGGAGCAGCGGCATTCAGCTTGCGGCAGAGTGCCGCATCACTTTCAGCCTTGTCTACATTGGTATAAGCCGCACAGTTCACTATACAACTGATATGCTGTTCCTGTACCATTTTTTCTACGGCTTCCGCGTCAGTAATGTCCAGCAGAGTTGTTTCTACTCCTTCAGCTTCCACTACGTCGGTAAACAGGAAATTATACGAAGTCTGTTTGCTGATGATGCGCATTTCGTTGCCCAGCTGGCCGTTTGCGCCTGTCACTAAAATATTCATTTTCAATGAAGAATTTTGAATGCAAAATTATATATTTCCTTATTAGAAAGGACCAAACTCAAAAGGAGAATCAAAATCTTTCAGCAATGAGTGCTTGGTATCCTTTTCACTCAAAATAGCCTGTTCGGTAGGAATACGCCAATCAATACCCAAAGAACTGTCCAGAATGCTAATACCACCGTCAGCTTCCGGATGATAGAAATTATCACATTTATATTGGAAGACAGCCGTTTCACTCAAGACTGCAAAACCATGAGCAAATCCCTGCGGAATGAAGAATTGGCGATGATTATCTTCTGTCAGCTCCACAGCCACATGCTGTCCGTAAGTAGGACTACCTTTGCGGATATCAACAGCCACATCCAGTACCGCTCCCTTCACGCAACGTACCAGTTTACTTTGTGTGAATGGTGGACGTTGGAAATGAAGGCCTCTCATTACCCCGTAGGATGACATGCTTTCATTATCCTGAACGAATGTGATTTTTGCTACTTTTTCTTCAAATTCACGTTGTGAAAACGATTCGAAGAAATAACCTCTTGAATCCTTAAAAAGGCGTGGCTCGATGATAACCACACCTTCTATAGCTGTTTTAATTACTTCCATATTAATAGTCCAGATTACTTTTACCCGTATGCTCCACTTCTTCTATTACGTGTAGTAGATATTGGCCATACTGGTTTTTCAACATAGGCTGTGCCAGTTCTCTCAGTTTATCGGCTGTAATCCATCCCTGACGGAAAGCAATGCCTTCCAGACAGGCAATCTTCAGTCCCTGACGCTTTTCAATTACCTCGATGAAGGTAGAAGCCTCACTCAGTGAGTCGTGCGTACCTGTATCGAGCCAGGCAAATCCGCGTCCCAGTGTCTGTACTTTCAGTTCCTTGTCGGCTAAGAACTCCTGGTTTACAGTCGTGATTTCCAGCTCTCCACGAGCAGACGGTTTGATATTCTTGGCTACTTCCACTACCTTGTTCGGGTAGAAATAGAGACCTACTACCGCATAGTTCGATTTCGGCTGAGCCGGTTTCTCTTCAATTGAAAGGCAGTTTCCTTCCTTGTCGAACTCAGCTACGCCGTAGCGTTCCGGATCACTCACCCAGTAACCGAATACTGTTGCTTTCTTTTCTTCTTCTGCCGTGCGCACTGCTTCCTTCAGCAATCCGGTGAGACCTGCGCCGTGGAAAATATTGTCGCCCAATACCAGGCAAGCACTATCGTTGCCGATAAACTTCTCTCCGATAATAAATGCCTGAGCCAGTCCGTCCGGTGATGGTTGTTCTGCATACTCAAAGCGCACTCCAAAATCGCTTCCGTCACCCAGCAAGCGCTTGAATCCCGGCAAGTCGAATGGAGTAGAGATAATTAGAATTTCACGGATGCCTGCAAGCATCAGTACCGAGATCGGGTAATAGATCATCGGTTTGTCGAATACAGGGAGCAGCTGTTTGCTTACTCCTTTTGTAATGGGGTAGAGGCGAGTGCCGCTACCACCGGCTAAGACTATGCCTTTCATTATACTATAATTTAGCTGTTTTTCTTATTATGCTCTTCCAATAAGTAGAGGAAATATTTCTCATGTTCATCTACTAATTTATCCCAAGAATATTCTTTTCTAATAACTTCAAGGTTATTATCAATAAAACTTCTTTTATGCGTCTCAGCTAATGTTTCAATGTTATTTAGTAGACGGGTAACATATGTGTAGTCAGAGTAGTATAATGCATTTTTGCCTAGAACTGCTTTGTTGAAAATATTGTCATTGGCTAAAATAAAGCAGTCAGATGCCATAGCTTCTAATAGAGATGGATTTGTTCCTCCTACACTATGACCGTGAAAATAAGCGAAAGAAAAATGTCGTATTGAGTTTAATTTATCGAAATTATAGATTCCTCCTACAAAGCGTATTGATTTTTCATGCCCATATTTTTCTACTAATTCTTTCCCATGTGGTGTATTAGTTTTTCCTACAATGATAAGCGGACGTTTACCATTTTCTTTTGAAGCAAGATATCCTTCAATAGCCATTACAATATTGTTTTCTGGCTCTAAGCGTGCTACAAGTAAGTAATAATTATTTGCTTCAAGTTCAAATTCTTTTAGGTACTCTCTATTGTAATTATTATGGATATCAGCTCCATATGCTAAGAATTTACTCTCTTTTCCGTATTTTTCTTTATAATAATCATGGATTCCCATATTATCTGCTATCAGATAATGGCTATGTTTTACGGTCATTCGTTCTTCCCAAAATACAAACTTTTGTACCCATTTATTAAACTTTGTGCGTTTATATTCTAGGCCATCCATGTTGGTTGTAAATATAGGATATTTAATATTCTTTACATTAAACCAAATATAAGCAGGAACAATACTTGTATAGCCTGCTTCATAGATAATATCAAATTTTTCTTTTTTTAATGCATCCTTTAATGAGGCAAAGTCATAAAAGAAGCTACCTACTGAGCTTCCCATCCAAGTTTCAGGACTATAAATATGTTTAATTCGTACACCTTTGTAGTTATCTTCTTTATATGGATGAAAGTGAGGAGAGTAGACTACTACTTCGTGTCCACGTTCTGCCAAACCTACTGAAATATATTCTGCAAATTGTTCGAAGCCACCATAATTATTAGGTATGCCTCGTGTACTTATGAATGCTATTTTCATTGTTATATGAATTCACTAGAATTTTGTTCTATATTATTTTTTAATGATATAAAAGATAGAATATATTTAATATAAGCTATAATATCACTGGGCTTATTCTTACCTCGTAGTGTAATTTTTGAAGTGTTGTAATTTTATCTTACCATAATCTTTCTTAATAAAGCATATATATAAAGGTATGGTAAGGGAAGCTTAAAAAATCTTCTTAGATAACCAATTTTCCAATGACTATGTGAAAAATTATATTTTAATTTACAAAATGAAAAATAGTCCTCTTTTGAAGGTTTTGCTAAGGGGACAATTGCTGTGTCAAAGAAACTTAAATTTCCCAACTTTTTTAAATCTTGCTTTGTAGGATTAGTACAAAGATTTTTCATGGCTTTAAAAGCTAGATGTTCATTTATTTCAATGTATTTTGATAATATATTTTGAGAGAATTGTTTAATAAAAAGTAAAGCACCTGTTTGAATTTGGCTAATTGTTTGATAATCTTTGTAAGTAGATAAAGAATTATCATATTCAAACTTATCTAATATTGGATTCTTTAGTCCGTATTTTAGTAATGTACCATGGTTAGAGCTAAATAACGTTTCAATTAAACCTAAAGAACTCCTCACATATATCATTTGAGACATATTCTTAGAATCATATACATATCCATAAGCATTGGAACGTTCTAATGAAATGCCTAGATATAATGCTTCTAGGTGAGTATCTAATCCATAAAGAGGAAAGAGTGTTTCAAGTGCCTTTTGTATAGTACCTTTCCACCCTAAGTCTACTATACACTCTGTTTGTTGTAAATTTAGATTGTGAAAATAATTAGCACAAGCTTCATATTCTTGCTTAGAATTATTATTGATGGTCGTTTTTAATTGCTTATATAGAGTTTCAAAACGTGGATCTGAAAGTAGTTTATCGTATTTAACAACTTCATTTGGATCTAATCCTAATTCTTTTAATTGATATATATGATTTTTTACATCAAGTCCTAATCGCTCTATTAATGCAGATACTTCTATATGTATAGCACGAGGTATTAGTTTGACTATATTTTTCCATTCTTTTTGAAGATGGAGTAGAGGGACTGTTAAAGCTTTACGGGATGCATAGACGTATTCAGTTACAGCATCAGGATATATCAATTTATATGCTTTTTCTATAATTTGACCATCTCTGGATAAAAATAGAACTCTTTTGAGTTTTTTCTGCTGAGCAAAGGAATGGATCCAATAACAAAAGCCTAATAGCAAGGGACCAAAAGTCTCAAATCCTATTCGTTGATTAATATCCAAAGGTAGATTGTTGTTAATGAAACTATATAATAAGCGTTCATTAAAATCAGCATTAGGTGATAGTTTAAAGTAAGAGGTATGATTGTAGTGTGTTTTTATTTTAAAAGAACTCATACCTAATAATTTAGGAACAATCCAGTCGCTTCGTTTGGCATCTCCAATATGTAAAATATATTGAGGCTTTATTTGGTAATCATTTATCATTACTCGAAAAAGAGAACCTGATTTTTTCATTTTTCCAGTTTCAGAAGATACATATACTTTATCTATTTTATTGTACCCTGATTTTTTTAATAAATCCTGAATAAAAGTTGTAGGTAAATACATTTCTGAAACGGCTACGACTTTTTTCCCTTGTTGAATTGCGTAGTCATAAATTTTTTGTATGGAATAATTACATACGCTGACTTCTTTTTCTATTTCAAGTTCTAGTTGTTTTAATTCTTGACATATTGCAACTTCAAATGGAAGTTCTGAATATATTAAATCTAATGTTACATCTTCACGGTCCGATTTTTGTCTTGCTTGTTTCTCAGCTTCTATACGTATGTTGCAAAATTGGTGTAATGGGTTATCTTGGTGTTTTGTATTATATGCTATTTCTATTAATTTAAAGACATCATAAGGATGGTGTACATTACGTTTAAGTAATGTATCAAAGATATCAAAGGATATGATATGATGTTTGTCTATTAAAGATTTTAGTTTTTCAGTATTCATATCATTATGTCAGTTTGAACAATTCATTAATAGTTATTTGAAGGAATTGATAATGAAAAATCACTTAGTTTTTGTAAAGGAGTATTGAATCAAAAAATATCTTAAGAAGTAATATTATTTTTGTAAATGGAGTTTTACGTATTCTCGTAATTTTCTAGGTATAAGAAAAATTTTTATTTTATAAGCAATATAGTGGAAAATAGATTCCCAAAACTTTCTACGCCGAAAGACAACATCTGCACAATGTAGTTGTTGACTACACCATGAGCCTTGATCTGATATACCGTGTGCTTGATATTTTGCTATAATATGAGGCGTTTTTAATGTTTGTTCGACAGGGATAGAAAGGAAAAAAAGATAATCAGAAATAATGATTTTTTTTGTTACTACATAGTATCCATGTTCTTCATGTAATTTTTTTCTATATATAACACCTTGATGTATTACTTTTAGATTTTTTTCATCTATTTTCATTTCTCGTATAAAATATTTTCCATTGTATGCTGCTTGATAAACATCAGAATATATAAATGTTATTTTATCTGGGTATTTTTGGCTGAATATTTTTGAAAGTACGTCATTATTTGCGAAGCTATCTCCTGCATTCATCATACAGATCCATTCTCCTTTTGCTGCTTTAATGCCTTTATTCATTGCATCATATATGCCATGATCTGGTTCGCATATAATTTTAATATCTCGTTGTGGATATTTTTTTGCAATGTCGTTTATCACAATAGATGTTTTATCTGTTGATTTGCCATCAACAATGATGTATTCCAAATTGTCAAAATTTTGATTAACTATAGACAACATAGTGGTAGCAATACAATCTTCCGCATTATAGCAAACTGTAATTATTGTTATTTGAGGGATATCTATCATATTATATTGAATTTAGAATATTTATTGAACTATTAATTGTTTTTGAACGGTACTAAAGTTTTCAGGTTTGTGATATAAAAAAAGTAAAATAATAGCTAAAAAAACAGGTTCAAAAATCCATGAATAACTGATATTAATTAATAAAAATAAAAAGAACCAGGCCAATTTCCCTTTAAATTGGTATATTCTTGAAAAATGAACTGAAGATTTATATAACAAAATATAGTATAGTATGCCCATGACTATTCCCATATTAGCAAAAATTCTTAAACAACCATTACTTAAAGAAAATTTTATTCCAAAGAGGGATGTTAAATAAGATGTTTCATCGCTTGCATTGCCTATTAATGGGTCATGAAGTATATTTAAAAACTCATAAAATAATCCATCAAATCTTTGTGGAACAACTACATTGTCTTGGGTTATATAATAGTTTAATTGTCGTTCCCACTCTATTGCATGCTCTTCTGTCAACCATAAAGATTGTATTTTTTCTCCCATAAAATCTAGTTGAATTAGGCAAAAAAATCCTATAATAAAAATAGGTAGCATTTTATATAAGAATTTTCTTTTCTTATTATAGACGTAGAAAGAAAGAACAAATATTAACCCCATATAAGCTGTTGTTGATTGTGAAGATAAAATAGCTAGTACAATATACCAAAAGTGTCTATTTTTTTTTAATTTGAAATCATAAACAATGAGATTAAAAAATAGTCCGATAGAAAGAATTGAGCCGAATCTACCTGGTTCCCATGCAAAACCAAGATTTCTTCTAACTATTTCAGATGAATCGGAAATTCCAAAAACAAAAAAAGAACCATTTTCTACTAAGCCATATGATTCTATTGGAGAAAGTTTGGATAGCTCAAGCATTAAATCAGGAAATACTAAAACTAACCCCCATCCGAATAAAGAGATTACGGATAATTTTGATACAACGTATTCAAACAAATAAATGCTTTTTGTTCCGTATACTTTTATGATAACTACTGCAAATAAAATATTCATTAGTCGTATTAGAAAATATGCGGAAACTGTATGGTATTTTATTACTTGGAGGATTGCCCACACAAATAGGATTAATACAATATTCCATGGAATTGAGGTTTGAAATCTATATCCGTGTTTATGAAATAGATAAATAGCATAAAAAAGCATACATATTTTCCCAAATAAAGTAATAATGTCTGAACCTCCAAAGGCTTCTAAGCTATTACGTGTAAGTAGCATTGCAGAGCCTAAAAAAATGATTACTAAGAAATAGAAAATGTAATCTATTTTATTTACTTTTATTGTTTTATTTGGATAGATTAAATCCATCTTTTTTAAACAGTAGGTTAATTATTGGTGATTTAAAATAAGATTTGATACGCAGAAGAAAGATAGGCAAATCATGGCATGTTTGATTTATTATGATTTATATGAATAGTTTATAGATAGTTTGTTGTCTAGCTATTCTCAATACCATGATTTAGTCTTTTAAAAACCGAATGACTTTACATGGATTGCCAGCTGCAATGCAATCTGTCGGTATAGAGCTTGTTACCACACTACCTGCTCCTATAATACTTCGCGCTCCTATGACAACTCCTTTTAGTATAATACATCGAGTTCCTATTAATACATCATCTTCAATGCTTATAGGACGAGATTGAGCATCTTCTGTATCGGTTATAATGTTACGTCTCATTATATGATTTAAACTGTGAGCGTCTGTATCAATAAGAATACAGTCTCCCCCTATTTTAACATTATTACCTATTGTTATGCTTCTATTTGCCCAAATACATGCGGAACTGATTCCCACATTATCTCCTATTTGTATTTTAGCTTTTTCGGCTGCATAAATACATCCACGTATATTTCTGCACAAAGGATTGAATGCTTCTCCGCTAGTAAAAATTAGATTGTTTCCTATAGAGATGGTTGCAGATGCTTCTTTAAGTAAGGATATTTTATTAAAGACTTGCATGTTTTTACCATAATGTACATTGCTTATCCAAAACATAAAACGGTTTGAAATAATATAGAAATACATACGAATTTTACGCGGTATGCGATATAATTTGTTTAGATTCATAAATCTTATTTTGATGGAATACAGAATTCTTTTTATTGAGGAGATATTGTTTTTATGATTATCTATATTATTGGAAATTGTTGAAAATTTGTGTTTTTTACATATATAACATAATAATCCATAAAAAGTAAATCATTTACAAATGATATCCCTAGTTTATTCAATTCCTATAATGGATTTGTAAGTATTCAATATTTGTGAAATTATTTTCTGAGGATTATGTCGGTTATAAGCCTTTTTTTTCCCATTTTCTCCCATTGTTATATTGAGGTTGGGATTATTGGCAAGGTGTTCAATGAAGTAAGCTGCTTGATAAGGATCATTAGCTGGAATGAGAAAACCATCTTTGCCATCAGTTACGAGTGAAGAAATACCGCCCACATTCGTAGCAATGATGGGAAGACCAAGCATTTGTGCTTCACAAAGACTATTAGGACTATTGTCTATGTAAGATGGATGAAAATAAAGTGTAGCTGAAAGTTCCATTTTACATAACTGTTCAGATGAAGCTACTCCCATTAATTTTACGTTGACATTTTCGTGTTGAATTCCAATAATTTTTTCTATTGTTCTAGGATTAATATTACCAAAACAATTCCAAACAAAATCTAAATTAAGATTTTCTTTTAATATTTGAGCTGTTTTTAAAATAAGATCATATCCTTTATATGGCGGAGAAGATATGGTAGTAACAATTGTTAATTTCTTTGGTAGTTTCCGAACAAAATGGTTGTAGAATTTTTCTCTTAAAATCTCGTCTACATGATAGTATTTTATTTGAGGATTTAGACAATAAGCTACACGTTTATCCCAATCTGTACGTCCTAAAGATGCTGTTATTCCTTTAAAAATTTCAGTTTCTCTGTAAATGCTTCCTTTCCATATTTTTTGCTCATAATAGGCTTTTAGCCATTTCTGTAACCCTTGTTCTTTTTTAACTATATCTTTCCACGATATTCCTGGAGGTGCATAAGCATTCATGTATGGATTCATTATACCTTGTAAATGAAGAATAACAGGGGTATTAGTTATCTTCCAAATGAGTCCAAATACTTGTTCACTACCCCATACATGTATAATGTCTGGTTTAAAATCTTCTATAATATATTTAAATTGGTCTAGAAAAAAAGGCCATGTACTTCTTTCATATTTTTGAGGATTCATTATGAGTGTTTTCAGTCTGCATTTGATTTTTGATATTGTGTTTTTTTTTTGAGTTTTTATTGGATAGTATATAACCCCATTTTGTTCCACCTTTTGAGGCTGTTTATCCAATATGAATGATACAGCCAATTCTAGATCCTTATTTTTCCGAATAACTTTCTCTGAAGAAGATATCCATCCCCCGCCATTATAGGAGTTTTTTCCATCTAGTTTATTTACTTGTAAATAACAAGATGGTGTATTGGTAAACCATAATACTTTTATTTTTTTCACAATTCATTATTATTTTTGATAAATTGATCACATCGTTCGTTTAAAGAGTTTGCTAAAATTTTCCAATCTTGTTTATTTACGGGAAGTTCTCCTTTTTGAAAGTTGATAGTAAATGTTGGAATCAGTGTTTCTCCTTTTACTATGATGGTATTAAATAAATCTGCTAATCCATTAAAACGACATGAACTAGCTTTTATATCGTTAGCTTTTCGTAGAAATATAACAGGTGTTTCTAGGCCTAAACATGGTAAAGCGCAATGTATGCGTGAAGTGATAACTAATTTGGCTTTTGCATATAGTTTGATTAATCTTTCAGCCTCACTCAATAATTCCATGTCTGTTTTGAAATCTTTTTTGTAATGTTTGCTTTGTTGACATATGTAAATTGAGTTCATTACAAGTTCACGTGAAAAAAGCTTAGAATATTCTTTGTGATAAAGTGAGGTTTTTAAAAATTTTTTTAATAAATTCTTACCTGGATGAATGCGTAATCCTCTGTTAGTTATCAGACGGATTATATCAAAAGGATATTTTATAAATTCTTTTATAGCTTCAAATATTTCTTTAATTCCCATATTGGCTTCCAATAAGGGATCTACAATGTAAGTTTTATTCTCTTTTTCTGAACTATGGTATTTTTTTCCTAATGTTAGAGTCATACATCCTGAAAAATATGCATTGATGCCTTTTTCTTTTAACAAATTCATTGTATCTATATCACGACATCCTATTGGTTCGTGTTTTTTTAGGTAAGATATGCTCGCTGGATTTGTTAGTTCTTTTTGAGCTAATATATTTAAATGAAAAGCAACAAAAAGAGGTGTAATTTTGTTGGTGGGTGGCCAATTTTGAGTGTTATGCATATACCATCCATTCATTATCATTTTGCATGGTTCACCATTATAATCTTTTAAATCTTCATCTCGATCTAAAAAACCATCAATCTGAGGATAATATTGAGAGGATGCAAGAGCTTGGATATAATCTCCAATGTTAATTTCTGAAACCTTTTTATGTTTCGAAACTGATAATAGTTTGTATAACATTTTTGTTTTTAATTATTAAGTAGCGTACTTTTATTTAAAACTTTTTTGTAGACTGTTAGGATTTTTTTTCCATAATCTTCTTTTGAAAAGTTTGATTTTGCATATTCTTGTGCATTTTCTATGATGGTAGTATAATTTTCTTGAGAACATTTGTTCATTAAAATAGCACATTCTTTTAAATTATTAAACAGTAATCCTGTTACTTCATTATTTACAATTTCTTTTGTCCCTCCTGAATTTCTACCTATAACTAAGCAACCGTAAAACATCGCTTCTATAGTAACACGTCCTAGTCCTTCATTTTCTGAACACATTAGAAAAGCTGTGGCATTTTTCATATGTTCTTTTACAGTATCAGAATGTCCTATAAAATCAACGTGTTTAATAATTCCATTATTTAATGCAAGCTGTTCTAATTTATTCATATATTTTTCGTCACATTTACCAACTACACGAAGTCTATATCCTTTTTCTGCTAATTTCGATAAAGCAAATGCTTGTATTGCAAATTCTATACCTTTAGATTTACATAAATTTGCAGAACAGAAAAGAAAATATTTTTTTTTCTGAAGTAAACATGTGTCTGATTTACTACGTACCGCATTATAAATAACCAATGAATTTTTACTATCTGGGGATACAAAATGTGTTAATACAGCATTGGAAACTCCTATTATAGCGTCAGCCTTTTTAATTTTTTTCTTTAGATTTTTCCATCCTTTTAAAGGATACCATCCAAAATCTAAATCCATGAAACCTCGAAAATGCCATACGTGTTTTGCTTGTAATTTTTTTGCTATGTCACAACCTATAGTTATAACACTATTGTTTGTGTGTACAATTTTTATATTTCTATCTTTTAATATGTTGTATATTTTATTGTTACATCTTTTATTTTTAATGTTAAAGCGTAGGAGTAATGGGATATACTTTATTATAAATTTTATGTATTGCCATGTTGATTTTGGTTTAGTAAATATATTTTGTTCGAAATCACATACGATACATTCTATTCCTTGTTTGGTGAAAAAATCATATATACAGCCTTTGGAATGTAATAAAACAATAGGATAGACTTCTTTTTTTACTGACTCAATTAAATTCATTAATGAGTATGTTGCTCCATCAAAATTATGTGCGGCAACATTGATATATAGAACATTTATCATAAATTCTTTAAAATAAAAATGATGAATTCTAATAAATCAAATTAGTTTCCTTTTGTGGATTATTTTTTACTATTATTATTTATTGCTTTTACTATATTTTTAATTTTGTTATTTACGATAGCTTTTTCTTTAGAGGTAATTCCAAAGATATATATTCCGCTAAGAGTTATCATAAAGGCAATAAATGAAGTTTGTATAAAACTGAAAAAGTTTATTTTACTCCAATATCCATGTATGTAGATGGCTACAGTGATACAGCCAACAAATATTAGAATGTTTTTTAAAATAATGTGGATGGCAAAATATTTTAGGCTATATGATATTACCAATTGTTTTAGTAGGAACAGTCTGGCAAATAGTCCTATAGTTACGACTATTATACTTGCTATCATAGCCATATAGGGTTTATAACCTAATTTTAGTGTAATATAGGTTAAGGGTAATTCACATATCATAATAATACAAATTATAATCTGAAAATTTCTTATTCTGCCAGTGGCCTGCATGGCCGTAACCAATGGAGTTGCCATGGAGTTTATCAAAGCTGCTATGAGTGCAAGAAATAAGAATTCAGTTGTATAGGGAGGGACAATTCCTAACCATAAAGACAACAGATAGTCTAAATTTACCATAACTGGTATAGATATTATAGATAGCAAGTAAAACGAATATCTACATCCGGCATATACTAGTTGGATTGATTCTTGGGTGTTTCCTGCTGCATACTGCTTGGTTATTTGTGGGTTTAAGGCCATGATAAAGTTATTGGAAAAATTACTGATAATTCCGTTTACTTGTAGTGCAACTCCTCTGGCTGCATTGATGGCAGTTCCACAAAATATATTTAAGACAACATTTGATCCTTGGTCTTTCAGTGAGAATCCCAAATTACCGATAATGCTCCATCCTGCAAATGCAAACATCTCATTGAATAGTTTCTTATTGAAACTGAATTTATAGGTACATTCTTCAAAATTACGCTTACAATATATGCCATAGATTACTCGTATGATTATAGATACGCTAAGAATAAGAATTGCGTAGATTATTAATTTGTCGGCTGATAGAATAAGTAATAGATAGGCGGTGGCTAGTTTCAGACATGCTTCTATGATGCTGATATAAGCAAACGCTTTCATACGTTCGTGGGCTACAATGCATGCATTATAGGGAACGCTGATTACTGTAACAATAAATGTCAGAATAGAACATTGGTACACCCAGTTGGCTGCTGTCATTCTGTCGGCAGCTATATTCATGTGAGTATTTAGAAACCATAAACCAATAGTTTCTGCTAGTATTAATATAATTCCAGCAATAGCAAGATGAATGGTTACTGAAGTACAGAATACTTGTTTTAGCTTGTTTAGATTACCTGTTCCTAATTCAAAAGAGATAAATCGTTGGGAAGCTGCTGTCATAGCTGAATTTAGGAATGCTAACATGGCAACTATGCCTCCTACTACATTATATATACCGTAATCGTCTACACCTAATGTTTGTAATACAACTCGACTGGTATATAATCCTACAATGATGATTAAAATCATACGTAGGTACAATAAGAGTGTATTCTTGGCCAAACGTTTATTATTTGATGGAGTATCCATTATTATTCTAACAAATTCGTGTGCGAAGTGTTTTTTAGAATTCTTTTTTTAATTTTTTCCAGTATTCTTTACCTAATAATTCCCACACTCCCGAACAGCAAACAGATAAAAAAACGATTCCCACTAAAATTATCTTTCTACTAGTGCCAGATGGTTCCAAAGGAACCGTAGCCGGTTCTACCACAGCAAATACAGGCTTTTCTTCCTGAATTTTAGCGCGTGCTACTTGTAGTTGTTGAGCTACCTGACTATATACCTGATAAGCAAGACTCATGTCATTTTGCAAACGTTCCTGTTCGGCACGTATACTCTGAAATGCAATATTGCGGTTGGTATCGAAGTAATGGGCATATTTACTTTGAGCTTGGTAATATTCCTGCTGGCGCTCTTTATACAGCTCTTCCAAATAGGCACAGTCTTCTTTAGCTTTCTTGATGCGGTAGTCGATAATATACTGCTGGAGTTTAGCTACTACGCTGTCAGCTACAATGGCTGTTACTTTGGGATCTTGTAAAGTCACAGTAATGGTAGTCATAGCTGTTTTTTTATCAACTTCAGCAAGAATTGATTGTCTGAGTCCTTTTACCTTTGCTGCTTCCTTTTCTGTCAGTTGGAAAGGATTTAATGTTGCTGTTGTATCAGCTTCTTCTGTAAATAGTGACTTGATTGCTCCGATTGCCAAACCTGGAGCCGCTTTGATATATCCCCACCAGGGTTGTTTCTGTTCATCCAGATAAGTTACCAGGGTAGTATCTTGTTCTCCATCGAGCGTCTGCACACGGGTGTCGAATAGGTCTAATACAAATGGGGTAGAAGATACAATATTTGGAGCTAAGGTTAAATTTAGTGCATCGTTACTGCTGCTGGTTGCTCCTCCGCCTAAGAAGGAAGAAGCCAGACTGGCAAGTCCACCACTCGCTTTATCTCCGTTCATTTCGGGGGAGAGAGTTACAGTTACGGTGTATTGTTTGGGTATGCTCAGGGCTATGATAATGCCCAACACAACGCCTACACCGGCTGCCTTGTAGAGTGTTTTGCGGATGCTATAAATGCGGCGTAGAATATTCATCCAGTCTATCGTGATTTCATCACTGTCCGGTTCCTGTACTTCTGGATTTTGGTAGTTTTTGTTTTCGGTCATAGGTTTTACAAAGAGGAAAATGCCACAGGATGTTTTCCTGTGGCTTATGAGAAATCTATATTATTTTATCAAGTTAGCAATGGATGCTGCCATGGTTCCCAGTGAAGCGAACGAAGTGGCATAGCCCAGTATGCTGCTTAACTGGTTCGGCTTGTGGCGCTTGCTGGGCACGATGATCTCGCAGCCCGGCTCGATCTGCTTCTTGCCGCTGCCTTTCACTTCGGCTATCTGGCCGTTCATGTAGACAATGAACTTCTTGCTCTTCTTGGCGTTCTGGCTGTAGCCTCCTGCCTGGCTCAGGTAATATTTCACACCTTCGCCCTGCTTGTAGGATACGGTATTGCTCATCATCACTGCACCGCTGATTTTCACGGTGTTCACGTATTCGGGCACGCTGATCACGTCGCCTGCACGCAATACGATGTCGGCATCGCTGCCCGGATTGGCAAGGGCTTCTTCCAGGTTGATACCTATGGTAAAGGTGTCGAGTACTTTCAGACCGAGTGAGTCGATGGCTCCGTTACCCATTTCCTTGCGCATCATGTCCACTACATCCTGCATACGGCGTTTCTCTTCGTCGTTTGCTACACGGGTAAGCTTGGCTCCCTTTATGTAGGCAAACTGAGTGGCGCCTCCTGCCTTGGCGATGATGCTGCTGATGCGTTCGTTCTTACTGCTCAGGGCGTAGGTTCCGCCGTAAAGTACTTCACCGTCTACTACCACGTTCTGCTGTGCGCTGTAGCCCGGGCTGCGGCGTACGAATACCTGGTCGTAAGGCTGGAGAGTGAATCCCGGTTCGCCGTCTACCACAAAGCCGTCTTTCAGGCCGAAGGAGAAGTTCTGTCCGATGGTAGCGGGGCTTTCGGTGCTCTTCGGATCTTTTACGCGGCGTGCCACGTCGACACGTACTACGGAAGCCGATTCACGCAGACCGCCTGCGGTAATCACGAGGTCTTCGAGTGTCATGTTGTCGGCATACGGATAGTCGCCCGGATGAGCTACTTCGCCGAATATCTGTACGTTACCCAGGTCTTCCAGGTCGTGGATGCTGGGGATGTAGAGTACGTCGTTTTTCTGCAATGGGATGTCGGGCTGGCTGCCGTCCATGATGGCGCGGATGTCTATCTGCTTCACTTCGCGGGTCTTGTTTTCACGCTCGCGGTACAGTACGGCACGGCCGGTAAAGGCGTCGGCCATCAGTCCGTCGGCTTTCTCTACCAGTTCGCGTACGGTGTTCAGCTTGCCGCCCAGCTCGTAGATGCCCGGACGGTATACGGCGCCGCGCACTTCCAGCTTGTTGGTGAAGCGGTCCAGAATGGCTTCGGCGGTGATTACGTCGCCGTCGTGCAGCTTGCATACACTGTAGTCGGTGTCATCCACGGTGTTTACCTGATATTCCTTACCGTTCTGGCGCACGATGCGCAGGCTCTTGGTATAGGCGTCGCTGGTAAATCCGCCGGCATATTTCAGCAGGGTAGAAAGGGTTTCGCCTTTCTTCATTTCGTAGCGCATGGGGCGTTTCACGTTGCCTGTAATCTGTACCAGTTCTTCGTAGGCAGGAACGATAATCACGTCGCCTTCTTCCAGGCGGATGTCGTCGCGGGTCTTACCCTGCATGATGAACTGGTAAACGTCTACCGTAGCTACGGTCTGTCCGCCGCGCGATACTTTCACGTTACGGAGGCTACCGATGTCGCTCACACCGCCTGCACGGTAGAGGGCGTGGAATACGGTAGAGAAGGCCGAGAGGGCATAGGTTCCCGGCTGTACCACTTCGCCCATCACGTTGATCTGGATGGTGCGGGTGTTGCCCAGTGTGACGCGTATTTGGTTGCTCTGGTCGGAATAGATCTTGCGGAGTTCGCCGGTGAGGTACTGCTGTGCACGCTCGATGCTCATGCCGCTCAGGAATACAGGACCGAGCTGTTCGAGGTTGATGGTTCCGTCGGGCGAGATCTGCTGGCGGATGGTGTTCTGGCTGGCTCCCCAGATATCGATTACCACTTCATCGCCCGGACCGAGGCGGTAGTTGGGCGGGGTGGCTATGTTGACGTTCGGTTCGAACGTAAGGTTGCGGGTATTGAAGATGTTGCGGCCGAATACGGCGTCCTGCTGTGCCACTTCCTGTGCCTGTGGCTGTTCGTCGAGCAGGGTAGAATTGTCTTCCTGTACTTGCTGGCGCAGACGTGCTTCTGCCTTGGCAGTTCCGCTCAGGTCTTCCGAGCCGGTGTTTGTCTGCTGTTCGTACATTTTCTTCACGCGTTCCGCCTGTTCGCGGGTTACGCCTCGGCGTGCCAGCTCGGTAGCTATGGTACGCTGGTCTTTGCCTTGTTTTACTCCATCTTTAGCATATTCCAGCACTTGCTGGTCGGTCATGCCCGACTGCGCCATGAGCAGGGGCGAACATGCCATAAAAATAACAAGTGATAAAGCTTTTAGTTTCATGCTTGTCTGTTAGTGATTTTATATTGTTTTTCTGAATTTACTCTTCGATGGTTTCGCACCAGGTGTAGCTCACTTTGAGCAGGGCGGTGCTTTGGGGCATTTCGATGGCGATGTAGTGGCGGCCTCCGTAGCGGAGGAACTTGCCGGTCACACCGTAGAGCGGACCGCGGCGTACTACCCGGACGGGGACGCTGCGCTTGCCGCGAAGCTTTTCGGAATCGATGAACCGCGTGCCCTGGATGTCGGGGTTGGTGGCATGCATGAAGTTCTGCATGTCGCGTTCGCTCACCGTGCAGTAGTCATTGCCGTTGCGTTCCTTCTTCAGGAAATAGACGGGCAGCGGGGCTTCGGAGGCGAACTGCCGGCACCAGTTGGCGTCGTAGGGACGGTGGATGAAAATCAGGTTGTGGATGGCGGGTACGAGTATGTGGGTGCATTCACCCTCGTGTCCGGTGTCGCGAAGTTCGTATGTCATGGGGATGTAATACTCAATGCCCTGTTCTTTGAGATAGTCGGCTACAAGCAGCTCTTTGTTGTACACCGTTTGCAGGGGCAGCCATACCTGTTCTTTTTCCATGTCTGTGGATGTTTGTCCTTCTGATTTTTTTGTTCCCTTTTTTCTTGATTGAATGTTTGTTGAGGTACGGATATACCTCTCTCTCCTTCCTAGCGTCTGAAAAACACTATGAATCAGTTCGTTATCTCCAAATACGGAAGATGACGCACATCGTGCTTCTGTCTAGGATCCGTTCCCACAGCCGCATAGGAAGTCGTTCTTCGCTGCAAAGATAACAAATAACGGGCAGAAAGGTTCACTCGGAAGGGCTTTAACTTGCGTTTGTTGAGCTTTTTTGTGATATGTTATTGACGTTTCAGCATGTTTGCGCAAACGGTCGCCCGATTTGTCGATTTGTCCGGATTTTGTCGATTGGTACGGATTGGATGACCGGATAAGTGTTGCTGCTGGTCTTTCGGCCTGATTCTGATGCGTAAAGATGTTCCGGAAACGGATGCGATGGGCAGACAATGTCCGGAGATTTTTTGAATATTCGTACGAAAAGCCGGAGCTTTTGTACGAATATCCGGGTAAACTTCCTGATGTTTACTTCAACTTTTCAGCTTTTTTTCCCGTCGGGTTGCCTTTTCGGGAGTCCGTGCCTACGGAAAGCTGCTTCAGAATCCTGAACTCGTTTTCTCCAGGCTCCTCGTCGGGATCGGCCTCGCGTACTATCAGGTTCGTCTTGTGCATGATGCAGCTCTCTATGATCAGCCTCAGGGTGGTTACGTCGAAATCTATCTCGCACACCTGTTCGGCTGCCTTGAAGAAGGTGGCCAGCGTCTTGAAACGGAAGTTGCGGACGGTGTCGAAACACGTGTGCGTGCCGATACCCGTGATGCGCTGGATTTCCGACTTCGATACGTGCGACAGGGCGTACAGTGTATCGATGAACTTTCTTAATTCTTTGAGCCACTCGTCTATCTGTTGCTTCGTAGGCTCGCACGAAGCGTATAATTTTCCGAAATATTTCATTAGTCTTGTCTCTCGGGGTTTATCTCTGCCGTATAAGGCAGTAATTAATACTCTGCCAATCGGTATTTTTACCGATGAAAGACAAGAACGGAAGTTTACCTGTCAGGTTCTGTTGATGACACAAAGATAACGGAAAAATCGTGGCTGAACGTTTTTCTTTGCGAGAAAAACTTCCCTTGCTTTTACTCTTTCTTTTAATATATAATAGGAAAGGGTGGCAACACTGGTGGTGCTCTTGTGGCCCGCCGGACATTGTAATAACTTGTAACTCTGAGGGTTTGCTATGCTACACTTTGGTGACGGTGGTGGCCCGCCCTTTCGGGTTGCGTAAAAAAATGAAGAATTATGGAGGTGATAACAACTATGAAAAATCCTGGCAATCTGGGCTTTCTGGTACTTTCGAGGCGACTGCTTACCCAGATGTTTGCCGAAATGTACGGAAAGTGGCATTCCGACTCGCAGGCGTATGTGTATCTGCTCATGGCGGCGTGCTTTACCGATCAGGGTGATACCCCTGGATGCCTGAAACGGGGCGAGCTGTTTTTCTCAGGAAGGGAGCTGAGTCTGCGCTTCGCCTGGAGCCGGAGGCATGTGAACCACTTTATCGGAGAGCTGGAGCAGAACGGTGTGGTGGAGGTGATGAAGGTGCAGAACTGTTCGAAGCTGCGTCTGCTGCACTACGATACGCTGTGTCGCATGCGGGTGAAAAACGGTGCGGACGGAAGGCGCAGGAGCGCGGGCGACGAGATGTTCGAGGTGTTCTGGGAACAGTATCACGACATGACGCAGCAGCCTGCCCTCGACATCGAGGCGGCGCGCAAGGCGTGGGGGAAACTGACGCTGGCCGAGCGCGAGGAGGCGGTGGGAAACATCGAGATGTATCTCTGCATGCTGCCGTCTATCGACCGGGCTCGTACGGCGCTGAAGTATTTGCAGATGAAGAGTTTTGTACTCAATTGATTATATTTTTATCAGTGTTGTCTGATGAAACTTTTTAAATTGTCAATCATTGCTGTCCGATAAAACTTTTCAAACCCTCAATAACTTGTTGATATATAAAAACTAAGCAATAATTTTAACAGGAGGGCTTATCCATGGAAACAATACAGACAATCAACCTGTAGGATATGTTTATCGGGCACTGATAATATGTTTATTTGTGTTGTCCGACAGAAAGTCATCAATAACTTATTGATATACATAGAAATAAAAGGTGATTTTAACAGGAGGGATTATCCGTAAAGGCAATCGGATTTTCAGTATTGTGAAAAGCTGTATCGGACAGCAATCATATTTTTAGGATTATGGGGATGGTTTATGCGGAAGAAATAGAAGGGGCGGTACTGGGGGCGTGCCTGCTGGAGCGTTCGGCTCAGGCGGTGGTGCTGAAAAGTCTGCGTGCCGAGATGTTTTACCTGACGGCGCACCGGGTGGTGTTCGAGGCGATAAACGCGCTGTATGCCCGGGGAGCGGCGGTGGATATGCTGACGGTGACCGAGGAGCTGCGTGCTCAGGGACAGCTGGACGATGCGGGCGGTCCGTTTGCCGTGGCGAAACTGGCGGCGGGGGTGGCTACGTCGGCTCACCTGGAGTATCATTGCAGCATCCTGTTTCAGTATTACCTGCGGCGGAAGCTGGTGGAGGTGCTGACACGGGAGCTGGCGGCGGCAAACGATATGACGTGTGATGTGTATGATGTGCTGATTGATACGCAGCGGGAACTGGGGGCGCTGCTCGAGGATTCGCCGCTGGAGAATCACTTGCACCCCATGCCGGAGGTGATGGATGATACGGTGGCGCTGGTGGACCGCCGGCAGGAACTGGCTGTGAACGGGCTGACGGGTGTGCCTACGGGCTTGCAGCGGCTGAACGAGATGACAGGGGGATGGCAGCCGGGCAACCTGATTTTTACGGCGGCGCGTCCGGCCGACGGAAAGACGGCACTCGACCTGTTCTTTGCGCGTCAGGCGGCGATGGCGGGTGTGCCGGTGGTGTTCTTCACGCTGGAGATGACGGCTTCGGAACTGGGCGAGCGTATGGTACTGGCGGAGAGTTCGGCCGATCCGCTGCGTATCCGTCAGGGCAGGCTCTCGCCGGAGGAGGTGGAGGATGTGCACCGTACGGCGGAACGGATGAGCGCGCTGCCGGTACATGTCGACGATACGCCGTACATCAACGTCGACCAGTTGTGTGTCATCGCCAAGTCGCTGCGGGCAAAGGGGCTGCTGGGTTTACTTATCGTCGACTATCTGCAACTGCTTGCCACGGTGAATCCGGGGCGTACGCGTGAACAGGAGGTGGCGGAGTGCAGCCGCAAGCTGAAGGGGCTGGCGCGTTCGCTGGGTTGTCCGGTCATCGTGTCGAGCCAGCTCAACCGTCAGGCGGAAGACCGGGCGGGGAGTCCGGAGCTGCGTCACCTGCGTGAGAGCGGGGCCATCGAGCAGGATGCCGACCTGGTGATTCTGCTGCACCGTCCGGAGCGTTATCACATCCGGGTGGATCCCGATACGGGGTGGTCTACGCGGGGCATGGGCATCGCTACGGTAGCCAAGCACCGCAACGGGGCAACGGGAAAGGTATATTACGGGTATAATCCCAGCATGACGAAAATCGGCGAGTTCGCGGGTACGCCTGTGACTGCGCCGGCAAACAATTTAAAGCGTAAGGAGGATGAAAGAAAGAGCAGTGACTTATTCGGTGGTTCCGCGGGTTGATCCGCGTGATATCTCGGCAGAGATGACGTATTATGCCCGTGCACAGGCGCGGGGAGAGGTGACGCTGGGCGACATGGCGCGCCGTATTCAGCGGCGGTGTACGGTGACACGTGCCGATACGCTGGCGGTGCTTGTAGCGCTGGAAGAGGAGGTCTGCCGCGGGCTGTGCAACGGCGAGATTGTCCGTCTGGGTGAGCTGGGTTCGCTTCAGGTGGGAGTGAAAAGCGAGGGAGTGCGGCTGGAGGCTGACTTCCACGAATCGATGATAAACAAGATATGGGTGCGTTTCCGTCCGGGCATGGTGCTGAAGGGGATGCTGGACGGGGCGGCTTTCGAACGGGTATCGCCGCGCAAGGAAGCCGGACGTGCCGGAAAGGGGATGCGGTATGAAAGAGAATGAGCACGGCGACGGAGAATTCCGTCTGCGTATCTACGGCAAGTCGGAGCTGGCTTGTCTGTATTTTCCCGACCGTTCGCCGGAAACGGCACGGCGCAATCTGTACCGGTGGATGTACCGCTGTCCGTCCATCCGCGAGGGGCTGGCGGCACTGGGCCACGACAAGCACCGCAAGTTTTTCCTCAAGCCGGAGGTGGAGGTGATCGTGCGGGGACTGGGGGAGCCGTAAGATAAAGAAACTATGATATATACTTGCACGGGGTGTGAACCTCACGTTTGCGGTATCGCGGCGTGGTTCACACCCCGTTTTTTGATTTTATATTCCAGGCACTATTTTTTCTGTAATTTCATGGCCTGTTCCTGTCCCGCGGCTATTGCTGCGCGCTGTTTCTTTAAAAAGAAACCCGCCATTGACGTGAATTTGTCAATGGCGGGCAAGTGGATATATATAATGTATGATATAGCCGATTGTCATTATCTCTTTCCTGAGCCGTCGCAATCGGAGCATTTACCTGAACCATGGCAGTAACTGCATTTTCCACGTCCGTTACAAGCTGTACAGACAATGTTCTGACCAAGATTACGTACAATGCCGCTACCGTTACAATAACCGCATTTACCAGAACCATGGCAATAGTATTTGTCTGCGGTTCCACTCATTGACGAACATTTTCCTGAACCGTGGCAACGTTTACACATCGAGCTTCCTGTAGAACTTCCGGAAGAAGATCCGCTGTAGGAAGATCCATTTTCCTGATATGTGCCGTATGTTCCTGCTGCCTGGCTATTACTCATCGTTCCTAATGTCTCGCCTACGGTACCGAGTATGTTTCCGATGGTGCTCCATCGCTTACTTCTGCGCTGGGCTTTTACACTCTTAAGGTTCTGCTTTGCCATGTCGTAGGTGGGACAGGCTTGCAGTGCATACTCATAGCATGCCTTGGCATTGTTCAGGTCACCCAGACTTTCGTAGAGTACTCCGAGGTTATTCAAAGCCGGAGCCTTGTAACCATAACTGTTGTATGGATCGGCCTTAATGACTTGCATATACCTGTCGTACTTGGTCTGTGCCTCTGTGTTGGGGGTGTTGTAAGCTAAGTCGGTGTTTGTGTATGTTTTTTTATATGGCAATATAAGATACGTATATGTTGCATCACGTCAGATTCGGCATTCTCGTCATGTTATGTCACGTTTAATGCTGTAATTAGTGGATTATTTCGTATTTTTGTTGCTAAATAGTTATTCTATGAAACTGAATCGAATGAAACCCGTACTGGTTGGAAATGATTTGTTTCAAAGGTACTTGTCAACTTAGGATAGTAAGAAGTTTTAGTGCGACAAATGCTTGTTGTTGTAATGTTGCAGCAGGTAGAATGGAAAAAACTCAAATTCTTTCTGTTGAGATGAAATATCTGATTGTTGATAAAATTTAAGAATATAAAGATGTTAGAAACGGTTATTGAAAATACGGAGAAATTTATAGCTTCGGTTCCTAAAACCAAGCGTAAGAAATATGGTCAGTTCTTTACAAACGGGACTACAGCTTCTTATATGGCTTCGCTTTTCTGTTTCGATCTTTCAAAGCCTGAAATTCGCCTGTTGGACGCAGGTGCTGGAACAGGCATCTTGTCGGCGGCGGTTGTTGACAAGTTGGTGGAGTCTGACTATGAGGGTAGGATTCATCTTACTTGTTATGAAACGGATGAGAATGTCTTACCTCTTTTGGAGGCTAATCTTGAGTTTCTTCATTCTGAGTATGGAGTTGAATATTCTATAGTCAGGGATAATTATATTACTTCGCAGAATTTTGAAGGGGATACATTATTCTCTGTTCAGGATAATGTATATGATTATATCATAGGAAATCCTCCTTATCTTAAAATACCGAAAGATGCGGACGAAGCCAGAGTGATGCCAAGTATATGTTATGGCGCTCCTAATCTTTATTTTCTTTTCTGGGCTATGGGTATACATAACCTTAAGGAAGGACACGAACTGGTATATATTGTGCCCCGTTCCTGGACCTCCGGAGCTTATTTCAAGAAATTCAGGGAATATTTTTTCAAAAACTGTGTTATTACCGATATGCACTTGTTCGAAAGCCGTGACAAGGTTTTTGAGGGTGAATCGGTATTGCAGGAGACAGTAATCGTAAAAGTTAAGAAGACTACGGCTACACCGGAGTATATCAATATAACCTCTTCTTCTACTTCTCAATTTACTGATTTGAAGACTTTCCGTGCTCCTTATGCTACCGTGGTGGCGCGAAACCAGTTTGTATATCTGGTTACAAACGAAGCTGACGCTGCCGTACTTTCTCTCATTAACCGCTTCGACAAGACTCTTCCCGACATGAATCTGCGTATGCAAACAGGTGTAATTGTTGATTTCAGAACAAGGGAAGTGCTTCGTGATCATCTGGAAGATGGTTCGTATCCCCTTTTGTATTCACAGCATATCAGAAACGGACGGGTAGTATGGCCGTTGGGTAAAGAAGGGGAAGTTATAAAAACAGACCGGAAGGCTTTTCTGCAGGAGAACAGTGATTTTCTTATGGTTAAGCGTTTCACCTCAAAAGAAGAGGACAGGAGACTGCAGTGTGGTATATATCTTAAACAAAGATTTTCGCAATTTCCGTATATTAGTACACAGAATAAAATAAACTTTATAAAATGCGATTCTCCTTGTATTACTTATGGTCTGTACGTGTTACTTAATTCCAGTTTTTATGATAAATACTATCGAATACTGAATGGGTCTACGCAGGTAAATTCTACTGAAATCAATCAAATGCCGGTTCCCGATAGATTGATTATAGAAAGTATGGGACGGGAGTTGATGCATAAAGAACTGTCTGTTACAAATTGTAATGAAATTTTTAATAAATGGATAAATTAGAAACTGCTAAGAGTTTGCTGGGCAGAATCAATATGCCTTTGCGACAGCAGAGTACGCTCTGTTGTCTTACCCTTCTTGCTATGGCTCATCTTAAAGAAGATACGCCTTGGGCCGAGGCTACAAATGAATGGATCAGAATACATGACATAATCTCGTTTATTGCGGAATATTATGGCGTAAAGTATGCCGAAAATTCAAGAGAGACTTTTCGTAAGCAGGTCATTCATCCTTTCAAGACTGCCGCATTGATCGAAGATAACGGCCTGTCGACCAATAGTCCTAATTTTCGGTATCGCATAACCTCTGAGTTCTTAACTGTTATCTGTTCTGTGAAAGATAATTGTGATTCGGACAAGGAGAGTGACGCTCTTATACAGTTCTTGCGTATGCACGATACATTGTCTGATATATATGCCTCCAAGAAGAAAATGCAAAAGATGCCTGTCAGAATCAATAACAAGGATTTTACATTTAGTCCGGGCAAGCACAATCAGTTGCAGAAAGCCATATTGGAAGAGTTTGCGCCACGCTTTGCTCCTCATTCTGAATGTTTGTATGTGGGGGATACCATTAAAAAGGATATGATAAAGGATGTTGAAAGGCTTTCTTCTCTCGGCTTTGAGATAACATTACATGATAAGATGCCTGATGTGGTTTTGTATAGGGAAGATAAGAATTGGATATACTTTATTGAAGCTGTTACATCTGTAGGTCCGATGGATCCTAAAAGAATATTGGAGATTGAGTCTATGACAAGTAACGTGACTGCTGGCCGTATATATGTTACAGCCTTTCTTGACTTTGGTACTTTTAAAAAATTCTCCGGACGACTTGCTTGGGAAACGGAAGTCTGGATAGCTGATATGCCGGATCATATGATTCATCTTAACGGTGATAGATTCCTTGGTCCCCGCTGATTTATTTCGAATGTTTCTCACCGTCACGGAGGGGCGCTGGTATAAGGCTGTATCATATTCTGTTCTGACTCTATCGTAATATAAAGAAATCATTGTATCTGACTGACACGGGGTGTGAACCTCACGTTTGCGGTATCGCGGCGTGGTTCACACCCCGTTTTTTTGTGTGTATGCTGCATCGGAAACTTAATGGCGGAGGCCTGGACGCTTTTTCAGAATCGGATGAGGAAAAAATGAGTAAAATCATTATATTTGCATATGTATCATCAACAGCTGTAGATATGGATTATGATATAAAGGATAAAATGGAGTGGACGATTATTTTCATCAGGGAGTTCGGACGTAAATACGGACTTTCGATGAAGCAGGCATTCAATTACCTGAGTCGTTTCAAAGGGATTGATTTTATCGATCGCCATTATGATTATGTGCATACTCAGTCGTTTGCTTCGATGGTGGACGATATAGCTGAGTATTGTCACCGTCACGGAGGGGCGCTGGTATGAGGCTGTATCATGGGACGAATAAGGAGTTTCTGGAAATTGATTTGCTGAAGTCTAAACCTAATAAGGATTTTGGGAGAGGTTTTTATCTTTCAGCAGATTACAATCAGGCTTTAAATATGGCGCATGTGAAAATGGAACAGCTGGAATCCGGAAGCCCTGTTGTGTTGGAATATGAAATAAGCGAAGAGGCATGGGACAGTTTGCGCGTATTAAGGTTTGAAAATTACTCTGAAGAATGGGCTAAATTTATACTTTTAAACCGTAATAATCCGTCTGATCAGCCTGTTCATGATTATGATGTGGTAATAGGACCTATTGCTGACGATAGAGTGGGAGTACAGTTATGGAAGTATGAAAATCATTCAATTGATTTGCCTACACTTGTCCGTAATTTGCAATACATGAAAGGAGTAACAATACAATATTTTTTCGGTACGGAACGTGCTATAAAATACTTGAAGCGAATATGAATGAGAAAAAGGAAATGATGGCAGATATGGTAAAGAACCTTGCACTGTTACTGATGGAGAAGAACAGGGAATTAACAATGGAACAGGCGCTTTCATTTGTTTTTAACTCGGATACGTATCAGAAAGTAATGAATGAGGAGGCTGCATTTTATTACCAGAGTCCTAAGTATGTTTTTGCTTTTTTGGAAGAAGAACTGTTAACAGGAAAGGTCGGATAAGGATTTTATTTTAACTGACACGGGGTGTGAACCTCACGTTTGCGGTATCGCGGCGTGGTTCACACCCCGTGTTTTTTGTGTGTATGCTGCATCGGAAACTTAACCGTTTTGAAACAGGATTGCCACATGCGCGTTTCTGTTTTGAAATACGTTGCCTTTAATTTTGCGCAATGAAAATTAAGGATTTTTGATTGCTTGAAAAACGCTGGTTGTTATGTAGATAACTGGTAATGAAAAGGTAAGGAACAGGTTGGGAAAATTTACAATTTAAAAATAAAATGAAAAAATTTGCAGCGTATTTACTTTGGTTTTTGCTGATTGCTGTCTTGCCGCTGATGGCGTGCAGCAACGATGGAATGACGGAAGCTGTAGCGGACAGCTTTGATGTACAGTTTGAATGCCCTTCGCTGATAGAAGTGGCCAAGGGAGGGGAATATACGTTCCAGGTGACCGGGAGTAACAAGCCGGCGGAATCGGATGTGATTATTCTGGAATCGACAGGGGGAATCTCGTATACGTGTGTGCTGGTGAGTGTTTCGGAAAACAGTTTTACCATAAAGCTTGCCGACGGATGCGAAAGCGGTACGTACCGGGTGTTCATCAAGCGTGGCGACCGCAAGAAACAGATTGGTACTACCTATATTAATATTGTAGAGGGAATTGATTTCACGCCGGATGCCGGAACGACGGTGTACGGGGTGGTATCGACAGCCGACGGTCCGGTGCAGGGTGTTGTGGTATCGGACGGTGTAGAGGTGAGCGTGACCGACGAACGGGGTATTTACCAGCTTCAGTCGGAAAAGAAATGGGGGTATGTGTTTATCTCCGTTCCTTCGGGATATGAAGTTCCTGCCGAGGGAGTCTTGCCTCAGTTCTACCAGATGATGAAGGGGGACGCCGCTACAACGGAGCGGGTGGATTTCTCGCTGACTAAGGTGGAAGGACAGGATAATTATAAGGTGTTTATGCTGGGCGATATGCATCTGGCCAACCGCACGGGCGACCTGGGACAGTTTATGGACTTTACCGAGGATCTGAACAGCTACCGTGCCTTGCATCAGCACGAAAAGATGTATGCCATTACGCTGGGCGACATGACCTGGGACCTCTACTGGTATTCGAACAGTTATGCGCTGCCTGAGTACCTGAATACCATCAACAATCAGGTGAAGGGACTTCAGATTTTCCATACTATCGGAAATCATGACTACGACTACAAGGCTACGAGCGACGAGGAGGCGGGAAGCCGTTTCATGGATTATATCGCTCCGACATATTATTCGTTCAACATCGGAAAGGTGCACTACGTGGTGCTGGATGACATCGATTGCAGCAACTACGACGGCACTACCTCGCGCGACTACGAGAAGCGTGTGTCGGCCGAACAGCTGAGCTGGCTGTCGAAGGATCTGGCATATGTCGACAAGTCGACACCGCTGGTAGTGGTGATGCACGCACAGCTGTTCTACCCGTCGCAGACGGAAGGTTTCAAGATAGACCATGATGTGCTGAACACTACGCAGCTGCTGGACGTGCTGGACGGCTACAAGGTGCATTTCGTGACCGGACATACGCACCTGAGTTTCAACGTGACTCCGGAGGATGACGTAACGGGCGGACGCGAGGTGTACGAACATAACGCGGGTGCGGTATGCGCTTCGTGGTGGTGGTCGGGCTACCTTACTCCGGGTGTGCACATCAGCCCCGACGGAACACCGGGCGGATACTCGGTATGGGAGGTGAACGGAACGGACATCGAATGGATATACAAGGCTACGGGATGGACGGAGGATTACCAGTTCCGCAGCTACGACCTGAACAATGTGCATTTCTCGATGGCGGATGTGCCGCAGATGCCGGCCAGTGTACCGGCTTCGGTCAAGGCGAAATTCCAGCGCTATGTGGATGCTTATCCGGTGAACAAGGACAACGAGGTGCTGATAAACATCTGGAACTGGAATCCGCGCTGGACGCTGACGGTGACCGACGAGAAGGGCAACAAGCTTACTCCGGAGGAGGTATGGGCTTACGATCCGCTGCATGTGGCAGCGCTGAGCGTGAAGCGTTTCAACTCGTCGACACTGAGCTCTACACCGAGCTTCATTACCGAAAACTTTACGCATTTCTTCAAGGTGAAGGCGGCGGATGCCGACGTGGATCTGACCATCACCGTGCGCGATGAGTTCGGACACGAATGGACCGAGCAGATGCAGCGCCCGAAGGCGTTCTCGACGGATGCTTACCTGCCTCGCTGAACGGGGATGCACCGACAAGCTACTTAATGTTTTACTAAATATTTATTTATGAAAGTTTTCAATTCGTATGTTTTTTTGCTGTTGCTGTTGCTGACGGGCAGTGTTTCTACGCTGTCGGCGCAGAACAGAACAGTATCGGGTAAGGTACTGGATGCCTTGCAGGAACCGCTTATCGGGGTGTCTATCGTCATCGATGGAACTACTCAGGGAAGCATTACTGATGTAGACGGAGCCTTCGAGCTTCAGATACCTGCCGGTGGGGCTACTCTGAATTTCTCTTATGTGGGTTATCTTACCGAAAAGGTAAAGGTGAAACCGGGACAGAAAAATATTGTGGTATATATGCAGGAAGATGCCATCATGCTGGATGAGGCGGTGGTTATCGGTTACGGTACGCAGAAGAAGGTGAATCTGACGGGAGCCGTGGCTACGGTGGGCAGCGAGAAGCTGGAAAACCGTGCGACTCAGTCGCTGGCAAACATGCTGCAAGGTTCGGTAGCCGGTCTGAATGTCACTACCTCGTCGGGTGTGCCGGGCAGCTCGCCCAGCATCAACGTGCGTGGTACGACTTCTATCAACAGTGCCGATCCGCTGGTGCTGATAGACGGTGCAGTGGGTGAACTGGACCGTGTGAACCCGAACGACGTGGAGTCTATCTCGGTCATCAAGGATGCGTCGGCTGCGGCAGTATACGGTGCGCGTGCGGCATTCGGTGTGATTCTGGTCACAACCAAGTCGGGATCGGCACAGGACGGAAAGGCTACCGTGCGTTACAGTGGCCGTCTGGGATGGCAGGCTCCTACCACGACTACCGATTACGAAACAACCGGTTACTGGTCGGTGTATACGGTAAACACCTTCTGGCGTGCGAAGAACGGTACGAACTACGTGGACTATACCGACTACGACATGCAGCAGCTGCTGGCTCGTGTGAACGACAAGACGGAGAACCCCGACCGCCCGTGGGTAGTGGAAGATACAAGAAACGGTCGCCGTCAGTGGGTGTACTACGGCAACTACGACTGGTGGCACATGATGTACAACGACCGTCGTCCTACCCAGCAGCACAGCATCTCGCTGAGCGGGGGTACGAAGGATGTGAAATACCTGGTGAGCGGGGCATACGATTACCAGAAAGGTATCCTGAACATGAATCCGGATATCTACCGCAAGTATAACCTGCGTTCGAAGATTGACTTTACCATCAACCGCTATGCTACGCTGAGCAACAATACTTCATTCTATGGCTCGCAGTATACTTTCCAGGGTAACGGAAGCATCGACGATACCATCGGTTACAGCGGACGTCACGCGCTGGCATGCTTCCCGATGAAGAACCCCGACGGCTCATGGCTGTACGGTACTCCTTACCTGAACTATAAGGTGGGCAACGGACGTCATATCATGCTGGGTGAGGGATCGCACCGCAACGTGAACCGCACGAACGATTTCTCGAATACTACACGACTGGTCATCACACCGATCAAACAGCTGAGTCTGACGGGTGACTTTACCTACCGTCTGTACCAGACACGCAATACACACCGTTCGAACAACCTGTTCTACCGCGAATATCCGGACGGACCGCTGCTGTCGTATGCTACCGGAGCCGGTCTGAACAAGCTGAGTGAATCGGTGAACACACGCAACTATTATTCGGCAAACGTTTTTGCCAACTACGAAGATACATTCGGCGAAGCACATCACGTGACGGGAGTGGTCGGGTTCAACTACGAACGCATGTATCTGAAGAATGTTTCGGCTGCGGGACAGAACCTGACTTCTACTTCGCTGGACGACCTCGACCTGGTGGGACAGAATGCCGAGGGTGAAGTGCTGACCGAAGTGGGCGGCGGACAGAGTGAATATGCGCTGGCAGGTTTCTTCGGCCGTGTGAACTACGACTACAAGGGACGTTACCTGTTTGAGGCGAGCGGTCGCTACGACGGTTCATCGCGTTTTGCTGCCGGAAGCCGCTGGGGATTCTTCCCTTCGGGTTCGGTAGGATGGCGTATCTCGGAAGAGCCGTTCTTCAAACCGCTGAGCGGATATGTAGACAACCTGAAGCTGCGTGCTTCGTTCGGTAGCCTGGGTAACCAGAATGTTTCTTCTTACTATACATACATGCGTCTGATTTCGGTAAGCGACTTTGCCGGCTTCACGTTCGGCGAGGGCAGCTCGATGGCGAAATATGCTACACTGGGTGCGCCGGTGGCATCGGACCTGACCTGGGAAACTTCGGAACAGTGGGATTTCGGTTTCGACCTGACCATGCTGAAGAACCGCCTGAACATTACCGTAGACGGATATGTGCGCAACACACTGAACATGCTGACCGACGGTGTGGAACTGCCGGCTGTGTATGGAGCCAGTGTACCGGATATGAATACAGCCGACTTGCAGACAAAGGGATACGAAGTGACAATGTCGTGGAGAGACCAGTTCGAACTGGCCGGACGTCCGCTGGAATACAGTCTGGGATTCAACGTGAGCAACTACAAAAGCTACATTACCAAGTATGACAATAAAGATAAGACATTTGCCAAGGATTACTACGAAGGCATGCGCATCGGAGAAATCTGGGGATTTGTGACCGACGGTCTGTTTGCTACCGACGAGGAGGCACAGGCGTATGCCAAGGAGGTAGTCCTGAGTTACATGGTAGACGGACTGACCGGAGGCTGGAAGGCCGGCGACGTGAAGTTTGTCGACCTCGACGGTGACGGTATGGTGGATATAGGCAGCAACAATGTAGCCGATCCGGGCGACCGCAAGGTATTGGGTAACTCACTGCCCAGCCTGTCGTATGGTATCAATGCCAGTGTACGCTGGTGCGGATTCGATGTATCGGTGTTCTTCCAGGGAACAGGTAACCACTACTGGTATCCTCACGGACACATGATGTCGTTCTGGGGTCCGTTCTCTTATCCTTACCAGACCTTCCTGCAGAAGGATTTCATGGACAAGGTGTGGGCCGAAGACAATACGGATGCTTACTTCCCGCGTCCGATGGCATACTCGTCGACTTCCGGTCCGCTGAGCAAGGTGAACGACCGCTATTTGCAGAACATCCGCTACATGCGTCTGAAGAACCTGACTGTAGGATATACCATTCCGGTGAACCTGACAAAGAAAATCGGTATCGAGCAGGCACGTTTCTACTTCTCGGGCGAGAACCTCTGCTACTGGTCGCCGCTGAAGAAGATTACCAAATACGTGGATCCGGAAGGAGCCATCAGCCGCAGCAACGATACGTACAACGAAAGTTTCTATCCGTGGCAGAAGACGCTGCTGTTTGGTGTAGACATCACTTTCTAAACGAAAATTCATTGAATAAAACAACCAAGAACAGATTCGTATGAAAAAATATATATTTACAGCACTGGTACTGACAATGGGGTTGACTTCGTGTGACGGTTTGCTCGACCTGAGTCCTAAAAGCCAGATATCGCAGAGCGACTATTTCAAGACAGAGAGCGACTTGCAGCTTTTCAGTAACTCGTTTTACAACAACCTGCTGGACAAGAGCCCTTTCGACGACCAGAGTGACCTGTACGTGCAGCAGAATCTTTCCGACGAGATGCTGGGCGGAAACAACCGTACCGTGCCTGCTTCGGGCGGGGGATGGACATGGACCGACCTGCGCAAGATGAATACCCTGCTGGCGTATGTGCATCAGTGCAGCGACGAGAATGCGGTGGTGAAATATACGGCACTGACCCGCTTCTTCCGTGCGTTCTTCTATTTCGAGAAAGTCAAACGCTTCGGTGATGTGCCCTGGTACGATGTGGAACTGGGTTCTGCCGACGAGGCACTGTACAAGCCGCGTGACTCGCGTGAGCTGGTGATGACCAAGATGATAGAGGATATCGACTATGCCATCGATAATCTTCCTACACGCGAGGAAGAGTCGAGCAGTCCGTTCCGTGTGAACCGCTGGGCGGCACTGGCGCTGAAGGCACAGTTCTGTCTGTACGAAGGTACGTACCGCAAGTATCACGACCTGAAGCTGGAAGGCAACGATTATACGTATTACCTGGATCTGGCTGCCAAAGCTGCCGGTGAGATTATCAATGATGGTCCGTACAAGCTGTACTCTACCGGACATCCGGAATCGGACTACCTGAATCTCTTCGCTGCCGAAGATGCGAATCCGGATGAATATATCCTGGCTATCAAGTTCGACTACAGTCTGGCTATCCATCACAATGCCAACGGACATACGCTGGTTCCTACTCAGGGACGTCCGGGACTGACACGCAAGATGGTGAATATGTATCTGATGAAGGACGGAAGCCGCTTTACCGACCAGCCGGGATGGCAGGAAATGAGCTTCCTGGAGGAAACAAAGGACCGTGACCCGCGTCTGGCTCAGAGCATCCGTACACCGGGATATACCCGTATCGGGGAAACAACGGTGCTTCCTCCCGACCTCTCGGTTACTGTGACTGGCTACCAGCCGATCAAGTTTGTGCAGGAACCGACTGCTTCCGGCGGACAGGTAGACCGCAACGACCGCAATACGAACGACTTGCCTGTGTACCGCTATGCTGAAGTGCTGCTGAACTATGCCGAGGCAAAGGCGGAACTGGGTACGCTGACTCAGGAGGATCTGGATATCTCTGTGAACCTGCTGCGTGACCGTGTAGGTATGAACGACGCGCACCTGAACATGGCTGCTGCCAATGCCAATCCGGACCGTTATCTGTCGGCCAAGGAAACGGGTTATCCCAACGTATCGGGAAGCAACAAGGGTGTGATTCTGGAAATCCGCCGTGAGCGTGCCGTTGAATTGAATCAGGAAGGTTTCCGCTTCGACGACCTGGTGCGCTGGAAAGCCGGAGCCTGCATCGATCAGGATATCTACGGTATGTATTTTGCCGGTGCGGGTGAATACGACCTGAGCGGCGACGGTAATCCGGATGTGATCTTATATAATAAAGGTACTGCGAAACCGGAAGCCGGCAGCGGGGTGCTGGTGTACGAAATCGGCAAGGATATTCTGCTGACAGGAAGCAACAGCGGGTATGTGTACTCTCACAAGAATATCGTGCGCAACGGTTTCAATGAGGAGCGTGACTATCTGTACCCGATTCCTATCAACGAACGTTCGCTGAATCCGAGTCTGACACAGAATCCGGGATGGAGCGACGGACTGGGTTTCTAAACTTCAGCTTCTGTTCTGAAACAAAACAGCTAATCTCTCTTGAAATATCAGCTGGTTTTCTGGAGGTGAAATAATATAATGTATCTCTTGAAACATCAGTTGGTTTTTCGGAGAAATGAAATAAACAATCTCTCTCTTGAAATATCAGCAGGTTTTTCGGAGAATGGAATAAATAATCTCTCTCTCGAAATATCAGCTGGTTTTTCGGAGAAATGAAATAATATAATCTATCTCTTGAAACATCAGTTGGTTTTCGGAGAATGAAATAATATAATCTATCTTTTGAAACATCAGCAGGTTTTCTAGAGGTGAAACAGGGATTTTCTGGAAAGATCCTTCAACTTCAAAACAAACAAATTAACTCTGTAAAACATATGAAACTGATCAATTATATCATGGCTTCGGTGCTGTTTCTCTCGGCAACGCTTCTGGGCAGTTGCAGCGAAGAGGAGAATACGCTTTCGAAAGCTGTACTGGCAAGTGCCAGTGCCCTGGACTTTGAGGCTGAAGGGGCACAGCCGAAAACGATTACCGTGTATGCGGATGCCGACTGGGTGATGGAGGACTTGCCCGAATGGATTACGGTGACTCCTGCCACAGGAAACGGTACGACGGATGTGACGGTATCGGTAACTGACAACATGCGCGACGGGGCAGAGGATAATCCGCGCAAGGCGACAATCGTATTCAAGGGTTGTACGCTGGCAAGCCGTGCGGAGGTAGTGGTTTCGCAGGATGGCGACAAGTACCGCGACTGTCGGGAGTATACGGTCGACGAGCTGCCGGCACTGGAAGATGAAACAGTGGTTTCGGTTCCGGAAGCACTGGTTACGGCGGTGACGACTTCGGGCTGCATCGTAACCGACGCACAGTACGCTGTAAACATGTTCCTGCAAACTGCAACTGCCGTGAACGTGGGCGACAAGGTAGCGGTGAAAGGTTCGAAAGGAACGGATGCACACGCCTTGCCTTACGTGGTATGCGACGAGGTACGTGTGGTATCGGAAGGCAATAATATCGAGTATCCGGAAGCTCACGACGTGACTGCCGAAGTGGACAGTTACACATCGGATAGCCGTGAATGGATTTCGGCAAGCGGTGTGCTGAGCGGTAACAATGTGACGATAGACGGTGCGGTGAACTCGGTGTCTATCATCGACGCGCCCGAAAGCTTGAATCTGGCAGCCCTGAACGGTCACAAGGTGACGGTGTACGGCTACTTCGACGGAGTGGCTGCTCCTGCACTGCGCATACAGGCTGCACGCATCGAAGACAAGGGTGTGGTAGAGGTGATCTATTTCTCGGAAGACTTTGAGTGGCTGTTGCCCTGGGCAGAGAACAGCGGTGCCGGACAGACAGTGGAAAACGACGGATCGGGTACTGCTCCGCAGATTTACAGTGCGAAGAACGACGAGGGACAGACGGCTGCCGAAGCGTTGCTGGCTCACGGATACGGACTGGAAGAAAGTCGCGGTGCTTCTATCTACCTGCAGAAATGTTACCTGAAGTTCGGTAAGACAGACTATCAGGCAGGACTGACACTGCCGGCTGTAGACGGCATACCGTCAGGCGAGAAGGTGATGCTTTCGTTCGACTGGGCACCGATGGTGGGCGGTACGAGAAAGTTCGACCCGGTACAGCTGATCATCACCGTGACCAACGGCAGCGAGACAGTCGAACTGGATCCGATAGGACATAACTTTGTGAATGAGGTAGACAAACTGGAATGGCTGCATGCCGATGTGGTGCTGGAGGGTGTTTCCATCACGAAAGATACACGCATCACCATCAAGTCGGATGCATGGGGTGAAACTGCCGCTACTTCGGGCAGCAGTGTCTATCGCCGCTGGTTTATCGACAATATCAAACTGAGCCGCGCCAACTGACAGGTGCGGTAGCAGAGAGGTTCCACAGGCTGTACAGCATTTACGCAGACGGTTTCCACCGGCAGGCGTCAAGCTGTACGGCCTGTGTTTTTTTTATTTTTATCGTAACAATGCAATCCTGTAGGCGGACGGTGACGGACACTGCCCGGAACTGGCTATGTATCTTTGTGATACAGAAAAGAGATTGAAAGCTTTCAACAGGTATTCGTTTTAATCATTTAAAAAGTAAAAAGATTATGGAAAGAGCAGTGACTTATTCGGTAGTAGCAAGAAAGAAACCTAATGATCTGGAAGGTGGTGCCAAATATTATGCCCTGGCACAGGCACGCGGCGAGATGGGAATCCGTGAAATGGCGGACCGTATTCAGCAGATGTGTACGGTGACACGTGCCGATACGATGGCGGTGCTGATTTCGCTGGGTACGGTGATGCGTGACGGTCTGTGTGCCGGAGAAATCGTGCGTCTGGGCGACCTGGGTTCGTTTCAGATCGGTCTGAACGGTGAGGGTAGTGCCACGGAGGAAGAATATCACACCGGACTGATAAAGAAGGCGCATATCAACTTCCGTCCGGGAGCCGATCTGTCGGACATTCTGACTTCGCTGAGCTACGAACGTGTGCCGGTAAAGACAAAGAATGAAGAGTAAGTGCCGGGACTTTAATGTAATATGGAGGAATGTATGACTGGAAAGGTAAAATGGATTCTGATCAGGATAATCAAGTGTCTGTATTGCATACTGACCGGAAAGAAAGGAGGATGTGATGAGAAAGATTGACATGATTGTCATTCATTGTTCGGCAACGAGAGCGGATGTTCCGCTCTCGCCCCGCCAGCTGGATGAAATGCACCGGCAGCGCGGGTTCGACGGATGCGGGTATCATTATTATGTAAGGCGCGACGGAGAAATATGTACGATGCGTCCGGTAGACCGCCCCGGAGCGCATGCCAAAGGATACAACCGGCACAGTATCGGTGTGTGCTACGAAGGAGGACTGGACGAGCAGGGACGTCCTGCCGACACACGTACGGAACTTCAGAAGCGTTCGCTCAGGGTGCTGGTGAGAGTGCTTGCCATGGACTTCCAGACACGCCGGATAGTAGGACATCGCGACCTGAGTCCGGACCTGGACGGTGACGGGGTGATAGAACCGGAAGAGTGGACAAAGGTGTGTCCCTGCTTTGATGTTGGGACGGAATTATAAGAAAATTTATGTACAGTGTTGTGATGATATGTTTTTGTGTTAAAAAGCTATCAAAATGTAATATGTAAAATAAATATATGTATTATTAAATTTTAACACTTATATAAATCTTTGGTTTATAGTGATTTGCGGTAAGGGGCTCTTTTAAGGAGTCCCTTATTTTTTAAATATTTGTTATTGTTTGTTCTTATATGGTTTTATCCATAGATTCTCGAAGAGGGTATAAAAATGTTCAATGTGTTAGTAAAATATTGGTATTTATAGTAAAAAATAAAGCTGAAACTGTCTATTTGATAATTTATAGAATATGCAAGAATATTTATGTATTTTGCTTTAATTTTTTGTTTTTTAATGAAATGATATGTATATTTGCGTCCGTTATTAAAATTTTATTAGAATATGGAAAAGCGAATTACACTTTTTTGTGCCTTTTTGTTAATAGGCATAAGTCTGGCGATAGCTCAGGCTGTACAAGTGACAGGTGTCGTGGTGTCTGCGGAGGATGACATGCCTGTCGTGGGAGCTTCTATTTTGGTTAAGGGAACTTCTAATGGTACAATTACGGATATCGACGGAAAGTTTACGCTGAAAGTTAACAAGGGGGCTAAACTTGAAATCAGCTATATCGGTATGAAATCGCAGACAGTAGCTGCCAAAAATAATATGAAGGTGGTACTGGAATCGGATACAGAGGTACTGGATGAAGTCGTAGTTACTGGTATGCAGCGTATGGACAAGCGATTATTTACAGGTGCGTCAACAAAAATATCTGCCGAAGACTCTAAACTTGACGGTGTGCCGGAAATCAGCCGTGCCTTGGAAGGACGTGCAGCCGGTGTATCGGTTCAGAACGTATCAGGTACTTTCGGTACAGCTCCGAAAATCCGTGTACGTGGTGCCACATCTATCTACGGTAGTTCTAAACCGTTGTGGGTAGTAGATGGTGTCATCATGGAGGATGTAACGGAAGTAGGTGCTGACGATTTGTCTTCGGGTGATGCCGTTACACTGATCAGTTCGGCTATCTCTGGTTTGAATGCTGACGATATCGAAAGCTTCCAGATCCTGAAGGATGGTTCGGCTACTTCTATCTATGGTGCTCGTGCCATGGCGGGTGTGATTGTCGTTACTACCAAGAAAGGTAAGGCAGGTTCTAACAAGATCAGCTATACAGGTGAATTCACCATGCGTCTGAAACCGAACTACCGTAACTTCAACATCATGAACTCTCAGGAACAGATGGACGTATACAAGACACTGGAAAGCAACGGTTACCTGACATTTGCCGATGTATACCGTGCTTCTAACAGTGGTGTATATGGTAAGATGTATCATTTGATCAACAGTTACGACGCAAACACAGGATTTGGCATGCCAAACACTCCGGAAGCAAGAAATGCTTATCTGCGTGAGGCTGAATACAGAAATACAGACTGGTTTGATGTTTTGTTCAACAACAGCATTTCGCAGAACCATGCAATCAGTATGACAAGTGGTACTGAAAAGGCTTCATACTATACTTCACTGAGTGTGATGAACGACCCGGGATGGACCAAACAGAGCAAGGTACAGCGTTACACTGCCAACCTGAACGCTTTGTATAACATTACCAAGAAAATTTCATTGAACCTGATCGGTAACGCTTCTTACCGTAAACAGCGTGCACCGGGTTCGTTGAGCTCGAATCTGGACCCTGTAAGTGGTGAAGTAAAACGTGACTTCGATATCAACCCGTATTCTTACGCGCTGAATACTTCACGTGCACTCGACCCGAATGAATACTACGTACGTAACTATGCGCCGTTCAACATCTTGCATGAACTGGACAATAACTATATGGACCTGGATGTAGTAGATATGAAATTCCAGGGTGAATTTAAATACAAACCTATCAATAAGGTAGAACTGAGTGTGCTGGGTGCTTACAAGTATTCTACTACTACTCAGGCTCACAAGATTACTGACTATTCTAACCAGGCATGGGCTTACCGTGCAATGGATGATGCTACTATCCGTGACGCTAACCCGTGGTTGTATACTGACCCGGATGTATCGAATGCATTGCCGGTATCGGTTCTTCCGGTGGGAGGTTTCTACCGTGAAACTAAATATGGCATGAACAGTTACGACTTCCGTGCTACTGCCAGCTACAATGACGTATTTAATGAAAACCATATCTTCAACTTCTTCGGTGGTATGGAGTTGAACGCTACCGACCGTACTCAGACATGGTTCCAGGGTGTAGGTTTGCAGTATGATATGGGTATGCTTCCTTCTTACGACTATCTGTACTTCAAACAGGGTAATGAGGAAAATGCTGCTTACTACGGTGTGTCTACAACCCGCTCTCGTGACGTGGCTTTCTTCGGTACAGCTACTTATTCATGGAAAGGTAAATATACAATAAACGGTACAGTCCGTTATGAAGGTTCTAACAAGCTGGGTAAGAGCCGTTCGGCACGCTGGCTTCCTACATGGAACGTTTCGGGTGCATGGAACGCACACGAAGAAAGCTGGTTCGAAAACCTGAGACCGGCCTTGTCTAACCTGACTCTGAAGGCTTCTTACTCACTGACTGCCGACCGTGGTCCGGCTGAGGTTTCTAACTCACGCGTAATCATCAACAGTTATAACTCTTACCGCCCGTTTGCCAGTGTAAGTGAATCTGGTCTTCAGATTACAGAATTGGAAAACAGTGAGCTGACTTACGAAAAGAAACATGAGTTGAATATCGGTGCTGAAATCGGTTTCCTGGATAACCGCATCAATCTGGCTATGGACTGGTACAAGCGTAACAACTACGACTTGATCGGTATCATCAATACAATGGGTGTAGGTGGACAGATTTCAAAATATGCCAATGTTGCCAGCATGAAGTCACACGGTGTGGAATTTACATTGTCTACAAGAAACATTGTAACACGCGACTTCAAATGGAATACCGACTTTATCTTCTCTAACGCGAAGAACGAAGTTACCGAACTGGATGCTAACTCACGTGTTATCGACCTGATTGCAGGTACAGGTTTTGCTCTGGAAGGTTATCCGGTACGTTCACTGTTCTCTATGGACTTCCAGGGACTGAACGAACAGGGTCTTCCGACATTCATCAATGAAAAAGGTGAAGTGACTGTAAGTGATATCAACTTCCAGGAACGTAACGTTAAAGATCATCTGGTTTACGAAGGTCCGACCGATCCGACTATCACCGGTAGTTTCGGTAACGTATTTACCTACAAGAACTTTAAGTTGAATGTATTTATCACTTACTCATTCGGAAATGTAATCCGTCTGGATCCGGTATTCAGCAATGAATATACTGACTTGGATGCAACACCGAAAGAATTTGTAAACCGCTGGACTAAGCCGGGTGACGAAAATATTACCAACGTACCGGTTATCGCCGATACACGTATGAACCGTCAGGATTCTCAGTTGAGCCGTGCATACAATGCATACAACTACTCTACAGAACGTATTGCTAAAGGTGACTTCATCCGTATGAAGGAAATTTCACTGAACTATGATTTCCCGAAATCACTGGTCAGCCGTATGAAACTGAGCAATCTGTCACTGAAACTTCAGGCAACCAACCTGTTCCTGATTTATGCCGACAAGAAGCTGAACGGTCAGGATCCGGAATTCTTCAACACCGGTGGTGTGGCTGCTCCTGTTCCTAAGCAGTTTACTTTGACTTTGAGATTGGGTATTTAATTTGATTTAAAAGAGAAAATTATGATGAAAAATATAAAAACATACAGTGCTGCTTTATTGATGGCGTGGGCTTTCGCTTCGTGTAGCGATTTCCTTGATACAGTGCCTGATAATCGTGCAGAAATAGATACGGAATCGAAGGTTACTAGTCTGTTGGTTTCAGCTTATCCTAGCTATTATCCGATAATGATGTTTGAAAAAGCTTCGGACAATACGGCTGATAACGGTGAAATGTATGCTTTTGAGTATCAGCAGGAGCAGGATGCCTATTTGTGGAATGATATCAAGACAGATACGGATCAGGACTCTCCGCAGGGAATGTGGAACGGACTTTATATGGCGATTGCTTCGGCAAACCATGCACTGCAGGCTATCGAACAGATGGGAAATCCGGCTTCGCTGAACGCTCAGAAAGGTGAAGCGCTGTTGTGCCGTGCATATGCACATTTTGTCTTGGCTAATATCTTCTGTGAAGCTTACGACCCGGCTACCGCTTCAACCAAACTGGGTATTCCTTATGCTACGAAACCGGAAACAGAAGTTGCTCCTGAATATACCAGAGGTACGCTGGAAGAAACTTACCAGCATATTGCTGCCGATCTGGAAGAAGGACTTCCGCTGATTAATGATAACTTGTATTCGGTACCTAAATACCACTTCAACAAAAAGGCTGCCTATGCATTTGCGGCACGTTTTTACCTGTTCTATGTGAAAGAAGATAAATCGAACTATGAAAAGGTGCTGGAATATGGTAAAGTAGTGCTGGGTACGAATCCGGCAAGATCACTTCGCCAGTTGCAGGCTGACCTGGGTCCTCTTACCGAACTGGATGAAAGAGGTGATGCGTATATCTCTGCATCGGTAGATGCTAACTTGCTGATAACTCCGATCAACAGTTCATGGCCTTACATCTACGGTCCTTACGACATGGCAAAACGTTATGGTATGAACCGTACGGTGACTGAAACAGAAACTTTGTGGGCAGGAGCTCCATGGAACAACCCGTTGTTTTATGCCAGCCTGAACGGTATGGAACAGAAGTTGTGTTTCTTCAAGTATCGCATGTACTTTGAGTATACAGATAAGGTAAACGGTATCGGTTATCGTCACGCTGTAATCGTTCCGTTCAGCACAAACGAAACGTTGCTTTGCTGCATCGAGGCTAATATTCTGAAGGCTCAGCCCGATTATGCTACAGCTGTAGAATACATGAACTACTGGCTGCAATCGCAGAAGGGTGACGGAAGATATGGTGATCCGAAGACTTTGACAGAAGATGATATCGTGAGCTTCTATGACGGTATAGGTTATACGCCGATACCTGTAACCGATGAAACCAAGCGTACAGTGAAGAAACACCTGAATCCTTGCTTCTCGTTTGTAAACAAGAAACAGGAAAACATGATTCACTGTGTGTTGCAGATGCGCCGTATTGAAACTATTCACGACGGTTCACGCTGGATGGATATTAAACGTTATGGTATAGAAATTACTCATAACCGTGACGGTATGGACCCGATCGTATTGACGAAAGATGATCCGCGTCGCGCATTCCAGTTGCCGCAGGATGTTATAGAAGCTGGTCTGGAGGCTAATCCTCGATAAATGAACTTTAAAATGATAGTTGTTATGAAAAAGATAAAATACTTATTTTTAATATTGGTAGCCATGTGTACTGCTACCTCATGCAGCGAAGATGATTTGTCGCCTGATAGCATTTTTGATACGACGGCTCCTCAGCGCAATGAATTTGATAACTGGATTCTTACGAATTATACAACTCCATATAATATCGACTTGAAGTATCGTTTTGAGGATATCGAATCGGATATGGACTATAACGTGATACCGGCCGATTATAACAAGTCGATTGCTTTGGCGCAGATGGTGAAATACCTGTGGCTGGAAGTGTATGCCAAACTGGCTGCTCCGGAGTTTCTTCCTACTTACTGTCCGAAGATTATGCACTTTGTAGGTTCACCGGAATACAACGCAGCCAGCGGTTCCATTGTATTGGGTACTGCGGAAGGCGGTATGAAGATTACGTTGTTCAACGTAAACGGACTGGATGTCGAAAATCCGAATATAGATGTGTTGAATGAATGGTACTTCAAGACCATGCACCATGAGTTTGCTCATATCCTGCATCAGACAAAGAATTATTCTACCGATTTCAACGATATTACTCCGGGTAAGTATTCGGGTGAAGGTTGGGTGAATCTGAAGGATGCGGATGTCCGTAAGGAAGGATTTGTTACAGCCTATGGTTCCAGTCAGCCGGATGAAGATTTCGTAGAAACCATTGCGAACTATATAGTAAAATCGGATGCTGAATGGCAGAACATCATGAGCCAGGCCGGAACAGTAGGTGGTGCATTGATTCAGGAAAAACTGGATATGGTTACCGAATATCTGAGTGACTCATGGGGAATTGATATTCAGGCTTTGCATGAAGAGGTGCAGGAACGCCAGTCGCATATACTGGAAATGGATTGGACAACATTAAAATGATAAAAACGGAATGAGTATGAAAAAGTTATTATATATTTTTACTCTGATCAGTTCGTTCTTGCTGGCGGGCTGTACTTCAGAAACGGAAAACTTGTTCGGTGAATCGGCTTCGAACCGTGTGGAGGAAGCAATGGAAAACGCTCAGAAGATTTTGGTTGAGGCACCGAACGGATGGTTGATGAAATATTATCCTTCTTCTCAGCAGAGCTTTGGCGGATATAACGTGTTGATGTCGTTTACTGCAGAAGGTGAAGTAACGGTAAGTGCTGATATTGCTGATCCCAGTGCTAAGTCGACAAGTCTTTACCGTCTGAAAGAACAGGCTGGTCCGACACTGACTGTAGATACTTATAATGAAATTTTCCACTTCTTCTCTGATCCGGCCTCGGGTGTAGGTGCTACAGGACTCGGTATGGAAGGTGACTATGAATTTACTATTCAGTCGGCCACTCCGGAACAGGTTGTATTGAAAGGTAAAAAGACAGGTAATATCATTACCATGACTCCGATGCCGGAAAATGAAACTTGGGAAGCATATCTCACAGATATCAGTGAAGCTGAAAAAAAGGCGAATTATATTCTCTATACATATACACTGAATGGTGAAAAGTACTCTGTACAGAAGTCATATCGTACATTGGCTATTTCGCATGAAGTTGACGGTGAGAATGTAACAGAGGTCTTTTCATACATTCAGACCAAGGAAGGTATGGAATTCTACAGCCCGATTACACTGGGTGGAATGGAAGTATCGAAATTGGTTTACGATAGTGCTTCTGGTACTTGGAAGTCTGAAGATGGAAAAGCTGTATTGAGCGGTGAAACTACTCCTCCGGCATTGTTATTTGCCAACGGTGGTCCGTGGTTTGTTACTTACGACGGTATGAGTTCATACGGACAGCAGACTGTAGCTTCAACATTGCAAGGTATGGCTGCTTCTTATCCGGGTCAGACGCTGGATTATCTGGCTATCGCTCCTACTTATGAAGTTGTGGATATGGTATTCGGTGGCAGAGAAGGTCTTTTGCAGCTTGTGACTTCAACAAGTGGTGATGATAAAGTAAGTCTGACTTTGACAGGATATGGAGATACTATTGGTGTAGAATTTGCAAATGCTGGAATCCTTGATGCTATTTATCTGTTTGCAAACTTCTCTCCAGTCACATTTACTGTAGAACCTGATGATCCAGTTAATCCGACTAAGATGACACTGACTCAGGTAGGTAATACGAAGAATGTAATCGTTGTAACCAATCAGGAAACTCCGTTTGGTTATCATGAATAATAATAATTTTCTCTATTAATTTCTCTCTTAAAGAATCATTGGAGGGCTATTCCTAGTGATAGGGGTAGCCTTCACTTTTTTATTGCTGGACGGGTGTGAAGGCAAGTGGCTGTTGAATAAGTGGATGTGTAAGGTCTGAAACAGTCGCTGTATACATTTTGTGCTAGGCATTTTGAAGCTGTTTCAAAATAGAACTGCGAAAGTAAAAATCTTATAGATTGAAATTTAGAACTATTAGTGTCCGATAAACATATTAAATAGCCTGATTATCAGTGTTGTTTTTATAGATAAGTTTTCTTGCTGAAGTTGGTGTTTAATTTTATGTATATCAATAAGTTATTGATGACTTGAAAGTTTTGTCGGGTAGCAATGATTCAGAAATAAAATTCTCCTGCTTTAGTCTTTGTTTATTTCAATGACTGGACTAAAAGCAGGAGTTTTTTTATGTTGTAACTATTATAAGCCTTTGTTCGTAACTGTACTTCATTTTGAGGCAGTTTCAGTTTATTTTAAAATATTAGTGTCCAATAAATATATTGAATAGCCTGGTAATCAGTGTTATTCTTATAAGTAAGTTTTCTTGTTAAGCTTGTTGCTTAATTTTATGTATATCAATAAATTATTGATGACTTAAAAAGTTTTATCGGACAGCAATGATTTTAAATCGAAGGCTTATTGTTTTTCCCGAACATCATGGCAGCTTCCTTGCGCAGGCTTCTCCAGCTGGGCATGAGCTTCAGCTCACGGCGTACGGGGGCATCGTAGAGCAGGAAGAGCAACAGCAGGAAGAGGCAGGCGTAGATGGTCCAGCCGTAAATCTGGCGGATGCTGACTTCCATCATCTGGGGAACGAAACTCTCGATGAAGCGGTCGAAGGCGAAAGGTTGGCTGCTGAACGACACGCGGTCGACAGCGGCTCCGTAGCGTGCCATGTTGTCGGATACGGCGTACGACAGCCAGCGGCCGTACAGGGCACCTCCCATGACACCGCCCACTACCATGTGCAGCATGTTGAATACGCTCAGTGCCTGAAAGAAGTGGCGGAAGGTCATAATCTCTTCCAGACATACCATGAACGTGGCGCTCAGGATGGCATAGGCGAAACCTCGGCACAGCGTAGGCAGGAATAGCTGCGAGATGTGAATGTCTGCCGAAAGGACGAAATAGAACGTGAGCAGGTAGCATGCCAGCGAAGCGATACCTACGGTGATGAGGCGCAGGTAGCTGAATCCGCGTACGTGCATCCACCAGTAGGCGAACAGGCTGCCTGTCACTACACCTGCCAGCATGGGCCAGTCGAGCTGCATGGCTACCATCTCTTCGTAGTGCATCACACTGCCATGGAATACGCCTTCGAGTACGTGTTCGGTGGCAAGGAAGGCTTCCACCAGCGTAATGAGAATCAGAATGGGCAGCAGGTGGCGGTAGCTCCACATCTCCGGTTCGATGTACGGATGGCGGATGTGCAGCATACGTCCGATGCAGAATCCCAGGGTGATGACGATAGCGACGGCGAGTCCCTGCATCACCGGACTGTTCCACCAGTCGTAAAACTCACCGTAGTCGAAGAAATAGGCGACTTCAAGCAGCAAGATTGCCCAGAGAACCGCTCCCAGCCAGTCGATACCGAACAGCGGGAACTTCTTGACGATGCGGAAATGGCGTGTACAGCCTTGTACGATAAGCAGATCTGTCAGCATCAGTCCTGCCATGAACCAGTGCATATAGCTCCAGTGCATGTAATATCCCAGATGGGTGGCGATGATGCTCGATACCTGCATGCTGCCCAGAATGATGATGTGCAGCAGGGGGAAGAACACGGTAAAGTCGCGCTTGGGTGTCATCCACAGCTGGATGTTAGACAGTGCCTCGAAGGTTCCCTGAATCTTGCAGATCCCCTCGATGAAACAAAGCGTCCAGAGCAGCGGCAGGAAGGTCGTATACGGTGCGATGAGGTTGCACACAATCACTCCCAGCGAAGCCGCCGTGAGCAGCGTCTTGTTGGTGAAGCGGAACTTCATGCGGAAGAGCAGAGGAAAGTACACAGCCATCCCCGCCAGGTTGCAATAAAGGCACATCTGGAGGTCTTCGCGCATCAGGGAAGTTTCGCCTACCATGTGACTCAGGTTGGCCATGTAGAGTCCGCCCGAGAGCTGGAAGGTGACGGCGATGAAGATATACAGCCACGGCTGTAGCTTACGAGGCACGAAGTTGCGGAACATCGGCATCGTAAACGGTCCGTTCAGTACAGGTGCTCCCATATCAGTATTTCACTTTACATTCTACATTGAATCCGGCACGCAGCAGTTTCAGCTTGTCGGCACTGTTTTCTTTCAGGCTGATACGTACGGGTACACGCTGCTCCACCTTTACGAAGTTGCCCGTAGCATTGTCTTGCGGGATGAGGGAGAAAGCGGCTCCGGTAGCATCGGAAATCGATTCTACTACTCCCGTGTAGGTCACACCCGGTACGGCATCGGCTGTAAGTGTCACTTTGTAGCCCTCCTTGATGTTGGGGAGCTGAGTTTCACGGTAGTTGGCGATTACCCAGAGGTCGCTTCCGTCGACGATATCTACCATCGTCTGTCCCGGCTGCACCAGTTGTCCCTCGTGGATATCCTTCTTGCCCGTCACACCGTCGCAGGTAGCTACGATGACCGTATAACTGAGGTTCAGCCGCGCCAGTTCGACGGCAGCCTGTGCCAGACGGACAGCCGCTTCGTTCTGTCCCAGACGGTGAGTCTGTTCACTTTTCACCAGCGAGGTAGAATGTTTGGCACGGAGCACCTGTTCGTAGCGTGCCTGACTGGCTTCGTAGGCTGTCTTTACATTGTCGTACTGCTGACGGGTGACCGCTTTTTGCTGCAACAGTTTCTGGTAACGCTCGTAGTCACGTTTGGCATTTTCCATCTGTACGCGTGCCTCCTCGATGCCGGCATCACTCACCCGCAGGTTATTCTGTGTGGTAGCGATACCCATGCTGGTAGCCTGCTGTCCCGACAGTGCGTTGGCAAGATCGGCTTCTGCCTGAGCCAGACGCAGCTTGAATTCGGCATCCTCGATGATGACCAGCGTATCGCCCTTGTGTACCGGCTGATACTCTTCGAAACAAATCTGCTTGATGAAACCCTGTACACGAGTATTTACGGGCGTGATATGCTGTTTCACCTGAGCATTGTCGGTATATTCCACGCCCGGATGAACGAAGCGTGAGCATACGTAGATAAGTGCCACTGCCAGCAGGCAGATGATAACGGTATTGTAAATGAGTTTTTGAACTTTTCTTGTAGCCATAATGGTATGTTTGTTATAAAGTGTAGTATGTGTAATGTATAAATAGGATGACTTTCAACCTCTGTTTCTGTAATTTTTCTCTATCAGCCTGCAATGCCTGATAACGGGTATAAGCTTTGCAGCGTTTGTAAGCCTTATATCATGCAGGAACTTTTCAGCGTGTGTAAAACTTACAGCTGGCGTAAGCTTTTCATCGTGTAAGAACTTTGCAGCAGGTGTGAGAATTACAGCGTGTGGGTAATGTATTTCATCTTATAATAATTGAAAATCACGTTGATACGAGCGTTCACCAGCCCCAGGTCAGCACTGAGCTTCATGTTGCTGGCATCCAGCATATCCGTCAGCAGCGCCAGATCGTTCTGATAACGGTTGCTCGTCACGCTGTAGTTCTGGTCGGCAAGTTCCACGCTCTTCTGCTGCGTGCGCAAGTCGGTAAACGACGTGAGGAAATTCACGTAACTCTCCTGCACCGCATGATTGGTCTGCTCCTGTGCTAGCTCGTATGTTTCCTGAGCCTTCCGCACGTTGAGGCGAGCCGCCTTCAGCTTCCGGTTGTTCTTGAAGAGTGAAGAGATGTTGTACTTCACGCCCACACCCACAAACCAGTAGTTGAAATTATTGTCGAGCACAGGAACCTCGATGGTAATCGGTCCGTCTAGGTGTTCGGCAGCCATGAGCGAGATTTTCGGCAACCGTTCCGAACGTTCCAGCTTCTCCCGCTGACGGTTGATTTTGATACCCGTTTCAGCCTGCTGCAAGTTGAGGTTGTTCTGTGCTGCCAGCTCCTGCCAGCTAGCCTCGCTCAGCGTCTGAATCTGACTGTCGTTCAGCGTAGTGTCCGGCTGTACCACCGTCCCTTCGGGCAAGTGCAGGGTAGTGACCAGCTGATGGTTGGCTATCTTGCAGGCATCCTCCACCTTGGCGAGTTGCAGGCGGAGCGTTTCCCGTTGCAGCTCATAGCGTGTGATATCATTTTGCAGTGCTGTACCCTGTTCCAGCCGTGCCTGCATGTTGGCGATTATCTGGTCGGTCAGTTCCAGATTCTTGTGCAGCACCTCGATCTGGTTGTTCAGCTTATACAGGTTGAGGTAATGTCCTACGAGCAGGAAGCGGATATCCTGACGATTCTTCTGCCAGTCCATCTCCGCCAGTTGCTTCTCCAGTTCTGCCAGTTCGATACCGCTGTTGATAGCCCCTCCGGCGTAGATTGCCAGCTGTGCCTCGAGGGCGAAATTATTTCCCCAGTGCGGCATCTCAATCTTGGTAGCATTACTGAAATCACGGTCCCACAGCTTTCCGTTTCCCCAGTAGCTGCCCGAAAGCGACGCGCTGATGTCGGGCAACCGCTGTGCCTTGGCAGCTTTCAGGTTCTCGTCGGCAACTTCCTTTCCGGTGCGGAACGTCTGGATACTCTTACTGTTCTCGTCGGCAAGACGAAACATTTCTTCGATGCCCATCGTACGCGACTGGGCACACAGATACTGGCTGCATAGTACTGCACCACACAGCACTATGAGCCTGCTTTTTTTGCTCATACAAATAAAATGTTTATTGGATTTTTACTGAATTGATACAAACAACGGGATAAAGCGCGGGAGGGGTAGAATCAAATCAATGCAGCTGCTCCCCACGCATGGAAATCGTGGATTTTATTGATGTAGCGAACTGTATTGACAAGAATGATAGCTTTCATATTTGTTGTTCCCTTGTTGTTGAATTTTGCCGGCAAAGGTAGAAAAACCACCGATAACTTGTAACCTTATATACCTCGATTTTTAAGAGCCTTTAACTCTTATGTAAGGTTTGTTTACAAGATACTCTCCTTGTATTCGGTAGGCGACATGCCGGTGGTACGCTTGAAGATGCGGTTGAAGTGAGCCGTCGATTCGAATCCGCATTCCAGGCTGATTTGCGAGATATTCATCCGTTCGGCAGCAATAAGTTTGCAGGCATAGCCGATACGCATGTCGAGGATGTACTGCTTGAATGTCTTGCCGGTTTCCTGCTTGAAGTACCGGCAGAAAGCCGCCTCGTTCATAGCCGTGTACGAGGCAATCTCGCTCAGGCTGACAGGCTGTGTATAACGCTTGTTCAGGTAAGCGATAATTTTCTCTATCTTCTTGTCGCCGAACACCGACGGGTCGGGGATATAGTTGGGAGAGGCTGCAAACTGCTTGCGGGGGAAAGCCGAGAGAGCTTGCAGCAGTGTAAGAATCTGGATAATCTGCTCCACTCCGTGCGATACGGGAATACGCTTCAGGCAGTCGGTTATCTCGCTTTTTCCGGCAAGCGGGAAGCGGATACCGCGGTGTGCCTTCTCCAGCAGCGAACGGATGGAGGCAAACTGTGTGTAGTGCGAGAACGAATACTGCATGAAATCTTTTTCCAGCTGAACATTTACTCCGCAGACGTGATACGTTTCGTTTTCCTGAGCTTCGGGACAGTTCTGCATGCAGTGAGGAAGTCCCGACCCGAAGAAAATCAGGTCGCCCGCCCGGTAGTCGATGATACTGTCGCCCACCAGACACCTGCCGTAGCCCTGCTCCACGTACATCAGTTCGTATTCGCTGTGGAAGTGCCACGGATAGGTAAATCCGCGATAGTCGTAGAAACGTGCCCGTATCGGGTTCGAGCTGGAGATGGCAATGCGTTCGTTCAGTATCTTTCTCATGGCAGTCTGTAAAGGATTCTCTGCAAAAATACGCAAAACTCTTGCAAAAATACGCATAACTAAGTCTGTAAATTCACGCTATTTTTGCAACAGACAATCGAAAAAACAAATCAGATCATGAACGAACAGTTTAGCATAGCCGGAAAGGTAGCCGTAGTAACAGGCGGATCCGGCGTATTGGGCAGCAACATTGCCGAAGGTTTTCTGCGTGCAGGAGCCAAAGTCATTATTATAGGAGCACATCAGGACCGTGTGGATGCGGCACTCGAACGCCTTCGTACGGTGAGCAGTGAGGTAGCGGGTACGGTATGTAATGTGCTTGATATCAAAAGTCTGCAAGCTGTGAAAGAGCAGGTACTTTCGCAGTGGGGACGCATCGACATCCTGGTAAACGCAGCCGGAGGAAACATTCCCAGAGGTACACTCACTGTCGACCAGAACATTTTTGATATGAAGGTGGAAGATCTCGACAAGGTGGTCGACCTGAATCTCAACGGTACGGTATACCCTTGTCTGGTATTCGGTGAAATCATGGCACGCCAGCAGTACGGAGCCATCGTCAACGTATCATCGATGGCAGCCTACGAGTCGATTACCCGTGTGCCGGGCTATTCGATGGCGAAGAGTGCGGTAGAGAACTTCACCCGCTGGATGGCGCAGGAAATGGCTATCAAGTTCAGCGAAAAGATTCGTGTGAACGCCATCGCGCCGGGATTCTTCATCGGCAACCAGAATCGTGCTATCCTGATCAATCCCGACGGCTCGCTGACTGAACGTAGCCAGAAGGTGATTGCCAAGACTCCGATGAAGCGTTTCGGCGATATCTCCGAACTGAACGGAGCAGTGCAGTTCCTCTGCAGTGATGCAGCAAGCTTCATTACCGGAGCCGTACTGGCAGTTGACGGTGGATTCAGTGCTTTCAGCGGGGTATAAGATAAGGAGATAGAAAATAAGAGGTCAGAAACACTCGTTGCAGCACTGATGCTTCGGGTCGGTTTAAATTATTGTAGCCGAAAGTAAAAGCTAAAACACTCGTTACAGCATTGATGTTTCGGGTCGGTTTAAATTATTGTAACCGAAAATAAAAGCTAAAAACTCGTTGCGGCATCGATGTTTCGGGTCGGTTTAAATTATTGTAACCGAAAGTAAAAGCTAAAACACTCGTTGCAGCATTGATGCTTCGGGCGAGTATAAAATAAAAAGATAATAAGAGCGTTCATGCCGGAGCAGTTCGTGTCCGCCCCTTGCGAAGGCGGGCAGTGCAGGCTACTCCGGCAGCAACGATAAACATACAGAGCATTATGATGGAAAAAACATGGAGATGGTTTGGAAAGAAAGATAAAATCACGCTTTCCATGCTCCGACAGATAGGAGTGGAGGGTATCGTAACCGCCCTTCACGATGTGCCGAACGGAGAAATCTGGACGGTGGAAGCGATAAACGACCTGAAGCAGTACATCGAATCGTACGGCATGCGCTGGTCGGTAGTAGAAAGTCTTCCGGTATGCGAGGCTATCAAATACGCAGGACCGGAGCGCGACCAGCTGATAGAAAACTATAAGGTAAGCCTTGCCAATCTGGGCAAGTGCGGCGTAAAGACTGTGTGCTACAACTTCATGCCGGTAATAGACTGGGTGCGCACCGACTTGCAGCATCCTTGGCCCGACGGCAGCAGCTCGCTGTACTACGACCGTGTGCGCTTTGCTTACTTCGATACACGCATCCTGCAACGTGAGGGAGCTGAGAAAGACTATACGGAAGAAGAGTTGCGCAAAGTGGCAGAGCTGGACAAGGTAATTACCGAAGCAGAAAAGGACGAACTGGTAGATGCTATCATCGTGAAGACACAGGGCTTCGTGAACGGCAATATCCGTGAGGGCGACAAGAATCCGGTAGCTATCTTCAAGCGTCTGCTCTCGCTCTACGACGGTATCGACCGTGATGCACTGCGCGAAAACATGCGCTATTTCCTTTCCGCCATTATGCCGGTGTGCGAGGAGTATGGCGTAAACATGTGTGTGCATCCAGACGATCCTCCTTTCCAGATTCTGGGACTGCCGCGTATCGTGACCAACGAAGAAGATATCGACTGGTTCCTCCGTGCGGTAGATAATCCGCATAACGGTCTGACCTTCTGTGCGGGTTCGCTCAGCGCAGGCGAGCATAACGATACGCGCGAGCTGGCAAAGAAGTTTGCCAAGCGTACTCACTTCGTACATCTGCGCAGTACGGCTGCCATGCCGGGAGGCAACTTCATCGAGAGTTCGCACCTGTCGGGACGCGGTCACCTCATCGACCTGATCCGTATCTTCGAGCAGGAGAACCCGGGAGTCCCCATGCGTGTGGACCACGGCCGCATGATGCTGGGTGACGAGGACAAGGGCTACAACGCCGGTTACTCATTCCACGGACGTATGTTTGCCCTGGCTCAGGTAGAAGGTATGATGGCGGTGGTGGAAGATGAGCTGAAACGTGGCATCACACTCTGAAACCGTCAGCAAAAGATGATGATCTTTCGCTGAAATCTGTACAAAAAAGAATAATTCCTGCCCATGTTTTTCCTAAAATGTGCTGATGTTTTTTTAGGGAAAAGGTGGGCAGGAATATAGAGTATAAAAAAGGATTGCGTGATTGCTATGTCGCTAATTTTCAATGAAATATTTATTCGCTTATATCGAAATCGCGTTAAATTATAATGTTATGAAAAGAATTATTTTTAGTGTTTTTATTCTTTATGCTTATGTAGGCTTTGCATCGTGTGGCGGTTTGTTACAAAAGACACCATTCAAAAAGTCTATGGAGGCGACCATGGAATCTGTGAGTGTTAATGAACAGAATCAAGTGAATGCTTTTTTACAAGAGCTATATGACAAATACGTTTTCTGGAACGATGAGGTTGGTAATTTTGAAGATGTTGTAGAACATTTTTCCCAAAAGATTCTTACTGAATTGCGTAAGGCATATGAATATGAATATGATGGTAGCGGCTACGCAGTTTGGCTTTTTCGTACTGGCGCGCAGGATGGTCCAGAAGATAAATCTAAGGTAACATCTATATTGATAGAAGGGGATGATTGGTATACTGTATTTTTCAGCGATATGGGTCTCAAAGGGAGTTGCCGTTTTCAAGCAAAATTGGTTGACGGGAAAGTTTTTGTTTCTGAATTTGAAAATGGATCTATGAAATAGTAATCGCTTTCATACTTGTCCCTCGTATTTATGGAATATATACGGTTTTGTTAGATGCTTTTGGTGGCTAAGAAAGAGTTGTATAGACAAGTAGTTCTATGATGCTGGTTTTAAAACCCATACCATAAGCAACGTGAGTGCGACATATAATCAAAAGATAGTAAGCTGCCCGTCATTGATAAAGTTTACTTCAATGGCGGGTTGCTTTTCAAAGAAACAATAGACTACGATTACTGACAATGAGTTGGCAATGAAATTGCTGGAAAAACGATTTCGTGAGTGTTCTATCCTTCAATCATGTATTTATCCTCTTGCAATGCAAATTCATTGCAAGAATCATTGACCATACAATAAATCTCTGTAATTTTAGACTTTGAAACATAGTGGTAATTGCTTAAATGTTATAATTGAGTACTATAAATTTAGTGATTTTATCGCTATGTTTCTAATTATCAGTAAAATATATTTATCGCTTTCTGAACTCACGTTACTTCTGGTTGTTCAGCAGCTCGCTAGTCTTGTGCATTCTTCTATATTACTACTGTGACGCACTTGCTTCAGTATTACTCTTCGAATTGTTTCAACAGCTCCTTACACCTTTGTACATGCTTTTTATACTGAAACAGCGTGTTTGCAATGGCGAGAATGATGAAAACAATACCCGATACGGTGATGAGCTGAACGGTAGTGGGGTTGTCTGCACGGGCATACAGATGCATAAAGATATAGGTAAGCATCACGATCAGAGGAATAATGCTTCCGATGAGCGCCCAGTCATAGAACTTGCGATAGCCGGCAATTTTTTCCGTCACCGTCCGTACATCGTCGTTCAGCAGATCGTCCATTCCCAGTTTCCGGCTGACCCACAGGCTGATTCCCAGGTCGGCCAGTGCCCATAGCGATACCAGTATTCCGAACAGTATCGGAAAATTCGTATTCAGACAGATAATCATAACCGCAGGTATAGTCAGTATATCGAGCCACATTCTGCTTTTGATTTCCTTGCTGACAGCCAGTGCAGGCTGCTTTCTGATAGATTTGAAAAACTTTTCGTTCAGGGCATCCTGTTTTTTCAGCTCCTTCTTGAGTGTGTTGTATTCCGATTTCAGAATCTGAAGTTCTTGTTCAATATCAATTTCCATACGATTCTTTTTTTAGATGTTAGACATTTTTTTCAACAGCTCCTTGATGCGGACCAACTTGAATGAGACGTTTTTGACAGAAATACCTAGGATAGCGCCAATCTCGTCGTAACTCAGGCCTTCGAGCCACAACAGGACAACGCTTCTGTCAACCAGTCCCAATGCGTTGATTCGTGCATAAAGTTGCTTTATTTGCAGATTTTTTTCAAGATTGCTGCTAGTGTGGAGGTCGATACCTAAAGTCAGCCGTTCCTGTTCTTTCTTCTGTTTGTTGTGGAAGTTGATACAGTAGTTCAGGCTGACACGATAGATCCAGGTTTTTATGTCACTTTTTCCTTTAAAGGCATCAAAGCCCTTCCACAGTCTGACCAGAATTTCCTGGTACAGATCGTTCACCTCGTCTGTATTGTCTGAAAACATGTGGCAGACGGTGTAAATAGTCCGTTCATACATTCGGATGATTTCCGTAAATTGCTGTTCTTTCGTATCCATTTTATTTCTTGTTTCTATTTGTTAGACCGTAAACCGGCTTAAAAACTATACGCTTGCAGCAATTTTTTTATTTTTTGAAGCAAACAGTTGTTTGATGGTGAGGAATAATACCGGGTAAAGATATGAAAAAAAGTCGGTTAGAGTTCGTGGAGCATTACGATTTGTAGTCTGTGGCAGCTACTTTTGGTAGCAGCACGATAAGGGAATGGAAGGAGTGTTACTTCCTTGAATAAAAACTTCTATCTGTCAATGTAAAGAATTTTAAAAAGGCGTATCTTTGTGTATATGAAAAATGGATTTTTTTCTTTGGTTTGGAGATGTCGTAAAATAAAGTAAATGGTTTTTTATAATAAATAATTTATGTAAAGATGAAAAAGTATCTATTGTTCTTGTTTTTTGTTGTTTCCCATCTCTGGGCTCTAGCAGATGGAGAATGGGCGCTTGTCGGTTTGAAATATGTTATTCATAAGACTGATAACAATTGTACGGGCGAGTTTCATAATGGGATGGCTATTGTACAGGACGCTTGGAATGAACAAGGGTATTACGATGCCGGAGCTTCGCAGCTTTATGGAGCTATCGATACCTCTGGAAAGTTAGTTATACCGTGCATATACCAGTCGATGACCGATTTCATAAATGGCTTTTCTGTGGTAGAAAAGGATGGTAAATACGGTATTCTTAATACGCGGGGAGGATTTATCCTTCCACTGGTTTATACTTCTATCGAACAGGATGAAAACATACAGGGACTTTATGTGGTGAAACAGGATCAGAAGGAAGGTCTTTTTTACAATGGACAGATGATTTTTCCTTTAGGACAGTATGAGAAAATAAAATCGGATCATTTTCCCTTTGTAGAATATACTTATAATAATAAAGATTATACCTATAACTTTTATACCAGTCAGACCATGGAGTCCCATCCTTTGTATCTGTTTGGGCATGCTATCTTTTCTACACCAGAAAGACAATATTATACCTTGAAAGGTGAACCCGTAAATATGCAGAAGGCTTCGGTCAGCAGTAAGGGGATTCAGTTATTTAGAGATGAAAAGACAGGGCTGTATGGCTTCCGTCAGGCTTCGACCGGGAAGGTAGTGGTGCAGCCCAAGTATACGATAGTGGATTATGATATCTGGATTGGTGACGTAATGGTGGGCAGGTTAGATTTTGACCATCCGTATGTGATTATTAATGCTTCAGGACAAGAGATTCCATTTCAGTCGGCAAAGCCGATTACTTCAGTTTTTGGCAATAGTGGAATAGGATATCTGACTGGATGCGATGATAATTCGAATACCGGCTTGTTTTCCTATACCGGAAAGGTTGTGCTGGAACCGCGTTATGTGTATGTAAACGAGGCTATACACTTGGGACCTGACTGGTATGTATACGCCGACAGTTCACAGCCATATACATATAATGTACGTTGGAATAAGTCATTCCCGGGACTTTCAAATCCTTCGGATGTAGGCAACGGGATATTGCTGCTGTGGAATAGTGAACGGAAAATGAGTTACTATGTGGATTTGAAGACTGGTAAGCAAATTGGCGGTTATTTTGAGAATGGTGAACCTTTTCGCGGAGGACTGGCTAAAGTAAACGATAACGAGTTTATCAATACGCAGGGAAAGGTCGTGCTCAATCTGTCTGATTTGAATAGTATCGGCGATTGTTTTTCGGAAGGAGTGATTCTTGCCGAGAAGTATGATCACGGAAAAGTACATGGATACGTTTATAACCCTATGGAGAAAGGAAAATATGCTTACAATCAGAAAGATGCTTCTGCATGGACAATCACTAAGTGGATGGCTGAAGGTGACCAGTTGCAGCTGAAAAAGAACTTCGGTGAAGCAAAAGATTTTTATTATCGTGTCATGATGAACGATCCGAAGAATGTGCTTGCCGCCATGAATTATGGATATTGCATCTATCAGTTAGGTCATTATGATGAAGCGCTGGAGGCTTACTCCATAGCACTCGATCTGGAGCCGGACAATGCTATGGCTCGAAAGAATTATAATATCATAAAGGGTGAAATAGAGAAGCGTAAGACCACTCAGCAAGAGCAGGCAGAATCGCCTACATCAAATAATATCTGGGGAGCCTTGGCTAATTTTGGCAATATGATTTTGCAGACTTATGCGGCTGTCAATGGCTATTCGGCTAGTTCACAAGACGGATCGATGGATTATTCATTTACGGATACAGATTCGTCTGTTTCTTCCGGTAGCAGTAGTGGTCAGGGAATGAGTACTTCTACCTATCAGAGTATTTATTCCAGATGGGAACGTCAGGCTAAATCGAATTATGAGTCGTTGACACTTCTGGGAGGAAAATATACGAGTCGGAATGGCGATAAGAGTGGAGTTACCGGAGGTAACTGGAATACAGCTCAGTATACGCAGTTGAAACGACTCTTGCGTGAGGCGCAGAGAGAAATGCATAAAACTCGTAGCGAAGCGGCACGCAATGGGGTGAATATTCCGCAGTCGAAGTGGGAAACCGCTACTGTTTCATATTAAAAATGGCTACAGATGCTCCTAATCGTACGGAAGCTCTTCGTCTGGTAATCGACGAACGTCGTCGTGAGTTTGCTATGCTGGGTGCTCCCCGTCTGATAGACTTGAAGCGTCTGAACCGTGAAGACTGGTTCCGTAAAGATGTTGTTCACACTGCCGACGGTGAGACCTGGACATTGCCAGCCAACGATTTGCGCTACATTATGCCAGTTCCGCAGACTGTTCTCGATTTTAATCCGGATATGCCGCAATACGAACGTTGATTCTTGATGCACCAAGAATAACTTGTATTAAGGCCGAAATAAATACTTTATAAGATTCCCCTTACCATGCCGACCGGATGGTGAGGGGAATTTTTTTTCATCTTGGGCGAGATATTATTCCGCTTTTTTTTATGGATCGGAAGGTGAAAATACAATGTGTCAGCATGAATACCTTATTTTGTACTTTTTATGCAATATGTGTTTAAAATATGTAAAATATAACTGTTGTTTACTTTCTTCTTGCTAGTTCTAAAGTTGTGTGAAGAGGTGGTTGTTGCTTACATTATGATTTGTAAATGCTATTATTTGCATATTTATTTCTAAGTATTGTGCTTACATGGTGTAAAAATGTTTATTTAGATGAATATTTTTTATATAAAATTAGTTTAAAATAAAAATATCTATTTATATTTGTGGAAACAATAAAAATGGTTTGCGATTATGGAACGTATATGGATTAATTGGAAAGACAATTGCAGAAAGGCATTGTCCTCTGTTGTGGCATTTTTGCTGGTTTTGGTAATGTATGGATGTTCTGGTAATTCTTCTGATGAACCCGAGTCAGAAATGCTGGTCTTGAACGCTACTTCACTCCTGATTGAAGCGGATGGAGCAGATGTAACAGAATTTACTGTAACAAAAGGTAATCAGGATGTAACTGCTGCTGCAGAAATCTTGCAGGATGGAAAGGTTTTTTCTGGAACTCGCTTCTATACAGATACTGAAGGTGAATATAAATTCTCAGCTCGCTATAACGGTGAAACTTCTGCTGAAATTGTAGTACGTGCTACCAAATCGGAAAATCTCGTTATGCCTGCCGATCCGGAACCGGACCGTTATGAAGGATTTGTGAAACGTGTACTGTTATTGCAGGCTACAGGTACCTGGTGTGGATGGTGTCCGCTTGTAATGAGTGGAATCAAGACATACGGTGAAACGTATTCAGACGGGCTGGCTGTCTTCTCGGCTGCTCATGCTTCGTCTACTATTAAAGATTTGATGGAAACTAATGCTAGCCGAATGGTCCTTAATTGGCTGGGTATATCCAGCTTCCCCACATTGAACGTCAATATGATACCGGGCAAAACTGTTTCTTATGTTTCTGAAGGAAATGTGGGTGAACAGAATGCCGGACTTATCAGACAGGCAGTAGAAGAATATACAGCAAAGGATGCCAAAAGTGCTATTGCGGCTGTGGTACGTGCTGATAAGGCTTCTAATAAGGTAGAGGTTGAAGCTAAGATAAAGATAGCCGAAGGTGGCAGTTACCGTGTGGCTGCTTGGTTGCTTGAAGATGGTATTTTGGATAACAGTCAGCAAAATTATACAGATTTGACGGATGATTTCTCCACACACAACAATGTATTGCGTCAGTCAAGCGCATCGCTTGCTTTCGGTGATAAGCTGGGTGATTCACTTCCGGCAGGTTCCACTGAAGACTATTCATGCAGTTTTACACTGTCATCCGAAAAGATGGATAACTGCCGTGTGGTTATCATGGTTACAGCTCCGGAAGGTGGCGTGTTTGCTGTAGACAATGTAGTGATGTGTCCGCTTAATGATAAGGTTGGATTTGAGTACAAATAATAAGCTGTATGCGATATCTGTTTTTTAAAATACAGCTCTTGTTGTTTGTTCTCTGTGCAATGGCTTCCTGTAGTGACCGCAATGATGAACCGACTGTACAGGAACCGTTTCTGGAAATAACTCCATCGGGGGGAGAGGAAATCTCCTCCGAGGGAGGTAAGCTGACACTTACGGTAAAAAGTAATGTTGACTGGGAAGTGACGAGCAACCAGTATTGGTGCAAGGTGACTGCCGGAGATGCATTGACAGGCAATCAGACACTCAATTTGGAAGTCGAGGAGAACTTGTCGCAAAATTCTCGTCAGGTTACACTCAGTTTTACTTATTCTGCTACGGACGGATCTCATACCAGTGAGGTAACTGTGCTTCAGAAAGGACAGGAGTTTGTTGCAGGAGGAACTTACAAGATTCCCGTGGTGTTTCATGTATTGTATTCCAACCGGAACATGCCTACACAGTATGTTCGTGAAGGACACTTGCAGACAGTGCTCGATGAGGTGAATAAACTGTATAGCGAGTGCAGTCAGGATCTGAAACTGGAATTTGTCATGGCAACAGTCGATCCGGATGGTAATCTGATGGAAGAACCGGGAGTGGACCGTATACCTTGGGCTTCTATTCCTATTGATTGTGAAAAGTTCATGTCTAGTTCAGATGATAAATATCTCGACCTGATATGGAATCCGGATGAGTATATGAATATTATGTTGTATAAATTCAGTAATAGTGCCATTGCCGGTATTGCACAGTTCCCCTTCCTGCTGGCTCCAGATTATTTGGAAGGTTGTGAAATCTGGACAGGAGGAGCGCTCTCTCAGGAAAACCTGAATCGTCCGCAGTGCATATCAGTGAATAGTGACTATGTATACAACATGGTATCGCTGACACCTGAAACACCTGATGGTGACGATGGATGTGTAGCTATGACCATAGCGCACGAACTGGGACATTATCTGGGATTGCGTCATGTCTTTTCTGAATCTCTTTGGGGATGCCGTGATACTGATTACTGCGATGATACTCCTACCTACGACAGATCTGCTTACGAAAAGCTGGTAGCTACCTATTTGGGCACTTCCAACTTTAAAGATTATTTGGATGAGCTGATACAGAGAGAGAGTTGCACCGACGGTAGCGTATTCGTATCGGACAATATTATGGATTACTCTATTTCGTACTCCAATAAGTTTACGTCCGATCAGGCTGAACGCATACGTTATATTCTTGAAAAAGGTGTATTCGTTCCCGGTCCTAAAAACAGAACGAATGAAACCAAGTCGAGAAGTATCGGAAAGCTTGATTTACCTATGACCATAATGAAATGAGAAAATGTTATTAATTAAAAATTGCTTATGAAAAAGTTTATGAAATGGATGCCGATATCTATGATGATATTGGGTAGTATGTTTATGTTTGCTGCATGTAGTGACGATAACGAACCTACAACACCGGAAGAACCCGGAACAGAAACTCCCGGAGCAAAGGTCAGCATTCAGTTGGGTTATGAAAGTATTGAGGTAGAAGCTGCCGGAGGTTCTGCTGAAGTTACTTATACGCTGAAAAATGCAGGTACAAACCCGAAAATAAGCGGAACTTCTGATCAGGACTGGATTACAGACATTCAGGCTGCCGACGGTAAGGTTACCATGTCTGTTGCTGCAAATACTGAAACTGCAGACCGTACAGCTAAAGTAACATTGACTTATTCTGATGATGAGAAAAATGCTGCATCTGCCGAATTGACCGTTACACAGGGAGCTAAGGCAGAAGAATTGTTCACTATCACGCTGGGTGAATCGGGATCCACTTACCTGCCATTTAAAATTACTCCGAAAGACGCGTCAGTAAGCTATTTCATTGGTTGGCGTCCGACAGCCGAAATGGAAGGGTTTGTAAGCGACGAGGCCTTGTTCAACTCTGATATGAGTATATACCAGCAGTATGCGGAACAAAGTGGTATGTCATTGCAGCAGTTCTTGGAATATTATGGTCTTGTAACAACCGGTGAGTTGGAAAATGCTTGTACTCTATTATCTCCGTCTACAGATTATTCAGTGTATTGCTATGCGATAGAAAACGGTAGCTTGGCTTCTCCGGTATCGAAAGTAACCGGTATTACCTCTGCTCCTGCTCCGGTGGACAATAAAATTACTATTACAGTAACTAATACCAATCCGAATGCTGTGACATTTGATATATCGGCAACTACTCCTGATGCATATGTCTTGGCTATTTTTGATGGTGGTTATAGTGATTCCGAAATAGAAAATACGCTTTTGGGATTGGATGATCAATACCTTACTGCTGGCTCTTATAAGAATATGCCTGTAAATGGATCTTTGGAGGAAAATCATGAGTATGCCGTAGCTGCCATCGGTCGTGCTGGAAATACCGTTACTACTCAAATGTTTATTACTAGATTTACTACAAGCGAAGCTGAAGAATTGCAAATGGAACTCACTACCTTGGCATTCGATGGTGATGAACTTGCCGCTCATTTGGGAGACTCTGAATTAGCTGGATCTCCTTGGGTACTCCATAATGTAGCTACCAATGGAATGTATGCTTTAACATTAGCATTTGAAAAAGATTACATTGATCAGGTGAGAGCAGGATTGGAAGCAGAAGTTGGACCGGTAAGCGATGAGGAGTTTTGTTATGCTTTGATGGTCAGCAATATTGATAATGCTGATATGGGGTCACCTTTAGTGTATCAGGTAGAAGAAGGATTGACATTACAAATCTTCTCTTTAGCATCAATGGATAGCAATCTGCAAAATTATAAAACCGGATCTACTATTATAGAAGTGTCAAAGGATAATTATTCGCCGGCTGAAGAAATTGACAAGTACCTGAGCAGTAGTGCTGCGAACACATTCGGCAAGAAAGCCGTACGCTTGGATGTCAAAACTACGGTTACTTCTATGAAGAAGGTATTGGGAGAACGTCGGTCAACATTCCCTTTGAAGGTTTCGGCACCTGTAAAAGGTTGGAGATAATCCGATAGAAATATCATATTTATTTAATACATAACTCATTTTAGTCTCCTTTCCCACTTTATCTTTATCGATAAGTGGGGAAGGAGACTTTTTTGCTACTGTTATCTTTTAGTTGGATTAAATCTGTCTTTACTCAACAATAATCATCCTACTGACGGATAAATGGTCTTGAAAAAAGAGAATACTTGATTATCAAATTTAAAACAAATTTTAAGAGTCTGATTAAATTTCTTTATTGGAGGAATTAAATAAAAAGAAAAATACTTGTTTTTTTATTATTTTTTATTTATTTTGCAAAAAACAATAAAGGAGTTGCCGTCCCTATTATTTTCTTAATATTCCGATTTTAATCTTACGTCTGGCATAAAACTTATAAATTACATTAATGAAAAATTGATATTCATTTTTCATCCGACTACTTTTTTATGTTCTCATTCATTTAGTTGAATTTTTCTAGGCAAGTACAAATGCTGATTGTTTGTATGGATATAGTTTTATAGATAGAAGAACTTTAAATTTATTCCTATGAAATCAGTAAAACTATTATTAGCTTTTTCTTTTATATTGTATGCATGTAGTGATGAGTATGAAATCGATGATATCGTAATAACTAATAATGTTGCTTCTTCTACAGTCATTTTGCAGGAGAGAGACCCCAGTTTTCCTTTGATATTGTCAAAGACTAAAACTAAATTAAAAGATGACATGCTAACAAGAGCGGCATTGTCGCATGAAGAATATCTAGGTCGTTCTTTCCATTTAGAAAATTATCCATATGATGACGAAATGAATTTAGGATATCCTGTTGTAGATTTTTTGAAGGCGGATGAAAAGGGTTATATTACCTCTCATAGTGCTAGTCGTTCTATCACAAATTATTTTGCATTTTCAGATTATGACCATTATCTGGAGAAATCTAAAGTAACCAATACCGTAACATCTGGTTTTAAACTAGATTTAGGTATCTTTTCATTCGGACATAAGAAAACAATGACTGAAGTTTTTGAAAGTTCTCTTCTTATGAATAATACTCAAGTTGCGGGAGAAGCGGACATTTATATACAAAGTAAATTGCATGAATTACAATATAGCAGCATTATACGGAAAAATATAATTCTGTATTATTTAAATGATGTATTTAAGGATGAAATCTATAATACCCATACTTCTGAATTCTATAAAAATTATGGTGGGTTTGTTTTAAAGAAATTCATAACAGGAGGTAGGGCTACAGCCTTATACTATGGAGAAATTAACGAATCGTACGCGTTTGAGTCAACAGAGAAAATAATGAATGAAACAATTGACGTGGGAATAAAATATAAAGATCAACTTGATGGTGATTCGATTAACTTATCTGCCGATTTGGAATTTGGTATAAGTGACAATGATGGAAATTCTAAGGAAATCAGTAAAAAATTTACCTCATTGAATTATTCTGTTCAAACAGTGGGTGGAATTCCCGTCTATCCTGCTTTCCCCTCGCCCAAAGATTTATTTGAGTTTAAAATTGATCTGTCTGGCTGGCTTTCTTCTTTAAGCGATCCAAGCAACCATGCTTTAATTCGGATATATGACGAAGGATTAGTGCCGATTTCAGATTTAGTATTAGAAGAAAATGTAGCTGATAGGATAAATTTTTGCATAGAAGGAAAAGAATTACGAGAATTATGCGAGCCTGAAATATGTATATATGATCCTGAGAAAATGTTACGTGCAGAAGGAGAACCTCCCACACGAATTTTTGTTTATCTTCATACAAGAAATAATGAATACATTTTGTTAGAGTCTATGCCATATGAAAATAGTCTTCAACATACGTCTGCAATTTATTGTCTTCAAATGAAATATGCAAAAATATTTAAGTCTCGTATAGTAACTACGACAAAAAAGCCAGTAAGTGATTTTTATTATGAATCCCCTAGTTGGGGCCTGGCTAAAGAAGGAGAAATGGTTTTCACTTTCCCTTATATCGTATATGATTATAGAGGAGCAAAAATAGAAGACTGTAAGGTTTACAAAGCAGTTGATGGAACTATATATCTGCTTGATACAGAAAAGAAAAATGGCTATTCCATCTATAGTGACTATTTACTAGATACGTATGCAATCAGAGATTATGTAAATGCCTTACCTACAGTAGACATCAATGTAGAATCATTATTTGACTATAAGATATTAGCTTTATAATCAAATCACGGTAGTATAACTGGTAAATTGGGAAAATGTTGTGTATCATCGTATAATGTTTTCTTTACTTTTCCATTTATTGCAGATACTATATACAGTTTCTACTTTTGTCG
>ERZ894203.79-NODE-79-length-100723-cov-17.742957_pt1 | contig 100723 bp, 79 predicted proteins | sample MGYA00380286_ERZ894203 | MGnify/ENA primary metagenome ERZ894203 (study PRJEB32331, sample SAMN06328484) | human gut metagenome | biome: human gut microbiome; feature: stool | host: Homo sapiens | collected 2014-02-06 ... | reverse complement strand
ATAGTGTAGCATATACTCATTTTGAAATCAAGTCATTTCTTCTATAATATGTCTAATTTTACTCAATTTATTCCTCTAGTGCTTGCAATTTTTTTCATTTTTTAGAATAAAAGATACTTTTGCAAATGCCCTAAAAACAAGCTCAAATCGCCGTATTCACGCCATTTCTAATCCCACGAATACGGTGTATTCTGATAAACGTAGTAATTCAACCAGTTACTAAATAATGCATTTGCTGCACCTCTCCAGCGAAGTTTTGGCCGCTGCTCCGAATCATCATCCGGATAATAATTTTCAGGTACTTCTATATCAAGCCCTTTCGCTTTATCCCTTTTATATTCTGAGTCAAGCGTCATTCTGTCATATTCAAGATGGCCAAGTACAAATATCTTTTTTCCGTCATGTGACACCAAAATTAGTTCTCCGGCTTCTTCGGACTCAGCAAGCACTGTTATGTCTTTACAGGCTGCTATCTCATCATGGTTGACTCCTGTATGTCTTGAATGTGGTGCATAAAACACATCATCAAAGCCTCTTAACAGTGGTTCTTTTCTGTGATGCACGATATGCTCATATATTCCAAATTTCTTCTTTGGCAGCATATATTTATGTATTCCATAATGATAATAAAGTCCAGCCTGTGCTCCCCAGCATATATGAAGTGTTGATGTTACATTTGTATTTGACCAGTCCATTATCTTTGTGAGCTCATCCCAGTATTGAACATCCTCATATTCCATATGCTCAATAGGTGCTCCTGTTATTATAAGTCCGTCAAATTTTCTATTTTTTACATCTTCAAATGTTTTGTAAAACTCATTCAAATGGCTTGCAGGTGTATTTGTTCCTATATATGTCGCTGTTGTCAAAAATGTAATCTCTACCTGAAGCGGTGTATTTGAAAGACTTCTAAGAAGCTGGACTTCTGTTTCTTCCTTTAGCGGCATTAAATTCAAAACTGCGATATATAACGGCCTTATATCCTGAGATACCGCTCTTGTTTCGTCCATCATAAATATATTTTCTTTTTCCATTATCTTCTTTGCAGGAAGATTGTTTTGAACTTTAATTGGCATATTTAACGCCCCTTTCTCTTATTTATTATATAATTACGAAGTTTTTTATTATTCATCACAATTTTATCGAAAACATATCGATAAATTCATCTTCTGTTATTATCTGCACTCCAAGCTCTTTTGCTTTTTTATTTTTTGATGAGTTACTTGTGCTGTCATTATTTATAAGGTATTTTGTCTTTGATGTGACGCTTCCCGTCACTTTGCCTCCTCTGCCCTCAATAAGCTCTTTTACCTCACTTCTGTTTGAGAAATGATTTACTGAGCCTGTTATTACGAAGTTCATACCATCCATGTCGTTTGCATTATCATTTTCTTCATCTTCAAGCGTGACAATATCGAGCAGGTCATCTACCATATGGTTATTATTTTCGTTTGCAAAAAATTTTACAAATGACTCTGCTATTATCTCCCCGACACCGTCTATCTCTACCAGTTCATCTATTGAAGCGTGTCTTATTTTCTCAAAATCATTTGAAAATGCCTTACATACCATCTTCGCATTTGACAATCCTATATTCGCAATGCCGAGACTGTATATAAATTTTGCCGTTGTTGTTATTTTCGCTGTCTCAGCGGCTTTTACAAGCTTTTCATATGACTTTTCGCCAAACCCGTCCATTGATATTATCTCATCCTTATATCTGTTAAGTTTGAAAAGGTCAGCAAGTTCATGTAAAAATCCTTTTGATATGAATTTTTCTATGGTTGCTTCTGACATTCCATCAATGTTCATTGCATCACGGCTTACAAAAAGTGATATTGATTTGATTTTTTTTGCAAGACAATCCGGATTTTCACAAAATAACACTTCAACATCATTTTCTTTATGGATGGATGTTTTTTCTCCACACACCGGACATTTGTCCGGTATTTCAAGAGAACCGCTCTTTGTGAGGTTCTGTGCTATCTGAGGAATTATCATGTTTGCCTTATATACCTCGATAGTATCGCCTATTCCAAGCTTCAACTCCTTTACAATGCTTATATTGTGGACACTTGCCCTGCTCACGGTCGTTCCCTCAAGTTCAACCGGCTCAAAAATTGCAACCGGATTTATAAGTCCGGTTCTTGATGCACTCCATTCAACTTCCGTTAGTTTTGTCTTGGCAGTTTCATCTGCCCACTTAAATGCAATGGCATTTCTCGGAAATTTTGCTGTTGAACCAAGCGACTCACCATAACTTATATCATCATACAAAAGTACAAGTCCATCCGACGGGAAGTCATTTGTCTTGACTTTTTCTGAAAACCATTCTACTGTCTCATATATGTTTTTTGCCGTGACAACCTTATACTCAACTGTCTGAAATCCCTGTTCTTTCATAAATTCCATTTTATTTTGCTGGGAATTTTTAAAGTCGACTCCCTCAGCTTCAACAATGGTAAACGCATAAAGTTCTACATTTCTTTTTGCCGTTATCTCATTGTTTAACTGTCTTACTGAACCGCTGCACAGATTTCTTGGATTTTTATACTGCTCCTCCTCTGATAATAAGGCATTTATCTTCTTAAACTCAGAGTATGTTATTATGGCTTCACCTCGAAGCACCATACGACCTTTAAACGGTATATTGACTGGCAGATTTTTAAACACTTTTGCATTATTTGTTATGACTTCGCCTACGACTCCGTTTCCTCTGGTAACTGCATTTAAAAGCTTTCCATTTTCATATGTCAGCACAACTGTAAGTCCATCCATCTTCCATGATAAAAGTCCCTCTTTGCCACCCAGCCAGCTTGAAAGCTCATCAACCTGTTTTGTCTTGTCAAGCGAAAGCATCGGTGACGGATGTGTCTGCTTAGGCAGTTCACTTAATACCTCATAGCCTACTTTCTGTGTCGGACTTCCTGCCAGCACAAGTCCACTTTCTTTTTCAAGTGCCGAGAGCTCATCATACATCCTGTCATATTCAAAGTTGCTCATTATCTCGTCTTTTCCCTGATAATAAACAGATGCCGCTTTATTCAATATATCAATAAGTTCTTTCATTCTACCTGTTTCTGCCATTGTTTCCTCCATACATACCATATAAAATATATTCATGTGTCATTATCTGCATATGAATATATTTATACATAAAAATCAATCGGATATTTGCAATCCGTTTTGATGCCTGTTTATAACACCGGCTGCTGTCGCAGCATATCTGAAAGGACTGTTCCTCTAATGATACCTCCAGCAGCTTTAAAGCATCTTTTTTAATTCTGATACCTCACGCAATGTCAGTTTACGGTATCTTCCTTTTTTGAGTCCGTCAAGAGTTATGTTCATTATTCTGTCTCTCCTAAGATGCACTACTCTGTACCCGAAATATTCACACATTCGTCTTATCTGTCTGTTTAATCCCTGTGTGAGTATGATATGAAAACTAAAATCATCTTCTTTCCATACTTTACACGGTTTTGTAACAGTATCAAGAATAGGAACTCCTTCTCCCATTTTCTTTAAAAACTCATCTGTTACTTTATGGTCTACCTTTACAAAATATTCTTTTTCATGTCCATATCTGCTGCGTAGGATTTTCTCCATAACATCACCCTGATTTGTCATAAGCAAAAGTCCCTCTGATGCCTGGTCAAGTCTTCCGACCGGATATATCCTTTTGTCATAATTTATATATTCTACAACATTTTTTATTTTCTCACCATTTTCCTCCGTTGCCGTTGTGCAAACGATTCCCTTTGGTTTGTAAAAAGCAAGATAAATTTCTTCTTCCTCTTTTTTTATATTTCTTCCATCAAGCGTAACCGTCTGTCCGTCACATACTTTTGCACCTGATACCGCCGTAACACCGTCAATACATACCCTTCTGGCGTCTACTAACCTGTCAGCTTCACGCCTTGAACAAACACCTGCTTCACTTAAATATTTATTTATCCTTATACCGTTTTCACTCATGATAATCCTCCATGCCCATACAATGTACTCTCGGTATGAAACACTAATATTTTTTATTCACCACTCTTTAATTCATCAAAAAGTGTCCTCACTTCTTCATCCGTACTTATCAGATCATTCATCCGCTTTTGCACGGAATCTTTTAAAGCGGTTATCTCGTCACTCTTATCAAACTTTAAAATCTCTTTCTGCTCGTTGCTATTTATTTTTCCAAAATATATCTCATATTCTCCATCTGCTGCTCTCTTTATATAATATGCCGACAATGATGGCAGCATACTCTCAACACCAAATGCCTTTATATCACAATATACATACACTCTGTATGCATCGGCAGAGTAGCATTTTTTGACAGTACACTTTATATTATTGTATGACTCTATACTCTGGTTCTGTGCCTGTATCTTTTTTTCATCTATCACTGTTATATCATTTACATATTTTTTCATGCCCGATATGTTATCGTCAAGCTTTGCATTAAGATAACCTGATACAATTCCGTCTATCTGTTCATTTACATTATCTGTTGAAACTGTATCGTAATCACTGTTCTCATCTACTTCTTTTTCTTTCTGGTAATTTGTCTTCTGCTGAATATTATATACTGTATTTCCTGAATCCATTCCCGAAAGTACAGTATATAATATAGCACTTCCCAATAAAAGAACTGAAACCACTAAAAAAATAACAATTTTTTTATATTTAAACATTGAAATCACTTTCCTTCTCTCGCAATTTCTATCCCATAAAAGATAATTTTAACACAACACAAGGTCATTGTAAAGCTAGGCATTCCAGCTAAATTATTTTTGTACGCTGAATATACTTTACAACAACCATGTGATATGCTAAAATACTTAATTGTATGTGCACCCGTAGCTCAGTGGATAGAGCGACAGCCTCCGGAGCTGTGTGTCGAGGGTTCGACTCCCTCCGGGTGCGTTTTTATTATTTTTCTTTCATTTTATATTTATTATTCCCCCTATTTTTTAACAGCTTTTTATACTTTGTCATTTTCTTTTTATTGCAGCTGACAATAAGCTTTTTATTAGTTCCTTTTAATGAATTTTTCCCTGCCTTTCTAAATATTTTACTCCTAATATTAATCTTTTTCAGACTGTGGCAATTTTTAAAACAATTTTTTCCGATTGTTTTTATATTCTTTCCTATCGTTACTTCTTTTAATTTTTTGCAGCCTGAAAATGCATCTGCTGCCACAGAGGTAACTTTATATCTCACACCGCCTTTTGTTATGCTGTCAGGAATGATTGCTTTTTTCGCCTTAGTATCGCAAAATTTCTTTAATGCAACAGTCTTTTTATTTTTATTATATCTATTATATTTGGCAGTTTTTTTGTTGGTTTTTGCCTCAGTATTACTACTTTCTCCTGCACTGTTTTTTCCAGCTCCCTGCTGTTTATTCGGGCTTGCAGTCATTCTCACCAATGGCGTTTTTGTCTGCTCTGACAAAGCATCTGTCTGCAATGGCATTTTTGTTACTTCAGGTTTTGTACTCTCGGAAACATTATCTTTTTTATCTGTTCCATAACTGTCATCAGGAGTTTTACTTTGATGCGGCAGACTGCTTTCAGATGGATTTTTTGTATCTAACGGTTTATTTCCGGATAAGTCTGAATCTGATTTGTCTTTATCTGTCACATTTGGTATCCATTTTGCATATATAACTTTATCTCCGCTTTCATTTTCTGTTATCTTTTCAATTCTCTGTCCGCTGAATTTTTCATCCTGATACCAGCCTGCAAAACTGTATCCGTCTTTCTTTGCACTCTCCGGCAGTTTTACTCCTGTTCCATACAGATATGCCATTGGACTTCCGTCTTCTGTCTTTCCTCCGTCAAGCATATATTTAATTTTATAAGATTCAGGAGTCCATACCGCATAAAAACATTTATCTCCCATATCATCAGGCTCAATCTTTGCAACATATGTATCATTCTTATCTTTGTCCGCCGACCAGCCTTTAAAGACATAGTTCTTTTTTTCTACGTCCATCGGAAGATTTACATCATCTCCAAATCTATACGAACTTATCCTGCTTTTTTCATCCTTAAATTCTCCGCCGTTTGTCTCAAATTTTATACTGTATTCCGACAATCTGTAAACTGCCTTTAAAGTTATATCTCCATGTGATCCTTTTTTAACAACATAAGCACCCTCGTGCAGCTTATCGCTATCATGCCAGCCTACGAAATCCCACCCGTGTTTCTTTGGCGAAACCACGGTAAAGTCATCTGTCTCGCAATCATATTTCAGAGGATTTACATTTGTCTCAGTCTCTCCACCGTCAAAATCATAAGAAATGCTGTATTCTACTGGTTTCCACTGTGCATATAATATTATCTTATCACCTTTTACAGCAGTAAGCCTGCTTACCTTTTGTCCAACCTCATAACTTGTTCCTTTTCCGTCGTATCTTGTATTCCATCCGGCAAAAACATAATATTCTTTTGTACTTTTGTTATCCGCTATCGTGTACTCTGATTGATACATGATTTCCTTATTTTCAGGTGCTTCACCCGTTCCTCCATTTAGATTGTACTCGATATTATATGAGTTTTCCTGCCACCGGGCATAGAGTCTGACAACCTCTCCGTCTTTATCCGTGAGGTTTTTGATACTTTCACCTGCTTTGTATATTTCTGAACTTCCGTCAGCTAAAGTGCTCCAGCCTGCAAATGTATATCCTTCTTTCTTATACATATTATCCAAAATCTTAAATTCAGTATCATAAAGCAATCCTGCCTGCTCAGTCTTTTCTCCGTCCGTTCCATTTGGCATATACCACACACTGTAGCAATTTGCACACCACTTTGCACTCAATGCTTTTTTTCCTGTCATATCTTCTGATATATTTAGGACTTCTCCCGATATATATTTTCCGGCATCATTATAAAGCTGACTATCACCTGACGCATATCCGCAAAATGTATATCCTTTTTTCTCAGGGACTTCTATATCAGGCATCTTCATTCCACTATAAACAAATATGCCATCTGTCCCATTATCTCCTCCTTTTTTATCAAACTCCACACAATATGAGATACCGATACACTCAAATTTCCTATTATTTTTTTTACTGTAATCATTAGTTGTTGATTTGCTCCATCCTCTTAAAATTGTATTTTCAGAAAATGTATCATTATTTTCATTGATAACACAATTTGGATTATTTATTTTTATCTCACTTAAAGAAACACATCCGTAAAATGCTCTGTTTCCTATTTTTGCAAGCATATTGTTGTCCGAAAATGTAACTTCATTAAGTTTCTCACAGTTAAAAAATACATTGTCACCTAATTCACTAATATTCTCATCAGACATTACTTTTTTAAGTTCCGTACAATTATAAAATGCTGAATTGTCTATTGTAACCGCTGTCTTTTTAGTACGGTCTCCCATAATAGAAACATTCTCCAATGACTTGCAGCCTGCAAATGCAAATCTGCCTATCTTTTCTATTCCTGCTCCCATTATTACAGCGGCAATTTCATCACTGTCCCTGTATTCATCTGCAAATTCTGTTGTACCATCATTCTCAAAACCTGCAAATAAAATAATTTTATATTTATTTTCTACTGAAAAATCATATTGTTTGCTTCCTGCATAACATCCTATCAAAGTACCTGCATCTATACTGCTTTTATCACTGATAACTGTTTCTTTTCCCTCGAATACGATTTCTTTTATTTCTTTATCTCCCGCAAATGCTTTTTTTCCTATATATTCTGTTGTCTTAGGTATAACAAGTGCATCTTTCGTTATCTTCTCATAATCACTCTCATACTTTAAAGAAGTACAACCCGCAAAAGCCTCATCACCTATTCTTGTCACATTTCCAAGAGTAATCTTTTTTAATACCGTGCAGTTTTTAAATGCCCTGTCTCCTATAATTACAACATCCGATGGCACATTAAATCTCTCTAAATATTTTTCTCCTGCAAAAAAGTCCTCACCTATTGTTGTTATCTTATTATAATTTCTGTGATTTTCTTTTGAATAGTACTGTGCCGATGAATTTGAAAATCCTGTTATCACTGCATTTTGTGGTATCGTTTCAAACGACCTGTCTATCTCACAGTCAGGATTTTTTATGATTATCTCATCTAATGAACTACATCCAATAAAAGCATTTTTTTCGATTTTTCTCACTGAATACGGCACTACAATCTTCTTGAGACTTATACAGTTTTCAAATGCCCCTGCTCCTATTTCATTAACTGTTCCGTTCTTAATATCAACCGAAACAAGTTTATCCTGGTCTTTAAATGCTCCGTCTCCTATCCGCTTTACTTCTTCCGGAATTTTCACACTCTCAGGCTTTTCAGACATACTTACCAGTGTACCCGAATTTATCACTGCTCCATTAAGACCGTTTTCCCTATAATCTTTAAAAAATCTTTTTACCGTTATATTTCCTGATACCGTCTTTTCTCCATCGCATGACACATATTTTGTTCCGGGATAATACGCTCCGATTTTTGTATCTGTCCCAAAATACTGACCTGATATTTTTGTATCATAATCGACTTGAACGGTTTTATTATTGTTTACACTGTCTATCACCTTACCATCCTCATAATAATCAATACAGGTAACGCTATACTTATTTTTCTGCCACTGGGCATACAATTTTACTGTAGTCGTTGTTATGTTCTTTATGAGTTGTCCTGCCGAATACGCTTTTCCGCTTCCGTCTGCCTTTGTATTCCATCCGGTAAAATGATAATAACTCCTGCCAAAAGAATTTTGCTTTAAATTTTCTGATTTATCATAATTTATCGTCTGGCTCGCCACATTTCCATAACCACCGTTTGCATCATACTCAACTTTGTATGTAAATGTATCATCATAATACGCACCACATCCGCATCTATGTCTTGTATATCCTTTTGAAGAACTCGTCGGAGCCGTCACTGAAACACTTGAATAATTATGTCCTGTTGCACCTGCACCTGCCGTCTGTGTCCCACAGGTCGTACAGTATAACACCTGTCCCTGCGTACAGGTTGCCGCACTTTTCTGTGCCCATGTATGATTTGCATACCCTCCTGAATAAGTTGTATTGCTGCACATAGTGCACTTATATATTGCCGGATGCTGACAGGTTGCCCCTGATACATAAGTTGAATAATTATGACCTATCGTACTTCCCTGATTTATTGTGCTGTTGCACATGGTACATTTATATACCGCCGGTTGCTGACAGGTTGCTCCTGATATACATGATGAATAATTATGGCTTATAGTGTTTCCCTCACTTTTTGTCTCACCACAGATAGTGCATCTGTACTGGTTATTGTGCTGACAGGTTGCTGCAGATGTAAGCTGCCATCTTGATGAATCATAAATATGTCCGCACTGCCAATAAATATATAACGATCTATGATTTTGTGCATCATTGCTTATAAGATTTTTTGCCTCTGCCAAAGTTGCGTTTTGGGGAGTATCTGATAGCTTATTTCCCATTCCAACCATAGCTCTTATATAAAATCCCGGATTTACAAGCGTTGATGCATCTAAATTTGCAACAATATTTTTATACATATTCACATAATCACTTTTTTCATTTATCAAATACTCAACACATAACGAATCTTCACTTTTTTTCAAAACACTTGAACTTTTCATAATTCCTTCTATTGTATTTTTTAGACTTCCTGTCATTGTAAACGGCTTTGAAAAATGCACAAGATATTGATAATATGTCTCTGCTTTTGCCTTTTTTAAATTCATAAACATTCCATTTGACAAAACAACCGCCACCGTCAACACATATATCAAAACTTTTTTTAATAAATTCCTTCTTCTCTCCATATAATCTTTCCCCCCGTTTTACGCTACTATTTCAAGCGAATTAAATGTTTTATTGTATCTGTAAACACTGTCCGACAGATATTCATCCGGCAGCAGACAATTATCATTTACTTCTTTTACCATGTTTTTAAGTTCCTCTTTTGTAAGTCCGGCTTTTGCCGACATTGCAAGCACTTCATGTATGCTGCTCGGCAGGATATAAAAATCACCTCCTATTTTCTCAGCCAGTCGCTTAAATATATCCTGATATAAGATAACTGATGCACCGTTTATCCCCATGTTATTTGTTACCACATAAGGCTCATATAAACACTCACGCTTAAGTGCCGTTTTTTTTAATCCCATCTCCTGTAACTGCACATCAAACATACCGATAACTTCGCTCATAGGCATTATTTTTTCTTCAAATATTCTCTCCGAATTTTTTAATGCCAGTGTGTAAAGTTCTCTTGTATCCGTTTGCCATTCCTTTGCAACTTCATTTGTTATCCGTATGGATGCAATTCCATCCTCATCATTACTAACAAGACAATAGAACACAACTGCCATGTCGAGAAATCTGATATACGGCATATCTTCGAGCAGCTTTTTATTTTTATTCAAAGAGATAAGTCTCATAACTATTTTTTCAATGCAATCCTCATACTCCATTGACAGATTTTCATATGTATTCTGTCTCTGGCTGTCCTCATATATCCTCACAACCTCTGATACAAGGCTGTCAATGCCTGTTCCGTCAATGTACTTCTGATACATATTTTGAAGATAAAAATTAGGTGTTATGCTCTTTCCCGTCTCCATGATAGTAAGTGAGTCATATTCAAGCGAATTATTTTTTATGACCTTATGCACCTCTACCGCAACCTCCTTACCAAAACACATTTTTATCTTCTCTGCCATCTCATCTACAAATTCATAATATTCCATATCATCCCTCATTTCTGCACACATTTTTCTTCATATCCTATATAGTAATTTATTTCTATTCCATCAAATAATCGGTATAATTTGTGTCGGGTGTGCTCAGACACAAATATTATCCTCCATATCTTAAAAACTCTTTGCCCCAAGCAGACTTCTAATATTTTTGTATTAAAAGTTTCAATCAGATAATCCCTGATTTTTTTATTCTGATTTCACCATTTTTGCAATCAGGCAAATATTTATGGTATGCTCTGCTGTTTGCATAATATTGTTAAAACCTGATATATATACTTCTCCTCCTGTCTTTATTTTAGGGATATCTATCTGATGATAAAAATTTGATTTACGGGTGATCTGCTGTTATTTAATCAGCACAAAAAATTTAGAAGTCTGTTTTTAGGCTTAGACAGCCGTCTTAGAACAAAGAAATTTTCCAGTATAACCCACACTGAACACTTTATTATTTTACTGATTATTTTGTGTGGGTTACTAGTTATATGGTAGCAAAGCCGTATGTTTTAAACAATGTCAATTATTGATAAAAATATTATGGATTTTTGTTTGATTCATTTATTTTTCTATTTTTAGCAAATTCATTTTTTATGCACTTTGCACTATTCTTTAGTTTTTTTTTATGAAACACTCACAAAATTTTAGACCTAAAAGTGGCTCTAAGTCCCTGTATATCATTGTTTGCGTTACTTTTAACATTTTTTTATCAAAAAATAATTTTTTCATTATGCTAAAGGATGTTATTTTTCATAAAATTATGCTTGTTTTTACAAGAAAAAAACTGCTATTGCAAAAATAAAACAGCCGAACCCTGAAAATTTTCAAAATCCGACTGTTTTTATCACATTTATCAAAGAGAAATCTCATCACCCAAAGGTAATGGCTTTTTCTTTAATTTTATATATTATTTATTATTTGCTTAAGAACTCATCAATTCCCTTAGCTGCTGCTTTTCCTGCACCCATTGCAAGAATAACTGTTGCGGCACCTGTTACAGCATCTCCACCGGCATATACGGCTGCCTTAGAAGTCTTTCCTGTCTCCTCCTCAGCAACTATACATTTTCTCTTGTTAATATCAAGACCTTTTGTTGTTGATGAGATAAGCGGGTTAGGGCTTGTTCCAAGTGACATGATAACAGTATCTACATCAAGTACGAACTCAGAACCCTCAATTTCAACAGGTCTTCTTCTTCCTGACTCGTCAGGCTCGCCAAGTTCCATACGTATGCACTTCATTCCTGAAACATTTCCTTCTTCATCTTCAAGGATTTCTACAGGATTTGTGAGAAGGTCAAATTGGATTCCCTCCTCTTTTGCATGATGTACTTCCTCAACTCGTGCAGGAAGCTCTGCTTCGCTGCGGCGATATACGATATGTACATCTGCACCGAGACGAAGTGCTGTTCTTGCGGCATCCATTGCTACATTTCCACCACCGACTACGGCAACTTTCTTTCCAGGAATGATAGGTGTATCATAATTTTCATCAAAAGCTTTCATAAGATTGCTTCTTGTAAGGTACTCATTTGCTGAGAATACACCGTTTGCATCTTCTCCCGGTATTCCCATAAATCTAGGAAGTCCTGCTCCTGAACCTACGAATACGGCATCAAATCCCTCTTCATTTAAAAGTTCGTCTATAGTAACGGCTTTTCCTATGACAACATCCGTCTCAATCTTAACTCCAAGTGATTTTACATTTTCAACTTCCTTGTCTACGACTTTGCTCTTTGGAAGACGGAACTCAGGAATACCGTAAGATAATACACCGCCTGCTTTGTGAAGTGCTTCAAAGATAGTTACATCATAACCGAGTTTTGCAAGGTCACCTGCACATGTAAGTCCAGCAGGACCTGAACCGATAACGGCAACTTTCTTTCCGTTTAGGCTCTCAGCCTTTGCAGGTTTGATGCCCTCTTCTCTTGCAGTATCAGCGACATATCTCTCAAGTTTACCGATAGATACGGCATCACCCTTAATTCCACGGATACACTTTGACTCACACTGGCTCTCCTGTGGACATACACGGCCACATACGGCAGGAAGTGCAGAATACTCACTTATCACATGGTAAGCTCCCTCAACATTTCCTTTCACGAGTTCACTGATAAATCCCGGTATATTTATATTTACGGGACAGCCCTTTACGCACTGTGGATTTTTACACTGGAGACAACGTGTTGCTTCCGCTGTCGCTTCTTCTTTATCATATCCTAAACAAACTTCCTTAAAATTCGTTGCACGAACTTTTGGCTCCTGCTCACGAACAGGAATTCTTTTCATTACATCAACTTCCATGATATTTTCCTTTCTCTACAATTCTATGTTCTCTGACAGATATTTGCGGGTATATGTTTAATTCTAAATATTATCTGACACAACTCCGGCATGGAGTATTCCCGCATTTGCTGTATTTTTCTTTTACTGGCAGTTTCCACATCCACCGTGATGTGTATCTCCCTCTTCGAGTTTGAGCATTGCCCTGCCCTCTTCAGTTTTATACATTCTCTGGCGACGCATAGCCTGGTCAAAATCTACAAGATGACCGTCAAACTCAGGTCCGTCTACACAGGCAAATTTAATCTCATCACCTACTTTAAGACGACAGGCACCACACATACCTGTTCCATCGACCATGATAGGATTCATACTTACTATTGTAGGAATATTAAGTTCTTTTGTAAGTATAGTAACAAATTTCATCATTATCATAGGTCCGATAGCTATAACCTTTGTATATGTCTTATTTAAGTTCTTTACAAGTTCATTTATCTGGTCACACGCATTTCCCTTGAAACCGTAAGAACCGTCATCTGTTGCAATATAAAGATTTCCTGCAACTTCACGCATCTCATTTTCAAGTATCATAATATCCTTTGTACGTGCTCCGATTATAACATCAACATCAATACCATGCTCTTTCATCCATTTAACCTGTGGATATACAGGAGCTGTACCAACACCACCGCATACAAATAAAAGCTTTTCTTTCTTTAACTCCTCTATAGGCATCCCAATAAGTTCAGACGCACATCCTAAAGGTCCTACAAAATCCATGAAGCTTTCCCCGACTTCATAGCGTGACATCTCTGTTGTAGATGCTCCGACTGTCTGGAATACTATAGTAACAGTTCCCTTTTCTCTATCATAATCACATACTGTAAGAGGGATTCTCTCTCCTTCCTCATCTGTCTTTACAATAACAAACTGTCCGGGCTGACATGATTTTGCTACTCTTGGTGCCTCAACATCCATAAGCCAGATGTTGTTGGCAAGATACTCTTTCTTTAAAATCTTAAACATAATGAGCCTCCATCTCTTAATCGTTTTTTATAAAAATACGCTTAGGTCGTTACATTTTGATAGATAACTGTTTGCGTATCGTTTATCATCACTTACATTTTCGCCAAACCATACCGGTGGCACAAAGTTTTCGGCATCTTCCTCGCTCTCAAACTCGACCTCAATAAAATAAAGTCCATCAAGCACTCCGCCAAAAATATCAAGTTCTCCCATATGTCCATCTTCCAGGGGTATTATATATCTTGTCTTTTTGATAAGATTATCGTCCACCTTTTCTCTCAGATGTTCATATCCTTCTTTTGTCAGGAAAACTTCAACTTCATTATTTATCCTTACATCCGTATTCTTATCTTCACTGCCACTTACAAGTGACTTGTAAGTAAGAATATATCTGTCATTACTTTTTCTTATCCTGACAACCGGATTTGTGCAAAGATACCCCTGCTCAATATGTTTCTGTTCATATTGTTCCAGATTGTCAGGAAGCTTTTTAATCTTGAATTTTTTTTCTATTTCCATTTATATGCCTTTATAATGTTCAGACTATTTATCTGCTCAATTAGTCCACTTCCGGCTTTAAGCCAAAATGTATCACTCACCGTGAACCAAGTCTGCTTTTATTTCGTTTCCGCAATATCGTCTGCCTTTTCATTTTTTGACTTTCGCCACTTAATACCAAGAAGTATCGCACCATAAGCAACACCAAGACTTACAAGGAATTTAACGAGATACCATAAAAATGCTCCTCCGAAAGTAAGGTCCGCAAGACCTTTTAACAATAATGCTCCTGTCATATCTTCACCATACCTTTCTATCTGCGGTTGACAAGTTCCTTTGTTATGTCACTCCAGTCAATATCACACTCTGCCATAAGAACCATCATGTGATAAAGGAAATCGGCAATCTCATACTTAAGCTCTTCCGAATCGGGATTTTTTGCAGCGATAACAATCTCTGTTGCCTCCTCGCCACATTTCTTCAAAATCTTATCTATACCCTTATCAAAAAGATAATTTGTATAAGAGCCTTCCTTTGGATTTACTTTTCTATCCATGATAATTTTATAGTCTTCAAGCAATACTGTCAATGGGTTTGTTTCAATATACTCTTTTTGGGCAAGTTCCTTAAAAAAGCAGCTTCTGCTTCCGGTATGGCAGGCAGCTCCGACCTGACGAACTTTTGCAAGAATTGTATCATTGTCACAGTCGAGCATAAGTTTCTTTACATACTGATAATGACCTGATGTATCTCCTTTAAGCCACAATTCCTGTCTGCTTCTACTGTAGTAAGTCATTTTGCCACACTCGATAGTCTTTCCATATGACTCCTCATTCATGTAAGCAACCATGAGAACTTCGTTTGTGCGGTAATCCTGAACTACTACCGGGATAAGACCATTGTCCATAAGTTTAAAGTCTGAAAAAGCAATAAGACTTTCAAATACTTCTACATCTATTCCTTTTTCTTTTAATGCTCTTTTTGCCCTGTATATATCTCTGTCCTCGGTATCTTCAAAATAATTTGTTGATACGGCATCTGTTTTTTCAAATGATAAAAGCTCTGCAAGGTCATTTCTTATAAGACCATCCCTTATCATAATATCCATTTTTGTACTATTTATGGCATCAGTAAAACTCTTTGTGCAGTCGATATGTTTAAGCATCGCTGAACCTATTCCCATATCATAATACCTGTCAAGTGCTTCTGCATTCATAAAAGCGGCTTTCATGTCCACTTCAAGCATAAGCTTGTCCTTGTCAAACCTGGCTGTTATCTCGTCTATCACTTTCTGTTCCGGCAGGAGTGCATTTCTAAGCACAAGTTTGTATGCTCCGGTATAAAGTGCTTTTTTTGCATCTTCAAAACGCTCAACATACATTCCTATCATAAACGGAATGTCTATCTGTTTTTCAATCGCTCTTGCCGTGCTTAAAAATTCATCTCTCGATGCCTCATCCCCGGTATAATTGTAGATAAACAATTCATCTGCACCCTTACACGCATATTCATCCGCAAGTTTTATGATGTTTTCCGGATATTCATTTTCCGCATTTATAAATGGGATTATTTTCTTCTTTTTCATATATCCTATTCTCCTAAACTTCCTTTTGTTGAGAGTACATCACTTATTCTCTCATCATACATAACTGCCCTGTCAAGTGCCTTTGCAAATGATTTAAACGCAGCTTCTATTATATGATGATTATTTGAACCGTCAAGCATCTTTAAATGCAGGTTCATACCTGCAGAATAGCTTACGGCATAGAAAAATTCATGTACCATCTCTGTGTCAAATTCGCCTACCTTAGATACGCTAAACTCCATATTTTCTACAAGATAAGGTCTGCCTGAAAGGTCAAGTGCACAAAGCATAAGAGTCTCATCCATAGGAAGAATACACTCACCAAATCTCTTAATACCTTTCTTGTCCCCGACAGCCTCTTTTATAGCCTGACCGAGAACGATACCTGTATCCTCAATAGAATGGTGGCAGTCAACCTCTAAATCTCCCTTAACCTTAACCGTAAGGTCAAAAAGACCATGTCGTGCAAAACTGTTCAGCATATGGTCGAAAAAACCAATGCCTGTATCTATATCAGCTTTGCCACTGCCATCAAGGTTTAACTTAACTAAAATATCAGTTTCTCCGGTCACCCTTGAAACCTCGGCCATTCTTGCTTTTACATTTTCATTCATAATAAAAACCAACCCTTTCCAATGCAGTTTCCTGCCCGTTTTTAGTAAAACGGACATTCGCACTCCGCCCTTTGCTGCCTTTCAGTAAAAGCTTACTCCCACTGACATAAGCATCCCATTTATACACCGCTTAGTGCTCTATACATCATAAGCTTTTGAAATGCTTATTTTTGTTCAAATCTGACAGCGATTGAGTTTGCGTGTGCCGTAAGTTTTTCGGCCTTTGCAAAGTCCTCAATATCCGTATGGATAAGTTTAAGTGCCTCCTCAGAGTATGAGATTATGCTTGATTTCTTTATGAAATCATCAACTGAAAGAGGTGAGAAGAACTTTGCAGTACCATTCGTAGGAAGTACATGGTTAGGTCCTGCAAAATAATCACCGAGCGGCTCACTGCTGTACTCTCCGATGAATATTGCTCCTGCATTTTTTATTCTTGTCATAGTGTCAAAAGGATTTTTTGTCACTATCTCAAGATGCTCTGATGCTATCTCGTTTGCCGTGTCGATTGCTTCTTTCATATCATTTGCCACAAGTATATAACCATATGAATCAAGCGACTTCTGTATTATCTCTTTTCTTGAAAGGACTTTTACAAATCCGTCAACTTCCTCTGATACTTTCTTTGCAAGTTCCTCACTTGTCGTTACAAGGATAGCTGATGCCATCTCATCATGCTCTGCCTGTGATAAAAGGTCTGCTGCCACATATCTTGGATTTGCCGTTTCGTCGGCAAGTACAAGTATCTCACTTGGTCCCGCGATAGAGTCAATGCTGACATGACCATAAACAGCTTTTTTTGCAAGTGCAACAAAAATATTTCCGGGTCCTACTATCTTGTCAACTTTCTTAATGCTCTCTGTACCAAATGCAAGTGCCGCAACAGCCTGTGCTCCGCCGACCTTATAAATCTCATCTACACCTGCTTCATGTGCTGCCACAAGCGTTATAGGATATACCTTTCCGTCTTTTCCGGGTGGTGTTGTCATAACTATCTTCTCAACACCTGCAACCTTTGCCGGTACGATGTTCATAAGCACTGATGACGGATATACCGCTTTTCCGCCCGGCACATAAACGCCTACTCTTGCGAGCGGTGTTATCTTCTGTCCGAGAAGTGTTCCGTCAGTCTTGCTGTCAAACCAACTGTAACGAACCTGTTTCTGGTGATAGTCCCTGATATTTACAAGAGCTTTTCTTATTATCTCAATAAGACGCTCATCCACCTTAGTGTAGGCTTCTTCTATCTCCTCATCAGTTACCTTGAATGTCTCCTCAGTAATCTTTACACCGTCAAATTTTTCAGTGTATTCAAACAATGCCTTGTCCTTGTTTGCTCTGACATTCTCTATAATGTCATTTACAGTATCTTCAAATTTACTGTACTGGTTCGGACTTCTCTTTAAAAGGTTTTCCAGTATATTATTTTTCTCTTTTTCTGTAAGTTTAACTATTCTCATAGCTGCCTCCCTTTTTATCACTAACCGGGTATTTGCGAAACCATTATAATATACTTTTATCACGGTATAATCAAAACAGTATATAATCGGCTCCTCAATCTCCTATTGTCATTTATTTCTAGTCATCAGGTATAACTTTCTTAAGGTCACGGATAAGTTTTGTTATCCTTTCATGCTGCATTTTCATGCTCACCTCATTTACGACTACTCTCGCCGATAAAGGACATATCTCCTCTAAAACTTCAAGACCGTTTTCTCTTAATGTAGAACCGGTTTCTACTATATCAACGATAACTTCTGAAAGTCCTACGATAGGTGCAAGTTCTACCGAGCCGTTAAGCTTGATTATCTCTACTGTCTGGTGCTTTTTATTATAGAAATAATCTTTTGCTATTCCCGGATATTTGCTTGCAACTCTTATAAGCGAGCCATCATTTAACTTTTCTCTCGCACTCGCCGGTCCTGCCACACACATACGGCATTTTCCGCAATTTAAGTCTAATACTTCGTAGAGTTTTCTTCCGGCTTCAAGTATCGTATCTTTGCCGACAACTCCTATATCTGCTGCTCCAAGTTCAACATATGTAGGGACATCCGATGCTTTTGAGAGGAAAAACTTAAATCCCAGTTCCTCATTTACAAATATGAGTTTTCTTGTCTTTTCATCTTTCATTTCCTCACAGGTGATTCCTATCTTTTCCAAAAGACTTAATGTGTGTTTCGCAAGTCTTCCTTTTGCCAGTGCAAATGTTATATATTCCATCATGTCCCTCCTACTTGAATGTTATTTCTTCAACTACAGTCTTATCTTTTAAATACAAGAGTTTTTCCTTATTCATTCTCTTTGCATAATCTTTATACAAATCAATATCTTTCTGCGATGATTTGCGTACAAGCTGCACATTCTCACCCGATTTTCTGAGTGCAGCAGCTTTGTTTAATGCCTCTTCCCTGAGTTCTTTAGGATAAAGAAGAATACATCCTGATACAAGCTTCTCATCGAGAATATCCTGTCTTGTAAGTGCAAGCATAAGCTGGTCTAAAACAATGGCAAGACCGATGGCAGGCGTATCTTTTCCAAACTGCCCCACAAGTCCGTCATAACGACCTCCTGTTGCCACAGCTTCGCCCGTACCGTATGTATATGCCCTGAATATAATTCCTGTATAATAACTGTAATGGCTTAACATACTGAGGTCTATCGTAACATAATCTGTAAATCCATATATTTTTAATATGTTATCAAGTTTTGCAAGTCTGTCAAGAGCCTTTAAAACCCTTTCATTTTGGCAGCGTTCCTTTACAAACTTAGCAGCTTCATCAAAGTCATCTAAAAGGTCAGGAAGTTTTAAGATTACCTCCTTAAGTCCCTCTGATACTGTCAGATTGTCGAGAAGATCCTCAACACCAAAAAAATTCTTACTCTCAATAAGTTCATGAAGTTTTTCTGTTTCCTCAGGTGTAAAACCTGCCTCCTCAACTATTCCCCTGAACAAATCTGCATGACCTACCTCAAGCTGAAATCTCTTAAGACCACTGCTTAAAAGACTCTCGACCGTAAGTGCTATCATCTCTGCGTCTGCATCTGAACTTGCATCACCAAAAAGCTCTGCACCTACCTGTGTCACTTCCTGAAGTTTTCCCTTATAAGGATCTGTATTTACAAATGTGTTTGCCGTATAGCAAAGACGAACCTGCATCTGTTCCTCTCTGTAATACTTTGCAACGCATCTTGCTATCGGAGGTGTCATATCCGGTCTTAATACAAGTGTATTATTTCCCCTGTCAAAGAACTTAAACATCTCTTTTGAAGAAGCTGTTCCTCTCTCTTTGCTGAATATGTCAAAATATTCAAATGCAGGGGTCTGAATGTCATCAAAACCATAAGATTTCATAACATCATGGACTTTTCCCGCCACATTTAATTTATTTTCACACTCTACACCGTAAGTATCTCTCACTCCGCCCGGTGTATGGAGTAACTCGCTCCCTATATAACCTGTTGTATTTTTAAACTGACTCATCCTAAACCTCCACTTCTTAATTTATTTTTTCATTTGAAAAAACACACTTACACTTTTACAGTAACAGTTCAGCCTTTCATTTCTTACATTCATAAACCTGCCAGCGAGCTGTCAGTCGCTGCTTTGCAGTCAGACAGATTTTCATGGCACTCTCTGCTGCCTGCTCATTGCATTATTCATATAATCCTGTCGGGCTTTCCTCTTTTGGATCATATCCATGTTTTTTCAATGCTTCGATAATCTCTTTCTTATGCTCATGTCCAAATGCCTCAAGCGTTATCCTGAGCTCAACGGCGGCATTTCTGTTTATGCTTACAAACTGATTGTGCTCAAGTCTGATTACATTTCCCTTAAGTTTTGCAATAACATTTGCCACATTTACAAGTTCACCCGGTCTGTCAGGAAGCTGCACCGATACCGTAAATACTCGTCCTCTCTCGATAAGACCATGCTGTACAACTGATGAAAGCGTTATTACATCCATGTTTCCACCGCTTAAGATAGAAACTATCTTTTTACCCTTGCAGTCAAGATGCTTAAGTGCAGCAACAGTAAGCAGACCTGAGTTTTCAACGAGCATCTTATGATTTTCCATCATGTCGAGGAAGTTTACGATAAGTTCCTGATCTTCTACTGCTATTATCTCATCAATGTTTTTCTGTATATACGGGAATACAATGTCTCCCGGTGTCTTTACTGCCGTACCGTCTGCTATGGTATTTACATCAGGAAGAGTAATTACCTTTCCTGCATCTAATGATGCTTTCATACAGCTTGCTCCTGCCGGCTCAACACCTATTACTTTTATATTAGGATTTAAAAGTTTTGCAAGTGTTGAAACTCCTGCTGCAAGTCCACCCCCTCCGATAGGTACAAGGATTATGTCAACAGTCGGAAGTTCCTTAAATATCTCCATTGCAATCGTACCCTGTCCCGTTGCTACGACTTCATCATTGAAAGGATGAACAAATGTTGCCCCCTCTTTTTTTGCAAGTTCAAGTGCGTACTGGCAGGCTTCATCATATACAGAACCGTGAAGAACTACTTTTGCTCCATAACCCTTTGTTCTGTTTACCTTGATAAGCGGAGTAGTTGTAGGCATGACTACCGTTGCAGGCACACCGTAAAGTTTTGCCGCATAGGCAACTCCCTGTGCATGATTTCCTGCTGATGCAGTTACAAGACCTTTCTCTCTTTCTTCCTCTGAGAGAGTGCTTATCTTATAATAAGCACCTCTTACTTTGTAAGCTCCGGTGTACTGCATATTTTCAGGTTTAAAATAAACCTTATTTCCCGTCTGCTCTGAAAAATACTCACTATAGATAAGGTTTGTAGGCAGCACAACCTCCTTCACCTTTTCTGATGCTTCTTCAAATTTCTCTAATGTCAACATTTTTATATGCTCCTTTCAAGTTACTCTTAATTTAGGTATTTGCGAAACTATCATAAATCTTGATTAAATTGTGCACAGGTTTCTTTGGCATAATGTGAAATATGATATATTTCACACTACTCAGCTTTTGTCTCAAACAATGCATCTACAAACGCATCTGCATCAAATTTCTGCAAATCCTCGATATGCTCACCGATACCTATATATTTAACCGGAATGTTCATTTCCGACTGAATAGCTATAGCAATGCCACCTTTAGCTGTTCCGTCAAGTTTTGTGAGGATTATTCCCGTAATATCAGCAACCTGACTGAACTGTTTTGCCTGTGCGAGTGCATTCTGACCTGTCGTTCCGTCAAGTACGACAAATGTTTCTCTGTATGCGTCAGGATATTCTCTCTCAACTATCCTGTTTATCTTTTTTAACTCCTCCATAAGATTTTTCTTATTGTGGAGTCGTCCTGCCGTGTCACATATAAGTATATCAGCATTTCTTGCCTTTGCCGCATTAACTGCATCAAATACGACTGCCGCCGGGTCTCCGCCCTCCTGACCTGCGATAAGCTCAACTCCTGCTCTGTTCGACCATTCGGTAAGCTGTTCAATAGCTGCTGCTCTAAAGGTATCTGCTGCCGCAAGAATAACTTTCTTGCCGTCCGCCTTAAACTGTGACGCAAGTTTTCCAACAGAAGTTGTCTTTCCGACACCGTTTACTCCTATAAGCATAACAACCGATTTTTTATTTTCAAAATCATATGCATCATCATGCACACGCATCTGTTCCTTTATTGAATCAATAAGAAGCTGTCTGCAAACTGCAACCTCTTTAATCTTATTTTCCTTAACCTTAACCTGAAGATTTTCAATTATCTTCTCAGTTGTGGCAACACCTATATCCGCCATAATAAGGACTTCCTCAAGTTCCTCGTAAAAATCGTCATCAATCTCAGAAAATCCACTGAAAACATTTTCAAGACCGGAAACAAAACTGTCCCTTGTCTTAGTCAGACCATCGATAAGCTTTCCAAAAAATCCTTTTTTCTTAGGCTTTTTGGCAGACTCCTCCGCCTTATCTTCCTCCTCTGAAATAACTTCAGAAATCTGCTCAGACTCCTCTGCCGTCTTGATTTCGCCATCATCAACATTCTGCAAATTATCCGCTGCTTCATTTGAAACATTTTCATTATCTAAACCGTTGCTTTCATTTGATGCTTTTGCAACCTCATCATATGACAAATTTTTTGTTTCTGGATGAATATCATTCTCAATCTTTAAAGACTCTGTTTCTAAATGAACGGCTTCATCATCCGAACTGCTTCCTTCACTTGATGTTTCTACAGCCGCATCCTGTGATTTATCCTTATCCTGTGTAACTTCGCCACTCTGTAAAGACTCAATTTCGGAATGGATGTTTTTCTCGCTCTGTAAACTACTCTCCATATCAGAATTGGCATTTGTCTCCCCACTCTGTAAAGAGGCTTCAGCTTCCGAATTTGTTACTTCCTCATTCTGTAAGTTTTCCGTTTCAATTTTCTGTTCTTCCTCAATATGTTTATTTCTCCTAAACTTATTCTTAATACTTTCCCACATAATTCCTCCAAATTCTTTATTTAATTTATCTACACTTTACCATACCATACAAAATCATATGATAATATATATTCTTTTAATTTCATACTTCGCATACTATCTTATCTTTATTAAATGCATCAACACAGCTTAAATCAAATCTCTTTAATTCGCAATCTCTTTCTCATCCAGCAGATTGACCGATACAAGTGTCGAAACACCTTTTTCCTGCATCGTTATTCCGTAGAGAATATCCGCAGCATTCATTGTTCCACGCCTATGAGTGATGATAATAAACTGTGTATCTTTCGTCAGTTTATGCAGATACTCCGCATACCTGTCTACATTTGAGTCATCGAGTGCCGCCTCTATCTCATCGAGCAGACAGAACGGTGACGGCTTCAAGCTCTGTATTGCAAACAGTAATGCAATAGCTGTAAGTGCCTTTTCTCCACCTGAAAGCTGCATCATATTCTGGAGTTTCTTTCCAGGCGGCTGTGCGATTATCTTTATCCCTGCCGTAAGAATATCCTCATCTTCCATAAGTTCGAGCGTTCCACGACCACCGCCAAACAATTCCTTAAACACTTTGTCAAAACGGCTTCTTATCTCTGCAAACTGCTCCTCAAACTGTTTTCGCATATCATTGTCAAGATTTTCTATTATCTCCTCCAAAACCTTTGCAGCCTCAATAAGATCATCATGCTGTGTCGTTAGGAGTTCGTATCTCTCTGATACTTCCTTATACTGCTCTATGGCATTTACATTTACCGAGCCTAACGATTTTATCTGTTTCTTTATCTCTGCTATCTTTGCTTTCATTCCTGAAACGGTAAGCTCTGTCTGCGTTTTAAGTGCCAGTGCACTGTGATATGTAAGTTCATACTGTTCCCACATATAATTTGTATAATTGTCAATACTCTCCGTCAGCTTTTCTTTTCTTCCGGCAAGTCTGAAACTTTCCATTTCAAGTTCATTTATATTTTTTGACAATTCCTCTCTCTTGTCAAGGAAAGTCTTGTTTTTTTCAGAAAGTTCCTCTTTTTCCAGATTTTGCTTTTTAATCTCAAGCTCTGAATTTTCTATTTCTTCTTTTGTTGTTTTAATGATATTTCTGGTTTTTATTATCTCATCCTGTTTTTGTTTAATCTGACCACCAATATTTCTACTGTCCTCTATAGTCTGTGCAAGCTGCTTGGATACGGTATCTTTACCCTCACTTGCACGGAGCATATTTTCATTTATAAAGCCCTCGCTTTGTGCAAGTGATGTTATCTTAAGCGTAAACTCAGAATCTTTTTGCTCCAACAAATTAAGTTCTTCTCTTACTTTGTCAAGTTTTTCCTTATACCTGCTTATCTTTTCATCAAAATCCTTTGTCTCGTCTTCGCTCTCCGAAATTCTACGGCCAATGCCGTCCATAACACCCTTTAACTTGTCCTTATCCTCCTCTATCCTCATTCCTTCGATTCTGATAAGTTCAAGCTGCTCCTCGCTCTTCTTAAGATCTGAAACCGCACGCTCATAACCAATTTTTTCCGTATTCTGTTTGACTATAAGTTCCTGTCTTAGTCTGTTGTTGGCACCGATTTTTTCACGCAGCTCTTTTATCTCTTTTTCTCCCTGCTCTATCTGTGCCGCATACTCTGTTAATTTGGTTTTGAATTTTTCTACATCTTCCTCAAGCTGTTTTATCTGTCTTCGTCTGCCTAAAAGATTATTGTTGTTCTTAAATGCACCACCTGACATCGAACCGCCCGGATTTAAAAGTTCTCCCTCGGTCGTTACTATCCTGAGTGTGTGATGATATTTTGCCGCAAGTGCAATGGCATTGTCTATATTATCGACAACGACAAACCTTCCAAGAAGATAATTCACGAGGTCATTATACTTTTCATCTGCCGACACAAGCTCTGATGCCATCCCGATTACACCTTTTTCAGCCATAACATTGCGGGCATTGTTTGCCGCTTTTTTATGAATATTTGTAAGAGGTAAAAATGTAGCTCGTCCATATCTGTTTTTTTTCAGATATTCTATCATCTTTTTTGCCGTCTGCTCATTGTCGGTTACAATATTTTGTATGCTTCCGCCAAGTGCCGTCTCAACCGCTATCTCATATTCTTTTTTAACTCTTATGATATCGGCAACTACACCTATGATTCCCGGTGTATCCTCTTTTCTCTCCATGACACGCTTTATACTCTGACCGAATCCCTCATACCTCTCAGTCATGTTTTTAAGAGAATTAAGCCTTGAATTTTCCATATGGAATTTCTGCTGTGTATCACTGTGCTCTCTTCGTCTGTTCTGATTTTCTTCGTTTATACCATTAAACTTTTCCTGCATTACTGCATTTGAATCATCTATCGCTTTTATCTTTTCAGTTATCTCATCATAAACTTTTTTATGTGACGAGATTGTCTCTGTAAGAACAGATGCCTCAGACTTATTTGCAAGCACTCTTTTGTTTAACTCGGCTCTCTTAATATTGTTCTGCTCAAGCAAAGTCTTATATTTTAACTCTTCACTTTTTATATCAGCCGCCGCATTTATTCCGGCAAGCTTCATATCCTGAACGGACTTTATGTCATTTTCTATTTCAAAAGCTGTCTCTTTTTTATTTGCAATAAGTTTTTCATTCTCTTTTGCTAAAGACTTTATCTCTTCTGTCTTTTTGCTGTTTTCTTCTTTTTGGACGGCATACTGTTTATGTTCATCCTCAAAATTTTTAATACGCTCTTTATAGCTCTCTATAGCTTCCCTATAATGATTTTCACTCTGTCTGATACCGTTTATCTGCTCGTTTAAAAGTCTTATATCACCCTCACAGTTGTTTAACATGACACGCGACTGATTCAATCTGTCTTTTTTTAATTCTATGCTCTTTATCTTTTCATCAAGCTCTGACTGTACTCTCTCATACTCACGCTTGCTTTTTTCATATTCCTGATTGGCATTTTTAAGATCATTATCAGCGATTGCCTGTTTTCCCTCAAACTCCTTTATCTCCTCATGAATACGGTCATATTCAATAAGGAACATATTTACATCCTGAACCCTCAGCTCATCACGAAACGCAAGATACTGTTTTGCCTTTGCTGCCTGCTTTTCAAGAGGCTCTACCTGTTTTTCTATCTCGGAGAGAATATCTTCAATTCTTTCAAGATTATGCTTTTCCTCTTCAAGATTTTTTTGTGCAGCAGCTTTTCTTCTCTTATATTTAACGATTCCTGCCGCCTCATCAAAAAGTTCTCGTCTCTCCTCAGGTTTTCCGCTAAGTATCTTATCTATCTGTCCCTGTCCGATAATCGAATATCCTTCTTTACCGATACCTGTATCAAACAAAAGTTCCTGAACATCCTTAAGCCTGCAAGCCGTGCCATTTAATAGATATTCACTCTCTCCTGACCTGTAAACTCTTCTTGCTATCTTTACTTCCTCATAGGGAACATTTAATTTATGATCTTCATTGCTTATGGTAATGGCTACATATGCAAATCCAAGCGGCTTTCTCATCTGAGTTCCTGCAAAAATAACATCCTCCATTTTTGCACCGCGAAGCTGCTTTGCACTCTGCTCTCCAAGCACCCACCTTACAGCATCGGCAACATTGCTCTTACCGCTGCCGTTTGGCCCTACGATAGCCGTTATGCCGTCGTGAAATTCAAATATCAATTTATTGGCAAATGATTTAAAACCATGTACCTCTAAGCTTTTTAAATACATCTGATGTTTCTCCTACTTATGATTTACGAAATTTAAGTATAGCCTGATAAGCTGCTGACTGTTCTGCTTTTTTCTTTGTTCTTCCTGTTGCAGTCGTAAGTCTCTCTCCATTTATGTTTACGGCAACCGTAAATGATTTATTGTGGTCAGGTCCTTCTTCTTTAAGCAGCTCATATTCCATCTCAAGATGCTCTCCCTGAACAATTTCCTGTAAAATAGTCTTGCTGTCGTAAAACAGCTTTTTATTTTCTATATCTTTTAATATATGTCTGTCAATATATTCTTTCGCCTTTTCAAATCCACCATCAAGGTAGACTGCACCTATAGTTGCCTCAAGTGTATCAGACAAAATAGAGTCTCTCTCTCTACCGCCTGTAAGATCTTCACCTCTTCCAAGCATCACATACTCACCGAGATCTATATCTCTTGCACAGAGTGCAAGCGTCGGCTCACATACCCAGCTCGCTCTCATTCTTGTCATGTCACCCTCAGGCTTTGTAGGATTATCCTTATATATCTGTTCACTTGAAACAAGCTCAAGTACAGCATCTCCCAAAAATTCAAGACGCTCATTACACATATATTTTTTTAATCTGTTTTCATTTGAATATGAACTGTGCGTAAGTGCTGTTATAAGCAGTTCTACATTTTTAAACTCATATCCTGTTTTTTTCTGAAACTCTAATAATTTTTCCTGTTTCATCAGGCACACTCCTAACCTTTTAAGCCCTATATGCCAACGGTTTTGTCAAGCTGATATTCATAGGTCTGCTCTACTATCTGCTCATACTATCAGCCACTAAAGCAGCCTGCCTATATGTCATATTTAACATATAAGCTCCAGCAGATCTCCAACCGTGTCAACATCTTTCAGACTTTCTTCGTCTATTGATATATCGAATTCCTGTTCAACTCCCATAAGAATCTGAAAAAGTTCCAACGAATCAGCACCGAGGTCATCCACAAAACTCATTTCTTGAAATATTTCCATATCTCCAATACCTAAAACTTCTGCAATAATCTTTTGAAGCTTTTTAAATTCCATACGAGCACCACCTATTCAATAATAAGATTTTCTTTTATTTTTTCATTTATCTTTTCTTCATTGAACTGTATGCACTGTCTTATAGCCTGAGTTATCTCAACACTTGTTGAACTTCCGTGGGCTTTCACTACAAGCCCGTTTAAACCAAGCAAAGGTGCTCCTCCCTGGTCTGATGTATCAAACTGCTTAAGTGTTGATTTAAGTGCAGGTTTGATAAGAAGTGCTCCTATTTTACTTCTGAGGCTTGACATAAGTCCCTCTTTTACTTTTCCAAGAAGTGTTGCTGCAAGACCTTCATATAATTTAAGGATTACATTTCCAACAAATGCCTCACATACTATAACATCTGCATCTCCCTTTGGTATATCCCTTGCCTCTATACTTCCAACAAAATTTATATCCTTACACTCTTTGAGTAATGGATATGTCTCTTTTACGAGCATATTTCCTTTTTCTTCCTCAGCACCAATGTTTACAATGGCAACACGGGGGTTTTTTATGCCGACTATCCTCTCCATATATATTGAGCCCATCTTTGCAAACTGAACAAGATGAGATGCTCTGGCATCCACATTTGCTCCACAGTCAATAAGAAGCGCTGGACCTTTTGCTGTAGGAATAAGCGGTGCGAGAGGCGAACGCTCTACGCCTTTGATTCTACCCACAACAAACTGACCACCAACAAGTATTGCACCTGTACTTCCGGCTGATACGAAAGCATCCGCTTCGCCATGTTTTACAAGGTTCATACCGACAACAATAGATGACTGTTTCTTTTTTCTTATAGCCATTACCGGAGGTTCATCAAATCCTATAATATCCTCTGCATGAACTATAGTTATACGCTCTTTATCATAAGTATATTTAGCAAGCTCTGATTTAATGTCATCAGTTCTTCCCACCAGTACAACATTTATCTTTTCATTTTCATTAACAGCATCAACGGCACCTTTTATCGGTGCTTCAGGTGCATTGTCACCACCCATGGCATCAACTACTACTTTAATAATATCACTCATATTTCACCTCATACTGTATTTTTTTATAATCAGTTTTTTATACACAATTTTCATTTTACTAAAAAACTTAAAATAGTGCAAGTTAAAACAGCAAAACCGACAAAAAGCCGTAACAGTTCAGCCAAAAAAAAGATAAGTCAATAATACACGAGCTTGCTCGATGTATTATTGGCTTGTTTTTTTGGGCGGAATAGCCTTTCATTTATAAATGAAATAAACATAAGCTGCGTAGCAGCGGCTGACAGCTTGCTGGCAGGTTTATGAATTTATTAAATGCAAGGCTGAACTGTTACAAAAAGCCTGTTAACTATCTTCACTGTCCACATACAAAAACAAACATAACAAAAAGCAGCCTGCTACCTGGCTGCCTTTTTATAGAAAAATGATTTATATGTAGAAAAGCCTGAATCTCCAGGTGATATTATCTGTTCTGTACTTCCAACAAACAATATGCCGTCACTTTTTAGAGACGCATTAAACTTTTTATATATTTCCGCCTTAGCTTCCTCCGTAAAATAAATCATCACATTTCTGCAGATTATCATATTGCAATCTGAAGGATATGAATCCTTTAAAAGGTTGTGTTGTTTAAATTCTACGCATTTCTTTATATCATCCGAAATCTGATAACTTTTTGTACCGACTTTAGTAAAATATTTCGTGATATATTCTTTTGGAAGTCCCTTAAGACTCTTTTCATCATACAATCCAATATGAGCTTTTTCAAGAACAACCCTGTCAAGATCGGTTGCTATGACCTTTATCTTATTTAAAGGTATAAATTTTGAGAGAAGCATTACAAGCGTATATGGTTCATCTCCCGTTGAACACGCCGCACTCCATATCTTGAGATTATTTCCAAAACGCTCGAAAAGGTATGGAAGTATCTCGTTTTCAAGAAGTTTCCACTGCTCAGGATTACGATAAAACTCTGATACATTTATCGTAAGATAGGTAACAAAATCATCGAGCATTTTTTTATCTGATTTGATAGCTTCTATATATTCATCATAACTTTTTATCTTATTTTTTGTTATCAACGAATCAATACGCCTTTTCATCTGTCTTTCTTTGTAACTGCTAAGATCAATCTTCGTAAGCTGATATACTTTTTCTTTAAACTTTTCATAATCGCCCATTCTCTCGTCCCTCCTTAATCAAAAACGCCAATCCGAACAAACGGACTGGCGCTTCCAAGAACATCCTGTGTTCTAATTACTCAGTTACTTCTTCTTCCTGATCATTGTCATTTAAAAGAGCTTTTATACTTAAGCTGATCTTATGGTCTTCTGAATTAAAGTCAACAACCTTTGCTTCTACTTCCTGACCAACCTTTAATACATCTGAAGGCTTATCTACATGCTCTCTTGAAATCTGTGAAACATGGAGTAATGCATCAACTCCCGGCTCAAGCTCAACAAAAGCACCGAAATCAGCCATTCTTGCAACTTTGCCTTTCACAACAGAACCTACGCTGTACTTATCAGCAGCGTTTAACCAAGGGTTCTGATCCTCAAACTTAAGGCTGAGTGCAATCTTATCATCCTTGATGTCTTTGATAAGAACTTTTGTCTTGTCTCCGACATTAAATACTTTTCTAGGATTCTCGACACGACCCCATGACATTTCTGAGATATGGAGAAGTCCGTCTGCTCCGCCTAAATCAATAAATGCACCAAAGTCTGTAAGATTCTTAACTGTTCCTTCTACAACATCTCCAACATGGATTCTTGCGAATAATTCTTCCTGAAGTTTCTTCTTTTCTGCAACTAAAAGCTGCTTTCTGTCACCGATGATTCTTCTCTTCTTAGGATTGAACTCACTGATAACAAACTCTATTTCCTGTCCTGCATACTTTGAAAGATCTTTCTCGTATGTGTCTGATACAAGACTTGCAGGGATAAATACCTTTGTCTCTTCAACAACAACACTTAATCCACCTGTCAATACATCTGTTACAGTTGCCTTTAATACAGTGTGGTTCTCGAAAGCTTCTCTGATGTGCTCATTACTCTGCTCCATAGCTAAACGCTTGTATGTGAGAAGAACCTGTCCCTCACCGTCGTTTACTTTAAGAACTTTAGCTTTCATCTTGTCGCCCTCTTTAACAACTTCTCTAAGGTCGATGCCTGACTGATTGCTGTATTCATTTCTTGTAATGATACCGTCAGCCTTATAACCGATATTTAAGATGATCTCGTCTTCCTTAACGCTGATAACTGTCCCTTCTACAATCTCTCCATTGTGGATTGTTACTAATGATTCTTCCAATAACTGTTCAAATTCATTATTCATTTCTGACATATGATTGAACCTCCTTAATAATATTATTTGGGGTTGAAGCCCCGGCAGTAATACCCACGCTACGAAAAGATTGAAATTGCTTCAAATCCAGGTCATCAAGTGTCTGTATAAAATATGTGTTCTCACACTCTTTTCTACAAATTTCATAAAGTTTCTGGGTGTTTGAACTATGTTTTCCACCTATTACTAACATCGCGTCGGATTGCCTCGCAATAGTACCCGCTTCTGTCTGACGCTCTTCGGTAGCGTTGCAAATTGTATTCATAACATCTATATCATAACTCTTTTTGGATAAAATATCAACTATATCTTTGAATTTCTTGTAATTAAATGTCGTTTGTGACACAATACACAATTTTTTGCCGCCGAAATTGTCTAGTTTTTCAGCCTCCGAAGCACTTTCTATAACTATCGGTTTGCTGACGCACCAGCCTTTTATCCCTTCTACTTCAGGATGATTATCACTTCCGACAATTACAACCGTTTTCCCATCCTCAGATGCCTGCTTTACTATTTTGTGTATCTTTGACACAAAAGGACAGGTCGCATCAACGATATTTACTTTTTTTTCTTTAAGTGCATTTATGACATTCTGCGGCACTCCGTGTGAACGTATTATTATAGTTGTATTTTCTTTTTCACTTATATCATTAACAGAATCTATGACTTTTACACCTTTTTTTTCTAAATCTTTTACTACCTGCTCATTGTGAATGATAGGTCCGAGTGTAAATACCCTGTTATCTTTCTTAGCCTCAGCATATACCATGTCAACGGCACGCCTGACTCCGAAACAAAATCCTGCACTCTTTGCAGTTGTAACTTCTCTCATATCGCTCCCTTTTATCCGTGACAATGGCTTTTCTTAACATAACCTGAAAGCACATTCTCCGATGATTTTATTTTGTAGCTTCAAATGTTTCAATTATCGCATCAACCACCTGCTCAATGCTCATATCAGACGAGTCGATAAGCACGGCATCCTCAGCCTGCTTTAAAGGTGCTGTCTTCCTGTTCATATCCTGCTCGTCCCTTGCTATTATATCTTTCTCTATCTGGTCGATGTCACACTCTATTCCTCTTTCAACCTGCTCTTTATATCTTCTTCTCGCTCTCTCTTTCGCACTCGCCGTAAGGAATATCTTTGTCTTTGCATCAGGCAGTACACATGTTCCTATATCCCTGCCGTCCATTATGACATTTTTCTGTGCAGCAAGCTGTCTCTGGAGATTTAAGAGTTTTTCTCTTACAGCAGGATATTTTGATATATTTGAAGTCATCATGCTGACCTGTTCTGTTCTGATAAAGTCATTTACATTTTCTCCGTTTAAGATAACCTGCTGTGCACCGTCAACATAATCTATCGAAACATCAATATCCACACATTTTTCACTTATTGTCTTTTCATCCTCGGCTTTCACACCGGCTCTTATAAAATAAAGCGCTATTGCCCTATACATAGCTCCCGTGTCAACATAGATAAAATCAAGTTTTTTTGCCGCCTTTTTTGCTATCGTACTTTTTCCGGCTCCTGCCGGTCCGTCTATTGCTATATTATACATATTTCCCTCCGTTGTCCTGTTATGTGCTCTCGAAATCTTCTGAACGAAGAATTTCAGTTCATTCCTGCAAGATACCCTGTTGACCATGCTATCTGAAGATTGTATCCTCCCGTGACCGCATCGAGATCAAGAACCTCTCCGGCAAAGAAAAGACCCTTAACTTTCTTTGATTCCATAGTCCCCGGATTTATCTCCTTAACCGACACACCGCCTTTTGTTATTATGGCTTCATTAAATCCACGCAGACTGTCTATCTTAAATGTCACTCCCTTTAAAAGACTGACTAGCTTATGTCTTTCTTCTTTTGTTATGTTATTTACCTGTTTCTGCTCATCAATACCTGAAAGTTCCACTATCACCGGAATCAGTTTTGACGGCAGAAGTCTTGACAGACTGTTCTTAAAATAACTGTTTTTATTTTCGGAAAAATCTCTGAGTATCCTCTCATCAAGCTGTTCATTCGACAAAGCAGGTTTTAAGTCTATACTTATCTTTACATCAGACATATCCTTACCTGCAACAAGTGTACTCGCACTAAGTACAAGTGGTCCGCTCACGCCAAAATGCGTAAACAGCATCTCGCCAAGTTCCTCATATACAGCCCTGCCTTTATCGGTAAGCGTCATTTTCACATTTCTAAGCGAAAGCCCTTGCAATCTCTTTGGTATATCAGAGTCAATATTAAACGGCACAAGTGACGGATAACATTTTGTCACCTTTATGTCTGCATCTTTTGCAAATTTATAGCCGTCCCCGGTCGAGCCTGTTGACTGGTAAGAACAGCCGCCTGTCGCAACTATAACTTTATCAGCCGTATAATTTTCACTCCTGCTGCCCGACTGTACTTCTACACCTTTGCATATACCGTCTTTAATATCTATTTTATTTACCTTTGTATTTAAAAGTATCTTTACTTTTCTTTTTTCAAGTGCTTTTTTCAGTGTCCTTATCACATCAGATGACTTATCAGACTCCGGAAAAACCCTGTTTCCGCGTTCAGTCTTTATCTTAAGTCCTTCGCTTTCTAAAAAGTCCATCATGCGGTAACTGTCAAATGTATAAAAAGCACTGTATAAAAACTTTGGATTTGACCTTACATTTTTCAGCAGATTTTCAACATCGCTGTCATTTGTTATATTACATCTTCCCTTGCCGGTGATATAAATTTTTTTTCCAAGTTTTTCGTTCTTTTCGATAAGAAGCACACTATCTCCCGACTCTGCGGCAGATATAGCAGCCATAATTCCTGCTGCTCCTCCTCCGACAACTATTACTTTATCCATCTTTTGTCAGCCTTTCTGTATCACATTTTTCCGTCGTCAAGAACTTTCCAGTTCTTAATGAGATAATCCACAAGTGATATTACCGTCAGAGCGATAGCCGCATAGATAAATATATTTTCGATAATATCTATCACTTCACCGTCAAAATTCACAATAAGGAGCACTGACATCACCATCTGGACAGTGGTCTTAATCTTGCCCCACCAGCTTGCAGCGAGCACAATGCCCTCATTTGCGGCAACAAGTCTGAAACCACTTATGATAAACTCTCTGCTTATGATAACAATAACTCCCCATACCGGCATAGGATTATCAGGTATAGATACAAAACATATGAGTGCCGTGCTGACAAGCAGTTTATCTGCAAGCGGGTCCATAAACTTTCCGAAGTTTGACACAAGATTGTATTTCCTTGCGATAAATCCGTCAAGCGTATCCGTAAGTGATGCTATGATAAAGATTGCAACGGCAATATACTTAGAATTTCCGACAACGTCCGTAAGCATAAAAAATGCAAAGAACGGTATCATTATAACTCTCAACATTGTTATTTTATTTGGTAGATTCATACTGTCATCCTCTCATTCTATTATTTCGGCTATAAGGTCATACTCATCTGATCTTGTTACCTCGACCTTAACAAAATCGCCTGAATCAAGATTGTAATCTGACTGAATGAAAACATATCCGTCAACATCCGGAGCATCCATATATGTTCTCGCAATATATACTCCTTCGTCTGGAAGTCTTCCCTCTATCATTACCTCGTATATTTCTCCCACTCTTGAATTACTCTTGTCAAAAGCAATATCCTGCTGTATCTGCATTATCTCGTCACGCCTTGCTTCTTTGACTTCCTCGTCTATCTGACCGTCCATCTCAGCCGCAGGTGTGTCTTCTTCTCTTGAATAAGTAAATACGCCGAGCCTGTCAAACTCCATTTTCTTTACAAACTCTTTTACCTGCTCAAAATCATCTTCCGTTTCACCCGGAAATCCCGTTATAAGAGTTGTCCTAAGTGCAATGTCAGGGATTTCCTCTCTGAGTTTTGCAACAGTTTTTTCTATCTGCTCCCTGTTCGTCCATCTTCCCATTCTCCTAAGCACATCATCTGAACCGTGCTGGATAGGCATATCAAGATAATGGCAGACTTTCGGAAGATTTTTTATCGCAGATATAAGCTCATCCGTAATCTCCTCAGGATAACAATATAATATCCTTATCCATTTAAGCTCATCAATCTTAGAAAGTTCCTCTAAAAGCTTTGGCAGACTCTTTTCGCCATAAATATCCTTACCGTAAAGGGTAGTCTCCTGTGCGACAAGGATAAGTTCCTTTGCTCCGTTTGCAACAAGATGTTTTGCCTGTGCGATAAGATTATCCATTGGAACACTTCTGTAATGACCTCTGACTTTTGGAATAACGCAGTAGGTACAGCACTTGTCACATCCCTCAGCAATCTTTAAGTACGCATAGTAACCGCCTGACATACTGTCTCTGTCGGTAAGCGGTGTCGGAAGATAATCAATGTCCTTTAAAGACTCTAAAACTCCTTTGCCGCCTAAAGCTTCATTTATCTTTTCTGATAAATCCTCATATCCCATCGTTCCGACAATAAGGTCAACTTCAGGAATATCCTCCTTAATCTCATTGTGGTACCTCTGTGCAAGGCAGCCCGCTGCAACCAGAAGTTTGCATCTTCCCTCCTTGTAACCACCCATCTCGATAAGCGTGTTGATGCTCTCCTCTTTTGCATCACCTATAAAACAACAGGTATTTACAACAATAACATCCGCATCCTCAATATCATCCGTAAGGACAAAACCGTTTTTTCTAAGAGATGTAATCATCATCTCACTATCCACAAGGTTCTTATCACATCCCAATGATACAAAAAATATATTCACTGTATTCCTCTTTTCTATAATTATTCTTCAACTGAGCTTACACAGTTATGCATAAGCATTGCGATAGTCATAGGACCTACTCCGCCCGGAACAGGTGTTATCGCACCGGCCTTTGGCTCTACATCTGCATAATCAACATCTCCACAGAGTTTCCCGTTCTCATCTCTGTCCATTCCGACATCAATAACAACAGCCCCCTCTTTGATATAATCGGCAGTTACAAATTTTATCTTACCTATCGCAACAATAAGTATATCCGCACGTTTTGTAACTTCTTTTAAATCCTTTGTATGTGAATGGCAGATGGTAACAGTTCCGTTTTCCCTAAGCAAAAGCATAGACATAGGTTTCCCTACGATATTGCTTCTTCCTATGATAACGCACTCTTTACCGTCAATCTCTATATCAGAACGCTTCAAAAGCTGAATGATACCTGCCGGTGTACATGAAACAAAACCTTTCTGTCCTATGCTAAGTCTTCCGACACTCTCAGGATGGAAACCGTCAACATCTTTTTCAGGTGCGATAGTCTTAATAACCTTATCCTCATCAATATGATTAGGAAGTGGAAGCTGAACCAAAATTCCATTAACTGAGTCATCTTTATTTAACTTCTCTACAAGTTCAAGAAGCTCTGCTTCCGTAGTCTCCTCCGGAAGTTCATACGCAAGTGATCTTATGCCAACATAAGCACAAGCCTTTTTCTTATTGCCAACATAAACAGTTGAAGCCGGGTTATTACCAACCTGAATAACCGCAAGAGTAACCTCAACACCCTTTTCCTTAAGAGCAGCCACTCTCTCCTTGAGTTCATCCTTAATCTCCTGTGAAATCTTCTTACCATCAATTATCTTTGCCATATTATGTCGTTTCCTTTCTGTCATTTATCTAAACATTAAAAACACTTCCACCCACAAACTCACGCATAAGCGAATTTTTAGGTATTCCCTCACTGCTTATCGTAAGGAAATAATCAAGGAATTTAAGCAGCCTTTTTGCTTCTATATACTCCGGTGCATCCTTTGGTATTCCAAAGAGTATCGCTTCGGCATATGGTTTTAATACCGCAAGCTCATATATGAGTGCCGAATTGAACATCACATCTGCTTCCTCCTGGAACGGGAATATATATTTGTCCTCCCCCCTCCTTACCGACGGCCACATTGAGATGGTTTTTGCTGCCGTTGAACCTCTCGTTCGCGCATCTCTTACCATTCGTCTTATAAGTCTGCCGTCAGTTGTCGATATTCTATTGTGCTCATCAATATTTAACTGGGTAAGTGCACTTATATATATCTTAAACTTACTTTCTTTCGGGAGTGAATATGAAAGTTTGTCATTTAAGCCGTGAATACCCTCAAGCACAAGTATATCATCCTTTCCAAGTTTTAGAAAATCACCTTTGTATTCCCTATGTCCCGTAAGAAAGTTAAACACCGGCATCTGAACGGTCTCTCCGGCTAAAAGTGCAGTCATATCCTTGTTGAACTGCTCCACATCTATAGCTTCAAGACACTCAAAATCATAGTTTCCGTTTTCATCTATCGGCGTATCTTCCCTATTTTTGAAATAATTGTCGAGCGAGATAGGATGCGGTGTTATGCCAAATGTCCTAAGCTGAATGGATAATCTGTGCGAAAATGATGTTTTTCCTGATGATGACGGTCCGGCTATCATCACAAACTTTTTACTCGCATCCCCGGCTATCTTTTCCGCTATCTGTGCGATTTTCTTTTCCTGTAATGCCTCCTGCACAAGAATAAGGTTTGATGCCCCTCCATTTGCAACAATTTCATTTAACGCTCCTACAGTTCTTACATTAACCACTTTCCCCCAGTTTCCGGCTTCCTGAAGTGTCTTAAACAGCTTCGGACTCGGAACATGATTTTTCACTTCCGTAGGAGTTTTCTGGTTTGGCATATTCACCATAAAACCATTATCATACTTTTCTATCGTGAAATATTTAAGTAATCCGCTGCCTGATGGCATATAGCCGTAATAATAATCCTCAAAACCGTCAAGTGAATAGATGTTTGCCGTTGACACTCTCCTATACTCAAACAGTTTCTTTTTATCATACATCTTGTGTTTTTCAAAAATATCCGATGCTTCCTGAGTGCTTACTACACGCTTTTCAAAAGGTATATCCTTTTTAACAAGCTCGTGCATCTTTTCCTCGACTTTTTTTAAAATTTCATCCGTTATTTCAATGCCCTCTGCTTCACAGTAGCAACTGTCACCTATCATATATTTTATAAATACATTTTTGAGCGGCATATCCTTACACACTTCGTAAAAAGCATCCAGCAACAGCAGATTTACGCCTCTGACATATGTTTTGTGACCGTTTGGGTCCGAAATATCTAAAAATTCTATCTCACAATCAGTTTTTATCTTTTTATTTAACTCGATAAGCTTTGCATCCTGTTTTGCCAAAATTATGTCATATTTGCAATTTTCTTTAAAATCTTTTGAAACTTCTCCATATGTAATCCCGGTCTCATATTCCTTTGTTACACCGGAAACTGTCACTTTAACCATATCCACACTATCCCTTTCCGCTCACAAAATTTTATTTACTGCATCCTGCATATTGTCTTTAACAATAAATCATATTCAGCAATTATCTTTTGTTTACTTATTTCTTCATCGGACATACCGCTTTTTTTTAGTGAAGCCATCACTTTTTCCATGCGTTCTTTTTCCTTAGCCAGAAATTCAGCAAAGACATCATTCTTTGCAGCTATCAGGTATTTCCCATATACATAATCAGCTTCATCGTATGTCTCATCAATATTTATTATACTTCCGGAATGATTTATTTCCGCAACTTCTTTATTATGCTGTCCTAAACATTCCATCATGTCTTTTCTTACGGCCCTTATTACAACATAATATTTTCCCATGTCAAAAACCATCTTTTCCATATCTATGAAAAAACCGAGTTCATGAAGACATCTTCTGACAAGATATATTTCTGACTGCGGTGATAAAACAAGTTCACCTGCACTAATTGTCTTGTCTTTCTCTTTCATAAGAATATCTCTTATCAAAGCACCTCCCATACCGCTTATAAGTATGGTATCAGCTTCGCCGCTTTCAAGTTTATCAAGACCGTTTGAAAGTCTCGTCTCTATCTTATCCGTAAGTCCCGCCTGTCTTATATGGCTTTTTGCCTTTTCTAACGGACCTTTATTTATATCCATGGCAATCCCGCATCTTGCCATTTTATTTTCAATAAGATAAATGGAAGTAAAACCGTGGTCACATCCTATATCCGCAACAGTTCCTCCTGTGCTTACACATGATGCGACCGTTTCAAGCCTTTTAGAAAGTTTTATCTTACTCAAGATAATCCTTTAATTTACGGCTGCGGCTAGGATGTCTTAATTTTCTAAGTGCTTTTGCTTCAATCTGACGGATACGCTCTCTTGTTACCTTGAACTCTTTTCCTACTTCCTCAAGTGTTCTCGCTCTGCCGTCCTCAAGACCAAAACGAAGTTTAAGAACTTTCTGTTCTCTCTCCGTAAGAGTTCCAAGCACCTCATCAAGCTGTTCTCTAAGTAGTGTAAACGCTGCGGCTTCTGCCGGTACAGGTACATTGTCATCCTGGATAAAGTCACCAAGATGGCTGTCCTCCTCCTCACCGATAGGAGTTTCAAGTGAAACCGGTTCAAGCGATATTTTCTGAATTTCCCTTACCCTGTCAACAGGCATATTCATATGTTTCGCTATCTCCTCAGGCTGTGGCTCTCTGCCTAGTTCCTGAAGAAGCTGTCTTTGCACTCTCACATATTTGTTTATCGTCTCAACCATGTGAACCGGAATACGGATTGTTCTCGCCTGGTCTGCAATGGCTCTTGTTATGGCCTGGCGAATCCACCATGTAGCATATGTGCTGAACTTATATCCTTTTTTATAATCAAATTTTTCAACTGCCTTTATAAGACCTAAGTTACCCTCCTGAATAAGGTCAAGGAACAACATTCCTCTGCCGACATAACGCTTTGCGATACTTACTACAAGTCTTAAGTTTGCTTCTGCAAGTTTTTTCTTTGCCTCTATGTCACCATTTTCCATACGCTTTGCAAGCTCTACTTCCTCATCAGCAGAAAGAAGCGGAACTTTTCCTATCTCTTTAAGATACATACGAACAGGATCGTCAATACTTACTCCGTCAGGCACTGAGAGGTCGATATTTTCAATCTCGTCCTCATCAGGCACTTCGCCGCTCTCCTCAAGTTCAAGGATAAGTGCATCATCATCGGCATCGTCCTTGTCATCTGAAATTCTCAGTACATCAACACCGCTTGCCTCAAGCAGATCGATAACCTTTTCCGTCTTTTCTTCATCAAGCTGAACATCAGCCAGAAAATTGTTGATTTCTCCAAGCTCCAGCACATTTTTCTTGCTCTTTGCAAGCTCTTTCAAAGCAATAAGCTTCTGTTGAAATTTTTTCTTTTCTTCTTCGATATTCTTTTCCTCTGCTTTCTTAGCTGCAGATTTTTTCCCTGTGCTTCTAGCCGGTTTCTTCTCTGTTGCCATATTGTTCCATCCTTTCTTTTATGTAACAAACTTCATCATCTACCGTATAAATGACTTCGTTTATACTCTAACCATCTTTTAGAGAAATATGCATTTTATCTCTGTTCTGAATTTTATTTTTTTCAATCATTAGCGACTGAAGTTTTGTTATATCTGTCAGATTTTTTAATTTTTTATCAATACTATATTCTTTTATCTTAAACACCAGCTCATTGAGTGCTCTCTCTTTCTCATCGCTGTTCATATTGACCTTAAAGGTTGTCTGAAAAATATCCGCTATCTCTTTCTGCTCGTCTGCTTCCTCAAAATGATTTACTATCCTTGCCGGAATAACCTCACCCTTTTCAAACTGTTCATATAAAAGTTCTGCCGCCTTTTTATATGGTTCTTCCTCAAAATCTTCTCTGCCAACGATATCGCTTACTTTCCCAAAAAGCTCAGGGCTGTCTACAAGCCATGAAAGCAGTAATTTATATGAATATTCTATTCCTTTTTCCTTAGGTTTCCTGCCGTTTTTCTGATATTCATCACTCTGACTAAATGTTTTCTTTGTCCTGCTTGAAGCCATATTCGCATTTTTTATGACAAGCCCCCGCAAATCTTCTTTTTTTATTGAATATTTTGCTGATAATGTCTCGATATAATTGTCTCTCTGAACCTTATCTTCAAACACGAGAAGTTTTCTTGCCATCTCGTGGTCGAACTTTGTTTTTTGTTCAGGATCAGTTATATCATAGTCTTTTCTGAGAACCTCTATCTCAAACAAAAATGCGTTCTGTGCATCATTTATCCGCTTCTCAAACTCCTCATTTCCAAGAGCTTTTATAAACTCATCCGGGTCTTTATACGGGTCCATATTGATAACTCTGGCGTTTATTCCTGCATCCCTGAGCATCGGTATCGCTCTCAATGCTGCTTTGATACCTGCCGCATCGCTGTCATATGTAAGAAGCACCTCATCGGTATATCTTTTAAGTATGACTGCCTGCTCTGAAGTAAATGCCGTTCCCAGCGATGCCACCGCATTTGTAAAGCCTGCCTGATGCAGTGCTATAACATCCATATATCCCTCGCAGAGAATGATATTTTTTCTTTTTCCAAGTTTTGCGTAATTCAGACCAAATAAATTTTTACTTTTATTGAACAAAATAGTTTCCGGCGAGTTCAGATATTTTGGTTTTGCATCACCCATGACCCTGCCGCCAAAGCCGATGACTCTGTTGTTTATATCCATTATGGGAAACATTACCCTGTTCCAGAATTTGTCATAAGCACCATGCTCGTCTATCTTAAAAAGCCCTGTCTCACTTAGCTCTCTGTCAGAATAACCCTGATTTTTAAGATAGCCATAAAGCTCTCTGCCGCCCTGACCTGAATATCCAAGTCCAAAATGCATTATCGTCTCATCACTGAGTCCCCTGTTTTTAAAATAGTCATACCCCTGTTTTCCGCCCGGAGACTTTAACTTTGCATAATAATATGCTGCCGCTTTTGCATTTATCTGTACAAGTGTACTCCTGAGATTTTTCTGTCTTTTCTGTTCAGGTGTCAGTTCCGTCTTTGGAAGTTCTATACCCGCCTGTTCAGCCAGAAATTGCATCGCTTCGGGAAATGTATAATTTTCATATTCCATAACAAATGTGATGACACTTCCTGCCACTCCGCATCCAAAACATTTATACATCTGCCTTGCGGGATTTACACTGAACGACGGTGTTTTTTCACTGTGAAACGGGCACAGTCCGACATAACCGCTGCCCGAACGCTTCAGATTTACATATCTTCCTATAATCTGAACGATGTCACTTCCGGAACGAACTTTTTCAATCTGTTCCTCTGTGTAATACATATGTTCTCTGAAACCTCCTATCAACAAAATAACTAACATAAAACGCACACGCACAAATCTTGTGTCATGTTACCCTCTATGTTAGTTATTCGACATTAATTTTAAATTTCCTTTTTTAATCTGAATTTTTTAATTTAAAATTACAAAACCATCACGCAAGTTCTCCGATATAGTAAAATCCTTTGCTCTCGCAGAGTTTTACATCTACTATACTTCCTATAAGTGACTTGTCCCCCTTAAAATGAACAAGATAATTTTTGCTTGTTCTTCCGGTCACAAGTGTGGCATCGTGGTCGTTTATCTCCTCGACAAGAACTTCCTCCACTTTTCCAACATCCTCTGCTGCTTTCTTTGCCGCTATCTCCTGAACCTTTGCGAGAAGTCTGTCAAATCTTTCCTTTACAACAGCCTCATCAACCTGTTCTTCCATTGCAGCAGCAGGTGTTCCCGTTCTCTTGCTGTAAATAAAAGTGAACGCACTGTCGTACTCTACTTTTTTAACTACATCCATAGTCTGTGCAAAATCTTCTTCTGTCTCTCCCGGAAAACCTACTATTATATCGGTAGAAAGTGCTATATCAGGAACGGCTTTTCTTATCTTTCTCACAAGTTCAAGATAGCCCTCTTTTGTATAATGACGGTTCATTTTCTGTAAAAGCCTGTCACTTCCTGACTGTAACGGAAGATGCATCTGCTTACATACTTTCTTTGACTCACCGAGATACTCTATAAGTTCATCTGAAAGATCCTTTGGATGGGAAGTCATAAATCTAATCCTCTTAAGTCCCTCTATCTTTTCAACTCTCCTCAAAAGTTCTGTGAAAGAAATAGGATTTTCAAGATTTTTACCGTATGAATTTACATTCTGACCGAGAAGCATAACCTCTACAACGCCGTCTTTTACAAGACACTCTATCTCGGCGATTATATCCTCAGGCTCTCTGCTCCGCTCCCTGCCCCTCACATATGGCACTATACAATAGCTGCAGAAGTTGTTGCAGCCAAACATAATATTTACACCACTCTTAAAATGATATTTTCTCTCAACAGGAAGTTCTTCAACTATCTCTGTCGTGTCTTTCCACACATCTATTATCATTTTTTTTGACTCTGCCCGGTCAAGCACTTTCATCGAAAGAAGTTCTGCAAATTTGAATATATTGTGTGTTCCAAAGATAATGTCCACATTTCTGTAACTTTTCTTTATCTTCTCGACAACACTCTCCTCCTGCATCATGCAGCCACAGAGCATAGTTATCATTTCAGGATTTTTATTTTTAATCTTTTTTAACTGACCGAGTCTGCCATAAACCTTGAGATTTGCATTTTCTCTTACGGTACAGGTATTAAATATTACAAGGTCTGCGTCCTCATCCTCAACGACCTTATATCCTATCGTCATCAGGATACCGATTATCTTCTCTGAATCCCTCGCATTCATCTGGCATCCGAATGTATTTACACAGCAGGTAAGTTCTCTGCCTTTTTCTTCTTTTTTAAGTTCCATCCAATGCTGCAATTTCTTTATGAAATAATACTGTCTTTCCGGTTCTTCCTGCGGCGGCGGCAATGTAATGTCAATATCTTTTATTTCTTCTTTTATCGTATCATAATTCATCTGTCGTTTACCTCAGCTTTCATTTTTGTATCATTGTTTTTGTCGTTGTCAGGATAATTCTATTATCGTTCCGTAATTTGCAGGAAGTTTAACTATAATATTTCCATTTTCTGCCTTCGCCTCAACTTCCTCATTTTTTGCCTTATTGTTTCCATCAAGGATAATCTTTGCACCCATGCACTCAGTGCGTGGATTTATCGTAAGAACTGCTTCGTTATCGTCATTATTTAAAGCCACGATAACAGTCTTTTTATCAATACTTCTCGAATAAGCAAACTGTCTGTTCGTAAGCAGAAGTTCCTCATATTTACCTGCACTTAACACCTCGTAATCTTTCTTAAGTTTTCCAAGCTTCGCACACAGGGCTGTTATCTCATTATTTTCATATGCACCCTTAAAATCATCAAGTTCAAGGCATGGACGCAGATTCCAGTCAGAACCGTTTTCTTTCTTTCCCTCAATAGCAAACTCCGAGCCATAATATACCGATGGAATACCGTAAAGAGTGTATAATAATATATAAATATTGTAAAGATGTTCTTTATTGTTTACTTTTGAATAAATCCTCTCCACATCATGATTATCAACAAATGTATATAATCTCGTGTCACCACATATGCCTAAAAGCCTCTTTACAGAATGTGCTATTTCAAAATAATTATGGTCATTGTGTCCCGAATAAAGACCTTTATGCAGCTCATAATTTGTAACGCTGTCAAGCATATCGCCGTTTGCCCATCTGCTGTAATCACCGTGTATAACTTCTCCCATAAGCCAGAAATCTTCTTTTAATCCCGATGTGAAACCTCTTAATTCTCTCATAAAGTCAAAGTCGAGTACATCTGCCGCATCTAGTCTTATACCATCTATATCAAATTCATCAATCCAGAATTTTATCGCTTCAAAAAGGTATGACTTAACTTCAGGATTTCTCTGGTTTAACTTGACTAATAGATTATAGCCGCCCCAGTTTTCATAGGAAAGTCCGTCATTGTACTCATTGTTTCCGCCAAAATTCACATTGCAAAACCAGTCTTTATATGCTGAATTTTCACGGTTTTTGAGCAAATCCTGAAAAGCCGGAAATGTTCTTCCGACATGATTAAAAACTCCGTCCACTATAATGTGCATACCTTTTTCATGGCAATGTGCAACATACTTTTTGAAATCGTCATTTGTGCCCAGCCGGCAGTCTACCTGTTTATAGTCCCTTGTCTCATATCCATGTCCCTCTGACTCAAACAAAGGTCCGATATATATTGCCGTAAATCCAAGTTCTGCCGCATGGTCTGACCACTGTGTCAATTTGTCAAAATGCTGTTCCTTTTCTCCGTTGTTCTCTTTTTTACATCCGCAAAGTCCAAGCGGATATATATGATAAAAAACTGCTTTATCGTACCACTTCATATTCTGCCTCCTGTTGTTTATTTTAATCTTTGTTATTTATTGTCAGTTACTATGTGACACTGCACCTGTAAATGTCTTTATCCCAAAAATCCCAAGAACTGCTATGACAAACAATACAAACATAACCGCTATATTTATGATATTATTGCCGCTGCCAAGCACTATCGGCAGGATATAACTCGTCCCGTTGAAAATTATATGTGTAAGCATTGAGCAGAGTATGCTCCCTGTTGCCTTTACGATAACCCCTAATACTATTCCAAGACAGAACGCATATAATCCCTGCACGAGATTCATATGGTAAAGACCAAACAATGCCGCCTGTAATATATTTGCCACCCAGTAGTCAAAACCGATATAAAATCTGTCAAATATTGCTCCCCTGAAAATCATTTCCTCAGATACCGGACCTATAAAGACTGCATAGGCAAGTGTCACTGCCATGTTTCCTGTCTCAAAATTTGACATAAGCTTTGTATAATTTTTAAATACTCCCGGCATAAGTGCGGTCAGACCGCTCAAAAGAAAAGTAAGTATTATGCAGCATCCTGCGGCTGTAAAAAATATCATCATTATATTTTTTACTGAAAATACTTTCCTGTAATCCATACTATCGGCTCGAAATCCTGATTTCTTATATAATATGGCACACCATATAAATGACAGTATCGCACTAACTGCCGATATTGTAAGCATCAGATTTGTACTCTTGGTTGTGTTTAATATTGTAATCTCTGCAAGTGCCCTTGCATATCCGATTCCCTGAGCAATCCCAAATACCGTATATCCAAGCACACATAACATATACGCAATAAGCTGCATAAGTATTATGCCGATAAATATAAACAATGCCTTTGTCACCATTGTGACCCTAAGTCTTTTTAACTCTATCTTCTCTTTATTATCCAAATCTTTTCCTTTCAATACATAAACGCATACTGACGAAAAAATCCGAACAAGCATGATGTCCGGATTTTTCTTTTATGTTACAACTGCAATTATCTCTTTCGCTGTAAAAATTCTGGTATCTTAATTCCACCATCTTCACTGCCCCTTGAATATGTAGGCTGCGGCTGTGGAACAACAGTTGGTCTTACCGTTGACTGTGCACTGCCCTGAACACCTGAAGCAGTCTGCTTAACCTGTTTAGGTACCGGTGTCACCGGTCTTACAGGTGTGGCAATCTGCCCTTCTCTTGCAGGAAAGTTTGTCTTTGGTGTCTGCTGCTTTATAAATGAAGATGCCTGCTTAGGCTGTTCTGTGTTATCTTCATCAAGTCCTGTTGCAATAACAGTTATCTTAACTGTGTCATCGCCTGCCCCGTCACTTACACCAAATATAATGTTACTGTTTTCGCCTGTAAGTTCCTCTATATATGAAGCTGCTTCTCCGGCTTCCTGAAGACCTACATCTCCGGCAATATTTATGATGACATCTGAAGCGCCCTCTATAGTAGTCTCGAGAAGCGGACTTGATATGGCCTGTTTTACCGCATCAAGGCATTTGTCATCACCGGTACCTGTTCCAATACCGATATGTGCTACTCCCTTATCTTTCATAACTGTCTGCACATCTGCAAAGTCAAGATTGATAAGTCCCGGTACATTGATAAGATCCGTAATACCCTGAACACCCTGCTGTAATACTTCATCAGCTTTGCTTAACGCATCCTGCATAGATGTTCTTCTGTCAACTATCTCAAGAAGTTTGTCGTTTGGTATAACGATAAGTGTATCTACATTATTTTTAAGATTTTCTATACCTGCAAGTGCATTGTTCATACGGCTTCTTGCCTCAAACTTAAATGGCTTTGTAACAATACCTACAGTAAGGATACCAAGTTCCTTTGATATTTCTGCGACCGCCGGTGCTGCTCCTGTTCCGGTACCACCGCCCATACCACATGTTACAAATACCATATCTGCACCTTTTATCATCTCTGTTATATCTTCACGGTTTTCCTCGGCAGCAGCTTTTCCAACTTCGGGATTTGCCCCTGCTCCAAGACCCTTAGTAAGTTTTTCTCCAATCTGGAGACATGTTGCAGAATTGCAATTCATAAGATGCTGCTTATCTGTATTTATACATATAAACTCAACACCTTTTATCCCCTCTTGTATCATTCTATTTACGGCATTATTTCCGCCACCGCCAACACCAACTACGATTATTTTAGCGGTTATTTCTGAATCATTTGTTTTTATCTCTAACAACGCTGCTCCTCCTTAATCTGCTCACAAATTTCCCTAAGATATATAATACTAATTAACTTTTGAATAATCAAGAGAAAATTTGTTCTTTTAATTGTTTTTTATTATAAATTTTGTCAATTTCTACATTCTTCTACTAATTATTTTTCTTTAAAATGATTTTGTCTCCAGAATGATAGTCAGACATATCAATACTTCCTTTTAAATTTCTCTTTGCTGTAGTCTTTAACACATCCGACAAAGCGGCAAGCTCATCATCATACATATCTTTTTTTCCAAGAAACACCCTTACCTTTCCCGAATAAAGCATTATACCGTCAGAGCTTGAATGTATCCTTGAAACATTTATATTATAATGGCTTATAAGCTGCGATATATTCATTATCTTTGAAAAAAGTTTTTCATCCTTTACGCTGAATGCTTTACCTATGGAAAATTTTCCAAACTTTATGCCTGTTACCATCGGCACATCTTTTTTATGTTCTGAAAGACTTTGAAGAACTATTCCGTCTTTATCGAAATATACATACTGCCCCATATATTTTATGCATCCGCTTATCTTTTTATCATAGATATGAAGCACAACAGTATCATGGCTTTCATATTTTACATCAATATCCTCGACAAAAGGCAGTTTATTTATGCCATACAATTTGTTATACACTCTGAACACCAGTGCATTGTCGGAAAATTTTCTGCAAAAAACACTTTTTTCTATTTCGCTGTCAGAATATACACTTCCACCCTCTATCTTAACCGTGTCTATATGAAACCAAAAATATAATACAAAAATGATTACAATTACGACGCAAAGCGTTGCAAAGAAACGTTTTAGTATCCTCATAAGCTGTTTAACCTCTTTTCTCTTTTTGAAACACCGAGTACGATTCCCATCTCCGCCATCATTATCATCGCAGATGTTCCACCGTAACTTATAAACGGAAGCGGTATTCCCGTTGACGGTATCGAGTTTGTCACAACGGCAACATTTATAACTACCTGTATCGACAACTGCAGCATTACCCCGGCACACAGCATCGTGCCAAATATATCCTTAGCCTTATAACCTATCTGAATAACTTTAAAGAATAGTATTATAAATGCGATAATGACACCCGCCGCACCTACAACACCAAGTTCCTCGCAGATTACCGAAAATATCATATCATTGTACGCCTCCGGTATATATCCGAGTTTCTGCACGCTGTTTCCTATGCCGTTGCCAAACAATCCGCCTGTAGCAATGGCATATAATCCCTGCTTTATCTGATGTGCATTTTCATTTGTCTCTACATGAAGCCATATCTGTATCCTCTCCATACGGAAAGGATCACCGAAAATTATATAAAGAGCTGCCGCCATCATCATAACTACTATACATACAACAAAATATCCGTTTTTATTGCTTGCTATAAAACACATTCCAACACTTATCCCTGCCACTACTATAGCAGAACTTAAGTTTTCTTTAGCAATCACTGCTATAAGCGGAGTTGTAAATGCCATTACTTTCAAAAAACCTGAGAAGGTGTCAAAGATACTTCTGTTTATGTATGCCACATACGATATAAATATTATGACAACTATCTTTGTTATCTCCGATGGCTGAAACTGGACGGGACCAAATTTCAGCCATCTTCTCGCACCATTATAATCAACACCGATAAAAAGCACGGCAATCTGCATAACAAGTGCAATAACATATAAAATATGCACTACTCTTATTTTCTTGTTTTTAGAAAAAATCTTTCTAATAAAAATATGGTAATCAAAACCTGCAACAAAAAGCATCATTGCACAGCCTGCCAAAAGCCCTGCCGCCTGTGACTTCACAAATCTAAGCTCTGAGCCGAGCAGCATGGCATTGTAAACTCCGGCACTTCTTATCATAACTATACCAAAGACTGCTATTCCTATAGTCAGTGCAATGAGTACATAGTCATATTTAGAGTAAATTTTTTCTTTTCTCGGTCCGGTTGTCTTTTCTTTACTCCAGGCTGTTGACATACTCCTTAAATAACTTACCTCGCTCCTCAAAGTTTTTAAACATTCCCCAGCTTGCACAGGCAGGTGATAATAATACCGCATCCCCTGATACCGCCTGTTTACTGCTTACTTTCACGGCTTCTTCTAATGAATCTGTCATTATGACATTCTCAAAACCTGCTTTTTTAGCAGCAGCAGCTATCTTATCCCTTGTCTGTCCGAGAAGCACAAGTGCTTTTACTTTATCTCCAAACGAAGCTATCCATTCATCATATGATGAATCCTTATCATAGCCTCCACCTATGACAACGGTAGGTCTTACCATAGCTTCAACTGCTTTTATCGCCGCATCAGGGTTTGTTCCCTTTGAATCATTATAATATTTAACACCGTTTACTTCTTTTACATACTCTATCCTGTGCTCTACGGCATTAAACTCTTTTACGGCTTTTCTTATGCAGTCAAGTGGCACGCCTGCGTGCATTGCTATTGCAACGGCAGCCATAACATTCTCATAATTATGTTTTCCTAAAAGTTTCATATCATGGATGGTACAGATTTCTATCGTCTCTGAACCATCATTATACATAATCTTTTCACCGTCAAGCCATATGCCCTGTTCAAGTATATGCTCACTGCTAAACCAAAATACCTTTGCAGGTATATCTTTTGCTATCTTTTTAAGATATTCATCTTCATAATTTAAGACACATATCTCATCTTTATTTTGATTTTTAGCAATCCTTGCTTTTGTTTCGACATAACATTCCATAGTATGATGTCTGTTTAAATGATCAGGTGTGATGTTAAGTATCGCACTTATCTGAGGATGGAATTTATTTATAGTTTCAAGCTGGAAACTGCTGACCTCTGCAACTGTCACTGATTCGTCTTTCATCTCTGCGGCATATTCCGTATATGGAAGTCCTATATTTCCGACAACAAACACACTCTTAAAATATGTTTTCATAATCTCACCCGTAAGTGCCGTCGTTGTTGTCTTACCATTTGTGCCGGTTATCGCAAACAGTTTTCCTTTTCCGCAAAGATATGCGAGTTCTATCTCTCCCCAAACCGGTATATTGTTTTCCTGAAGTTTTACCACAAACGGGAGGTCAGTCGGAACTCCGGGACTAAGTATTACAAAATCAATACTGTTCATTTTCTGTTCCGGCAGTTCTCCTATTATGAGGTCAAATTCCGCTTCTTTTGGAAATCTTTTCATTATTTCTTCTGACGAAAGCGAAGTATTTCCCTCAAGCAGGGTCACCTGTGCACCCACATGATTTAATAAATTTACAGCGGCGACTCCGCTTTTTCCTGTACCTACAACTAAAGCTCTCTTATTTGTAAATTTCATAACTATCCTCTTTTCTTCATTCTCTTATCAGTTTTAATCCAATATGGCAGCTATACACATAACTGTCGTAACTATTGAAAACAATGCCACAACCGTTGTCTCCCGCCAGCCGCATTGTTCAAAATGGTGATGCAGAGGTGCCATTCTAAACAGTCTTTTTCCACCGCTTAGTTTAAAATAGACAACCTGCAATATTACTGACAAAACCTCTGCCAGATAAATTATCCCTACTATTGCTATATATAAAGGCATTTTCAACTCCACAGCCATAGCGGCAACAAAACCTCCAAGTGCCAGCGAACCGGTATCTCCCATAAAAACGAGTGCCGGATAAACATTGAACAGCAAAAATCCCATCAATGCTCCCGCAACACAACCGCCTGACAAAACAAGACTGCTGCCGCTTTTTAATGCTGCAATAGAAAAAAACACCACTATAAGTAATGTCACACTTGACGCAAGTCCGTCAAGCCCATCGGTCAGATTTACACCATTGACCGTCCCTATCATTATGATATAAATGAAAATAAAAAACAACCATTTAGGCATCGTAAGATAAATACCATCTCTTATTCCTCCGGTAAATGGCACAAGCATCTCACATTCATCCGAAATCCTTACCATATAATAATAACAGAACAATAATGCCACAACACCTTGCAAAACAAGTTTCTGAATAACCGTAAGACCGAGAGACCTTTTCAAAACAACTTTTATATAGTCATCTAAAAAGCCTATCGCACCAAATCCTAAAAAAGCAAATAAAAGCAGACTCATCTGACGGTTCATACTTATTTCAAAAATATTTATTATAACCGCACTTATCAGTATTACAAGCCCACCCATTGTAGGTACTCCTGCTTTCTTAAGATGCCCTCTGGGACCATCGGCTCTTATCTGCTGATTCACATTAAAAAACTTAAGAACATAAATCATAACCGGACAAAGCAGTGTACTTACCAAAAAAGCTGCAAATATCGAAAAAAACACAGATACATATGTCATATAATTCTCCATTCTTACGCCTATTTGCACATGGCGTGATTATTTAGGTTTCCGGTCACCCCTAAATTGTAAGCTGCGGACATTCTTTAGCATGCTCTAATTTCCACTGTAACCGTAATCCTCTTTTCCATCAACATAAGGCAGTATATCATCAAGCAGCTTTGAAATAACAGGTGCCGCAATAGTTCCTCCATAATAAATCCCGGATGGTTCATCTATCAGCACCAAAGCTATGACTTTCGGATTTTGTGCAGGAGCAAATCCCATGCATGATGCAATATATTTTCCGCTTCTTCTTGGAAGTTTTTCCGAAGTTCCTGTCTTTGCACCAACTTTATACCCCTCTATTGCTGCTTTCTTTCCACCGCCCTCTGACACAACGGTCTCCAGTACATTCTTCATAACATCTGATGTTTCTTTTGATATGACATTCTTTTTTGAAGTATATCTGATATTTATTTTTTTCTGAGTTTCGGTGTCCGATATGCTCACTCCAAAATGTGGAGTTATCATCGTACCCCCGTTTATAACGGCACTTATCGTGGTAAGTATTCTTATCGGAGACAACTGAAACGACTGTCCAAAAGACATGGTCGCAAGCTCAACCTCACCGACATTTTTTTGTTTATGCATTATCGTACCCGCTTCCCCCGGAACATCTATTCCGGTCTTGTCGAGTATGCAAAACTTTTTTAGATACTTAAACATATTAGAAACACCAAGCCTTTGTCCGATTTCCATAAAAACCGGATTGCAGGAATTCTGGACTCCCTGCACAAAAGTTTCTGTTCCATGCCCCGTTGTTTTATGACACCTTATTCTCCTGTCTGCCACTAATTTATAACCGGGACAATTAAAAGTATCCGTAAGCTTGACAACTCCCTGCTCATATGCGGCTGTAGCCGTAAAAACCTTAAACACGGAACCCGGCTCATATGTATCGCATATACAGCCGTTTCTCCACATCTCATTCAATTTCTTATTCAGCTCTTTTATATTTTTGGTCTTATTCTTTCCACTGAGTTTATACGGTTCATTAAGATTAAATTCAGGCACATTTACCATGGAATAAATCTCACCGTTATTCGGATTCATAACAAGTATCTTTACATTTTTTGCATCTTTGGCTTCCATTACATTGAGTGCTGCCTGCATGGCAAACTTCTGTATATTTATATCTATACTTGTGTAAAGATCTTTGCCCGCCTTTGGCTCTATCCTCTCTTCTGCCCTCTTGTCGATTTCAATGCCGCGTGCATTTGTAGTCGTAAGTATATACCCGGCTTCTCCTTTCAAATAATCGTCATACTTTACTTCAAGCCCGACAATCCCCTGATTATCTGCACCTGTAAAACCTATAACTTTAGATGCAATATTGTTAAAGGGATATGTTCTTTTATAATCCTCATCAACCATAACACCATCAAGTTCAAGATTTCTTACCCTGTCGGATATTTCCTTGTCAACATTTGACTTTATCTTTTCTCTTGAAGAAACCTTTTCAACCTTTTTTCTTATCTCACTTTCATCAATATCAAGAATTTCTGATAGTTTTTTTATCACCTTCTCCGGCTGTTTAATCTGATTATGTATCACCGAGATAGTCGAAACAGATTTATTTCCGGCAAGAACAATCCCGTTCCTGTCCAATATCCTGCCCCTGCTTCCCTTGATACTTCTCTCCCTCTGCTGAACTGCTTTTGCCTTTTTTCCATAATAATCAGCACGGTATATCATAAGATAAACAAGTCTGCCAATAAGCAAAAATGAGCAGAAACATATTACAGCAAATACAAATAACAGGCGTTGCTTTTGTGGTGTCTTGCAATACTTCATAGTCAGTCCTCTTTTTGAATATGGCTATTAAGTATTGTATTACAGGTATAGATTTTTATGCACCAAAAAACGAATTATCCGTTATTTTTTTTACTTTTTGCAACTTTATAAGTGCTTGAAGAAAATCCTCCCTTTGGAACTTCAAGAAGCTGATTTCCTTTTTTTGTTGACGGCAGTGTGATTTTTTTCGCACTGTCGGATTTGCCTGTCTGTTTATATATACCCAACATCGGAAGAACATCTTTAAGAACTTCACTCGCAAACTCAGTAGCATATGTACTATGTGCCTGGTCTGAAACATGAGGTTCATCAATAACAACATATATCATAAGTTCCGGCTTATCCGTCGGTGTAAAGCCTGCAAATGAAACAAGATATTTTCCTTCATTTCTCGGCCATTTCTCAGCCGTACCCGTTTTTCCGCCTATAACATACCCTTTTACTCTTGCAGGGTTTGCCGTACCCTCGTCATCCTCAACAGTCTTTTCAAGATATTTTCTTATAAGTTTGCTCGCATCTTCCGAGACAACTCTCTTTACAAGTGTGTTATCATTGGATGAAACAACTGCTCCACTCTCTGAATTTATCTCCTTAACAACATGAGGCTGATAATAATTTCCGCCGTTTATAACTGCACTAAATGCTGATGCAAGCTGAATCATCGTAACAGTCTGACCCTGTCCAAAACTCGAAGTTGCAAGTTCGACCTGATGCAGTTTTTCTTTGCTGAATATACCGCCCTCAGCTTCGCCCGGCAGGTCTATACCAGTCTTTGAACCAAAGCCAAAACTTCTGACATATTTTGCAAACCTGGTTGCACCAAGATCTGCCGCCATATGCATCATCACATCATTACAAGATTTCATCAAAGCCTTACACGGATCTATATCTCCATGACCTCCGTTAGAATATGCCACACATTTTATATATGTAGGTCCTATCTTCTGACCTCCGTCACAACGATAATGTTTTCCGTCATATGTCACGCCCTCGTCAAGGCTTGCCGCAACCGTAACCGGTTTAAAAGTCGAACCCGGTTCGTACGCATCGGAGATACAGAAATTTCGCCATAATTTCTGTAATTCCTCACCCTTTTTCTTTGATGACATTTTTGCTATCTTAGACTTTGAAAATTTCACCGAAAGATTTCTAGGATCATTGAGATTATAACTTGGATAATCTGCCATCGCATATATCTCCCCATTTTGGGGATTCATAAGGATAACACCCATATTTTTTGAGCCGGTATCTTTCTGAAATTTTTTCATTTTCTTTTCCAGTACACCCTGCACATTTATATCTATAGTCGATACTATCTTATTTCCGTTTTTTGCTTCCTTTACTTTTTCTATAAGGTTCAGATTTGAATCATAATAACCAAAGCTTTTGCCATTCACACCATTAAGACTTGAATTATACCAGCTTTCAATACCTCCAAGTCCGTTACCGTCAGAGGAGCAAAAACCAAGCACCGTACTTGCGACCTCAGAATATGGATAAGTTCTTATATATTTTTCCTCAAACCACACACCTGTTATATCACTGTCCTCATCTGCGAGTTTATTAAATTCTTCAACAATTTTTCTTTGAATTGATGTATATTTCTTCATCGGATAATACATAGAATTAGGTTTTTTTGACAAAATTGAATAAAATGTTTTTTCGCTGATACCAAACACTTTTTTTAAAGCGGCTGCTGTTGCTTTTTTCGATGCATCAGCGTCCTTATCCGCTGCCTGTCTGTTTTCATCTGCCTCTATAACCTGCTTAGGCTCTAATATAAGATCATATACTTTAGTACTCTTAGCAAGGGTATTGCCATTTCTGTCGACAATATCCCCTCTTTTATAATTAATCACCTTATTTACATAACTTTGCTGAGACAAAACTTCTTTTTTATACTCTGTTCCTTTGTTTATATTTAAATAGATTACTCTGACACCTGCACCCATAATAAGTGCAAATATAAGCAGTATGGCTATAACCAGCTTTACTCTTGATTCCCGCCTTAATCTGTTTATATTTCTTCGTCTTATTTTTTTTAACATCGTTTTGTCCATTGCAACAAACCTCTACCAATCTGACAATCATCTGCCGCTCACATTTATTGTGCATCCGGCAATGATAATATTCTATTTATTCGTTGTTTCAGGCACTTTAGCGTACTGCTTAACCATGTCGCTCTTTTTGTTTTTATATTTAAACACCTGATTATTCTCTGCTCTTACCATGCCAAGTTTTCTTGTCGCTTTTTTATATATCTGCGACAAATCTACTCCATTTAATATTTCCTCATACTTCTCATCATTTGAAATCTTCTGCTCCTGAATTTCTGACTGAAGTGCGACCACCTCTTTTTTCAGTGCAACACTTCTGTTCTGTGCACTTATAAATGATGCAGTAACTCCTATAAGGATAATTGCAACACACATCATAAAAACTATATTAAACACTGAAACACCAGGTATTGCAATATTGCCCGGATCAAGTTGTCTTCTTCTGCGTTTCTCACGCTCTATTCTCTCTTCTTCTCTTCTTTTTGGTACAGCTTCAAGCTGTCTGACTGTATTTCCCTCAACATATGTGTTTTTCCTGTAATTAGGAATGTGCTTTCTCTTATTATTTTCATATGTATAACCGTTTCTGGTATATTCAGACATTTGACTCCTCCTTGTTCTGCCACTAATTGTGCTCAAATATTCTCAGTTTTGCGCTTTTTGAACGCGGATTAACTTCCATTTCCTCTCCACTTGGAAGTATAGGTTTTCTCGTTATAACACTCCCTTTTGGTTTTCTCCCACATACGCAAACTGGAAAATCAGACGGACAAACACAAGGGTTTTGTGCCGTTCTAAATGCATTCTTCACAATTCTGTCCTCAAGAGAATGAAATGTGATTATACAAAATCTTCCTCCCGGATTTAGTAAGTCTATCATGTCATTAAGATTTTTCTCCAAAACATCCAATTCATGATTTACTTCTATCCTTATTGCCTGAAATGTCCTTTTTGCCGGATGTCCTCCCTGCTTTTTCATCTTCATCGGTATCGCATGGTCGACTATTTCAGCCAATCTTTTAGTTGTAAGGATAGGACTTTCCTGTCTCTCCATCACAATATGTTTTGCAATATTCTTTGCAAATTTATCTTCGCCATAATTTTTTATAATATGGAAAAGTTCGCTTTCCGTGTACTCATTTACAACCGTTTCCGCTGATAACGGCTGTCTTATATCCATACGCATATCAAGAGGTGCATCCATTCTGTAAGAAAAACCTCTCTCTGCCGTATCTAACTGAAATGATGATACTCCGAGGTCAAGTGTTATGCCGTCAACACCTGAAATACCAAGTTCATGAACAACATCCGGCATATCCGAATAGTTGCTCCTGACTATAGTTACCTTATCACCATATTTTTTCAATCTCTCCGTACTGACTTTTATAGCATCTTCATCCTGGTCTATACCAATAAATCTGCCATCCGTGCCAAGTCGTTCACACACATGACCGGCGTGCCCGGCACCTCCGAGTGTTCCATCAACATATGTGCCATTTTCCTTAATGTCAAGTCCCTCTATAACTTCATCAAGTAGAACCGACTTATGAACAAATTCCATAATAACCCTCACTTCTGCACTAATATTCTTACTTATAACGAAATACCAAGCTCGTCCATAGCCTCATCAAGACCCGCTGTCTCCTCTATTTCCTCCTCAGCTTTAAGTCTCTCCTTGTCCCATACTTCTATACGGTTCATCATACCAAGAAAAACAACATCTTTTTCCAAGCCTGCACTCTCCCTTAACAATCCGGGAATAAGTATCCTTCCCTGTTTGTCAGTTGTAACTTCCATAGCCTTTGATAAAAACTGACGCTGTAATCTTCTTGTATTCTGGCTTGATGAAAGACCCATCAGCTTGTCTGCAAAATCTATCCACTCCTGCGACGGATAGATAAAAAGGCAGCCATCTAATCCTTTCGTTATAACGAATGTATCGCCCAATTCGTTTCGATATTTGGCAGGAATGATTATTCTGCCCTTGGTGTCAATAGTATGCTCATACTGACCCATAAACATAATAATCACCCACTTTCTACCACCTATATGCAATTTGTCCCCACTTTTAACCACTTACATCCTCTATAATATAACTTTTCCCCACTTTTTGCAAGTGGGTGACAAAAAAAAGTCATATTTTTCTCCTTAATATGTTTTCTTGTTGACAAAAAAGCAAAATAATATTATAGTATTCTAAGTACGAAATCGGACTTAAGATAAGGAGTTGATATTATTATGAAAAATATACCTGTATATAAAGATATTTATTCTGATGAAAAACCGGTTATAAGTAAACCGCTTTTAGAATTTAATAAATTTTACAAAGAATTAAATGACCTTTATCACGAAACAGCCTTAAATGCAGGTCTTTCCGAAAGTTCCTTTGACATATTGTACTCGGTCTTTGAACTCGGTGACGGCTGCCTGCAAAGTGACATACAAAAAATTTCTTTTTTGCCAAAGCAGACTATCAATTCTTCGATACACAAACTCGAAAAAGAGGGATATATATCTTTTTCAGATGGAAAAGGCCGCTCAAAGCACATAAATCTGACACCGACAGGCAAACTACTTATACAGGAAAAGATATATCCAATAGTAAAGTGCGAAAACAATTCCTTTTCTTCATTAAACAAAGACGAACAGAAACTTTTACTTAGTATGTGCAAAAAATACATCATATCGCTGCACAATGAATTTAATAAGCTCAATGAATAACTACAAAAGAATAAAATTAAGATTACTTTTGTTTTTGACAATCACAATAAATTAATAAACTCAACAAATGACTGCGGAGGTAAATTATGGGTATCCAATTATCGGAACATTTTACATTTAAAAAACTTTTAAAATTTGTATATCCGTCAATAATAATGATGATATTTACATCGATATACAGTGTCGTTGACGGATTATTTGTATCAAACTTTGTTGGCAAGACGGCACTCGCTGCCATCAATCTCATACTCCCTTTAATTATGGGACTAAGTGCTCTCGGCTTTATGATGGGAACAGGCGGAAGTGCCATAGTTGCAAAAACACTCGGTGAAAAGAAAAACAAAAAAGCAAACGAATATTTTTCATTGATAGTTTACACGACTATAATCGGCGGTTTATTTTTTGCCGTTCTCGGTGCCATCTTAGTCCGTCCCGTAAGCATCGCTTTAGGTGCAACCGGTGAACTTCTCGACAACTGTGTACTGTACGGACGAATAAGTTTTATATCTCTTATGCCGTTTATGCTCCAAAATGTTTTCCAAAGTTTCTTTGTTACTGCCGAAAAACCAAAACTCGGACTTATGGTAATCGTTGCCGCCGGTCTTACAAACATGGTGCTCGACTATGTTTTCATCGCCGTACTCGGCTTTGGTTTAAAAGGAGCTGCAATAGCAACCGTATGCGGCGAATGTGTAGGCGGTCTTTTACCACTTGCATATTTTGGCAGACACAACAAAAGTCCGCTTAAGCTTGGCAAAACACATTTTTACGGCAAAGTCCTTATACGCACCTGCTCTAACGGTTTATCAGAACTTATGACAAACCTGTCAAGTTCCATCGTAAACTCATTATACAATCTACAGCTCATGAAATTTGCAGGCGAAAACGGTGTTGCCGCCTACGGAACGATAATGTATGTAAACTTTATCTTTGTTGCAATATTCATCGGATATTCCATTGGAAGTGCACCTATAATAAGTTACCACTACGGTGCCCAAAACCACGATGAACTTAAAAACCTTTTCCGGAAAAGCCTTACTCTCATCTGCATATGGGCATTTGCACTTTTTGTACTCGCACAATTCCTCGCCGCACCGGTTTCTAAACTGTTTGTAGGCTATGATCGTTCATTATATGAAATGACTGTCATGGGATTTAGAATATATTGCTTTGTATTCCTTATAAACGGCTGCAACATATTTGGCTCATCGTTCTTCACCGCATTAAACAACGGTCCCATATCCGCCGCAATATCATTTCTCCGGACGCTCGTATTCCAGTTGTCAGCAGTACTTCTGCTGCCGATGATATTAGGCATAAACGGTATATGGTCATCTGTCGCAGCCGCCGAACTCCTGACACTGTGCGTCACCATAACTTTCTTTATAAGAAAGAGAAATTATTATCATTATGCGTGAACTCAGTAAGAGTATAGAACTAAAGTTATGCACCTATAAAAAAATTCAATTTAGCAACAAATGATTTTCATGTAAAGATAGCCAAAATAGATTAAAAAAAACAAAACGGCGGCCTTGATATTTAAAATCAAAGTCACCGTTTATTGGTGCCTGCTTTTATGTCTGAATTAAATTTCTATCTGTTTTTAACCTTTACCATTATCTGTCTGTAACTTTCTTCTGACTGATTCATCACATTATTTGTCTGCAGCTTTTTTCTTTTTAAACATTACGATAAGTATAATCGCAGATACAATGGCAACTGCCAAAGATAATACCTGTGATACCGCAATATGTGTTCCCGGTATCAAAAGCTGGTCCGTGCGAAGCCCTTCAATCCAGAACCTGCCCAAGCCATAACCTAAAAGGTATATAAGAAACAACTGTCCGTCATATTTTTTCTTTTTGGTAAAGAAGATTATTATCAGTAAAACAACCACATTCCACAATGATTCATATAAAAATGTCGGATGCACCTGAATGTACGAAACATTGTCTATATCAACAAGATGCTTTATCATGTCATGTGTGATATTTGACTGTGCCACATCGCTTCTCTTAAGCTGCATTGCAAAAAGTCCGTTTGTGTAACCACCAAATGCTTCTCTGTTGAAAAAGTTTCCCCAGCGTCCTATTATCTGTCCGATAAGAAGTCCTGCACACGCAGTATCCACAAGTTTCAAAAATGAGACTTTTCTAATCTTTGAGAATACAAATGTTGTGATAACTCCGGCTATCACTCCTCCATAGATAGCCATTCCGCCACCTCTTGTATTGATTATCTCTTTCAGATGCTTACTGTAATAATCCCAACTAAACACCACATAGTAAACTCTTGCACCTATAACGGCAAATATAATATCCCACAAAGCAAGGTCGAGATACATTTCCTTATCCTGCCCTGTTCTCTTTGCCTGCCATGCCGCAATAAGATAGCCACATACCATGCCAAAAGCAATAATGATGCCATAATACGCAATGGCAAAACCACCGATTGAAATGTTCTTGCCAAGTTTTTCAATCTCTATCCCTAAATGCGGAAATCTAACATCAGCTCCCATCAGTTTCCCCCTTAAATGCAATAGTATTAAACATTAAATCTAAAAAGAACTACATCTCCGTCCTGAACAACATAATCTTTTCCCTCAGAACGCACAAGACCTTTTTCTTTTGCTGCATTCATGCTGCCCTGCTCCACCAGATTGTCATAACTTACAACTTCAGCTCTGATAAAACCACGCTCAAAGTCAGTATGAATTTTGCCTGCCGCCTGAGGAGCCTTTGTGCCCTCTGTGATAGTCCATGCTCTTGTTTCATCTTCTCCCGTTGTAAGGAAACTTATCAATCCTAAAAGTTTATAGCTGGCTGCTATAAGTTTGTCAAGTCCTGACTCAGATAAACCAAGATCCTCTAAAAACTCTTTCTTCTCATCATCTTCTAACTCTGCAATTTCCTGCTCTATCTGTGCACATATAACAAAAACTCCTGAGCCCTCTTTAGCAGCATATTCTCTTACTTTTGCAACATATTCATTGTTAGCTGCATCATCCGCCAAATCATCCTCTGAAACATTCGCTGCATATATTACAGGCTTATATGTCAAAAGATTAAAACTCTCTAACAGCTCTTCCTCATCCTCATCTTCCGGCTCATATGTCTTTGCAAGATTTCCATCCTCAAGATGCTTTTTTAACTTCTCAACAAGATTAAACTCTTTAACAAGTGTCTTGTCATTTTTGACACTCTTTGCAAGTTTTGCATATCTGCGGTCTAATATCTCAAGATCCGAAAATAAAAGCTCTAAGTTGATAGTTTCAATATCACGCAGCGGGTCAATGCTTCCATCTACATGAACGATATTTGTATCATCAAAACAGCGTACCACATGAACGATGGCATCAACCTCACGGATATTAGCAAGAAACTGGTTTCCAAGACCCTCGCCCTTTGATGCTCCCTTGACAAGTCCTGCAATATCGACAAACTCAATAACTGCATGGATAGTCTTTGCAGAATTGTGCATCTGTGTCAAAACATCAAGTCTCTTATCCGGCACAGGAACGACTCCTACATTAGGTTCAATCGTGCAGAACGGATAATTCGCTGCTTCTGCTGCTCCTGCTTTTGTAAGTGAATTAAATAATGTACTCTTTCCAACATTTGGAAGACCAACAATTCCTAGTTTCATTTTATCTTATACCTATCCGGAAACACCCTGTTGTATGGAATTTCCGCCTTTCTAAATAATCACGGACTACTACACTGTCCAGAACACTTATTCAGACTTTTAAATCTTTGCCCGTAAAATCAACTTCTTTCTGCTGTGTAAGCATAAAGAGTTTGCTACAGCCTATTATTATATCATAAGTTCTGCAATTTTGAAACCACCAAAATAATATTCACCAGAGGCAGCAGCCATAAAAATAAAAAGAAATAGCATCCCACACCGTCCAAAGTTTAGGATGCCATTCTTATAAACATTTTAACACTGAGGGCAAATCGGAGTCATGTCCGATTCACTTTCTAAGTAGATTATACACTAGGGCATTTGAGAAATCAAGTGCCCTTTTTAATTGTCCTGTGATTCTGCATCAAGGCTCAAAAGTCCATATTTTCAAATGGATTCTAAATAGACATCACTGTCACCATTAACTGCCACTACCTGACAGCTTTTTCATTGTTGTACTTTATCACGCATCCTGACAACAAGTTCATAAACCTCAGGTCTGCGTTCTTTTAAATGTTCATCAAGTATATGTCTTCTCTCTTTAAAACGCTTTGCAAGCTCCGGATGATGCTCGGAGATATGTTCGTAAACCTCTTTTCTGTGTTCTTCAAGCTTTATTGCGAGCGTCTTTTCATCTTTCCCTGAAATATTAACGATTTCTTTTAAATGTTCTTCAAGATGTTCAAGCCACTCATCCTGGTCAAGTTCCTCCATATGCGTCCATGCTCCGTGCATAAGTTTCTCAACATCAATTTCTCCTACATCTTTTTTAAGCTGCTTTATCTGATTTACTATCTGTTTTTCTATTTCTTCTTCCGTATGCTTTCCAAAAGCCCAGACAAACTCCTGCACACGATTATCCGCTCTTTTTCTTGAGCCGCTTATCTCCTCGTTGTCAACTCCTCCCTCCAACGGATACGGACGGTTTATCCCCATATCCTTAAGAGCGATATGTATTGTTCTCCTTGCACAGCCTGCCTCTACAAGATAGCCTATCCCAAGTTTTCTCATCTGTTCGTTAAGGTCTGCGATATGCTCAGTTATATAAAATCTTATGCCTTTTTCCTCAAGGCTCTTTTGCAAAATCACAAGTCGGTCCGCCGCCGTTATATCAATGCTTCCTACACCGCTCGCATCTATTATGACAGCTTTTGTGTCGGCTTTTAGACTATTTTCTATATCTTTTTGCAAAACCGAAACATTTGCAAAGAAAAGATTACTGCTAAATCTATAGATAACAACTCCCTTTACCTCGTGTATCTGTCTGCCCTCCTCAATATCACGGAAATGCCTGTGTCCCGGCTGTATTCCAAGAAAACATCTTGCCGGCTTTGAAGTCCTGATTATCATTTCTGAAAAAGATAAGATTATTCCTATAAGAACACCGTTTATCGTTCCAAGAAAAAGAACTCCCATAAACGCACCGGCAAATATCAGACACTCAGTCCTGCTGACTTTCCAAAGCCTTGCCGCAAGTTCAAACTCTGTTGCACCTGCCAGTGCTGAGATAACTATAGCCGTAAGCACCGGCACAGGAAGATAACCTATAAAACCTGTTCCACACAACAGTAATGCCATCATTGAAATTCCTGCAACGATACCCATAAGCTGCGTTTTTCCCTGATACTGCTCACCCATTGCCGTTCGTGAGACAGAGCCATTTATAGGACAACATCCCGTAAGTGATGCGAGAAGATTTCCCACCGAAAAAGCGAGTATCTCCTGATTGTCGTCTATCTTGTAGCCATTCTTTTGTGCAAAATTATTTTCGGCAAGAAGTGTCTCTGCAAGTATCACGACCGCCACGGAAAGACTGACCGTTATAACATCTTTTAAAGGCACGACTGAAAAATCAGGCAACGCCCACTTCGGAAGCCCCGTTTCCACTTTATCAAGCGTCTTTATGCCCCATGAACCGACCGGCAGAAAATATGTCATAACTGCTCCGGCACCCATCAGCAATACCGCCATCGGAAACTTAGGCATAACTTTTTTAGAAACAGTAAGTATTATAAGTGCCGAAACACCGAGTATAAGCGATGGTATATTTATACTCCCTATCGTTTCCGCAAGATGACTTAAAAGTTCGGGCAATTCCCCTGTTCCTGAAGTTCCTCCGAGTAGTTTTGGCACCTGCATCAATATTATAGTAGTGCATATCCCCGTTATAAACCCTCCCATAACGGGAGCTGATATATAATTTACAAGTTTTCCTGCTTTCATAAGATAAAACACAAAAAGCCAGAGTGCCACAAAAAATGTTATCAGAGGAACTGCTGTAAGTGCTTCCTTTGAACCGCTCTCTATCCCAAAACTGATAAGTGCCGAACCTACAAGTGCCGCCGGAGCCGCATCCACACCAAACACAAACTGTGGTGATGTAGACAGCAGTGCAAATGCGATTATTGGAAACACCGAACCGTACAGTCCACAAACGGCTGGCAGCCCTGCTATCTGTGCATACCCCATCGAAATAGGAATTGAGACAGCCATAATGATTATTCCCGCAATCACATCTTTTATAATATTCTTTTTTTCATATCCTCGCATAGTCCCGGCAAATGTAACGCTCATATTTATCCTCATTTCTTTTTTAGTCAAGTCCGTCATTATAAACTTTATTTATGGCTGCCTGTGCCGACTCCATCTCATGTTTTTTACGAAATCTCTCACGGTCATCAAGTATAGCCAGCATCTCGTCGATAAGCATTTCCTCACTCAGACTGCTGACCCGGTAAAGATACCCAAGCATCCTCGTCGCCGTATAGTCAGTATTCATATAGCGGTATGCTATCTCTTTGCAAAGTTCTTTATTAAAACCTTTTTTAAGCAGTTCATTATATAACACACCGCTTTTTTCTGATGTCATATTTTTAGCCTCACTTTATTTTACATAATAAACATAGTCATTTTTTCTTTCTGCTGCCTGTGGCAACGGCTCAGCCGCATAGCCTATGGCACAGTGACCTATACCCTCATAGTCACCCTCTATTCCTAAATCTTTTAAAATCTTCTTTCCAAAATCTGATTCAAATTCTTCCTTTGCCCTGTGAATCCAAATACTGTTCACTCCAAGACTCTCAGCAGCATTCATAAGATTACCCATGACGAGCGAACCGTCATATTTATATGTAGGCATAGATTTGTCTGCCAAAACTATAAGAATTGCAGGTGCACCGTAAAACGGATCAAAGCCCTCATTCCATCCCCCTATCTTACGGTTTTCCTCTGCAATTTTGTCACGAAGCTTCTTGTTCGTCACAGCGATTATTATCGGTGACTGCTTACCCATTCCTGTCGGTGCGTAAGTTCCGGCTTTGATAATTGCCTCTAACTTCTCGTTTTCAACAGGCTCACTTTTAAAATTTCTGCAGCTTCTTCTTGATTCTAATACTTTTAATGTCTCGTTCATGATAAGACCTCCTTAAATTTTCTTTAATTTTATATTGCTTTTGCATTTGCTAAGCTTAAATATATATGTGTTTGAATTTTGCTATTATATGTTAATTTTGCTATACCGGTTGCCCCTTGCATTATTAATTATAGTAAATTTTTAAAAATTGTAAAGTGTGGTAACTGTTCCGCCCCTCAAATATAGTCTGTACTACACGAGTTTGCTCTTTATATTGTAGATTTAAAACTGTTAAGAAGTCCAAGCACTGTGTTATTGTTGCAGCCTGCTCATTATATTGCAGCTTCAGAACCGTTACAAAACATCGGCACTCTCCGTATAATATTTGCATAACTGAAATTTCTAATATATAATAATGAAACAAGATTTCAACTGAATTTAAAGAAATGAGGTTTTATTGTATATGATTAAATTGATTGCTACAGATATTGACGGTACTCTTGTCAAAGACGGTACTCTCATAATAGATCCTGAATATATGACTGTTATAAGCAAACTTATTGATAAGGGAATTATCTTCACCGTCTGCTCAGGCAGACAGTTTTCAAGTGAGCAGAAACTCTTTGCTCCCATCAAAGATAAACTAATGTATATAACTGACGGCGGTACTGTCGTGCGTACTCCTGACAGGATTTTAAAAACATATCCCATGTCAAATGAACTCTGGAAAGATATGTGCCGCATGGTAAGGGATGAACTTCCTGCTTGTGATTATTTTGCGGCAAGTCCTGACCTTTGCTATGCTGAAGACGGTGCAAGTCCAATTTTCCACAGACTCAGAGACTCTTATGGTTTTGAGATGCGTGAAATCGATGACCTGACAAAACTTGAAAATGATGATATTATAAAATTCACTGTTTACCATCCCGATTCCTGCGAAGAACTCTGCTCACCGCACTTCATACCTGCATGGAAAGACAAAGCTCATGTCACTTCCGCCGGAAAAGAATGGGTTGACTGTAATCACAGCGGCATAAGCAAATGGACTGCCGTTTCATTTTTAATGGACAAATATAATATCGCACCTGATGAAGTCTGCTGTTTCGGTGATAATCTCAACGATACAGAGATGTTAAAAGGTGCAGGCGAAAGTTATGCCGTATCAAATGCAAGACCGGAGGTTATTGCGGCAGCAAAGCATACCTGTGCCCCTTATTGGGAAAATGGAGTGCTGGAGATACTTAAGCGGTTTTTGTAGAGGGATTCTTATTGTTATCATTGCGAGTATAGGTAATTGCGAAACTAACTATAGTATTTGTTATATTTGCACAATCTAATCAAGGCTTATGATAGTTTCGCAAATGCCCACTTTTAATAGTGTAGAAAAGGTGAATTACAAGAAAACATTTTATGGGTTCTATCAATGCAAAGTTCCATAACCTCTTACTTTATTGACAATAATCTCATTCATCTTATCATAAGACTCCCAGTCATTCTTTGAAACTTTCACACCCGCCTTAACTATCAGAAATTTAATCAATTCAAAAATCTGTTTTGATGAAAATCCCGTCTTTTCCTTTATCCATTCCTCGGTGACTGATACTATCTCATGTGCAGCAAGATTTCTTATAGCCTGTTCAATATCCATTATTTCCTTTATTTTCTGCTTTAAAACATTGTCCTCAGAGTATTTATTTATCAATGGAACCATCTGTCTTGTTCCAACATCATTAGGCTTAAAATTACCATCAAACTCATTTTGCAAAGTTTCATAAATATCCGTTCCATTTAACTTTCTTGTATCAAATTTTCGGAGTCCGTAACGATTAATCTTACAATAATCATTTATATCAATGTTACACTGACTTTTTAATATAAGTTCTGATAAATCTGCCGTAAGTGGTGTAAGCCCTCTTATAAAATCAGCATACTCTCCCTTTTTAATCTTGATTTCTAAAGCTAATGCGTATTCAAAAAGCGAACGCTGATTTCCTGATTTAATAGGAATTAAATCTATCTTTTGTTGTGCCAGCAGCTTATCTACAACTTTTGAATTAAGTTTTAATCTTTCAACCGCAATATTTATAAGCATCTTGTCATCATTTGAAATAAAATCATCAATTTCCTCAGCAATCGTAAGTGCTGCCATGTAATCATAAGAATTTATGAACTTACATATCGAATCAATCTTAAGTAAAGCTATAAGATTTCCGCTCCTTGCCTCTATACATCTGTCATCATAGTTTTCCTGATTATCTTCGTCCATTTCCCAATACGTTTCAACATCATATTCAACACTATTTTCTCCATGCAGATTGCTTTTTCCAAGCGGTGTTGAAACCTGAACCGGCTTAAATCTGTATTCACTTAATATAGCCATTACAAGCAATGCACTTTTCATTGCCGGAGTACCTGATGCAATATTAACTATAAGTTCATCTCCATCTGACATTTCTTTTTCTATATCTCTGATAATACCTCTGAAATCTTCATAAAATACATCATACACCTGCACATTTTTAAGTTCCGGTCTGAAAATACATTCTACTTCGATTTCTTTTCCTATCATTTCGGACAATTTTTCAATGCAATAAACATACCTATTGTCTTCTTTGTGATGTTCCATCATCTCTGCCGACAGATAAAGATATACCTTATCGGGTTTATACTTTCTGCAAATATGTAACATGGAACCGTCTTTGTAATTTTTAATTGGATCCGTCGTTCCGATAGGTGAAAATAAAATTCGTTTTGCCATTTATCTTTCCTCCATAATCAAAAAATCAATACTTCCTCACTAATCTCAGGCTTTGCATTTCCCCAGCACATAACTTCTCCATTTCCATGTATTTTGTAAAGTTTTACACTGTCTTCATTGCTCACATACTGCGGTATCCCTGAAACCATCTGTTTAAACAATCTTTTATTAACTCTTATTTCAAATGCAGACTTCTGGACACGGGTTCCATAACTCTCCATATATTTAGCAAATTTAGTCCGCTTCTTATTGTCTACTATATCATAAATCAATAACGAAAAACTATCTACTTTTCCCTTTGGTTCTTCAAAAGTATAATTTTCAAATAAAAGTTCTTCATCTTCCATACATACCTCACATTTAATCACTTATTGCCTGACACATTTATCGTACCTATAACAAACAACAACTATTTATCTTATAGTTATAGGTTTATATTGTTCAACATCACCTAAATCAACAGTTCTTGACAACATTCTCACCTGATGCCATATCGCCTTTCTAAAACTCATACGCTCATTTATATAACTGAGATATTTTGCTTCACTATGTAATTTTTTCTCCATCTTAGATAAAAATATCTTCATCCCATCCTTTTTCAAAAGACAGGCACCCGTTTCCTCATCATAGTAAAATTCATCAATCGAAATCTCATGCCCCTGAATCAGACTCATAACAACAGAATCCACCAACACGGCACGCCATTCCTCCATCATATCGCTTGCTAATGTCGGATGATTTTCTCTGTCCTGATGCAAAAATCCTGCAAATGGATTCAATCCGTGACTTTCAAGTTCTCCATACAATTCATACATAACAAGTGTATAACCTAAACTTAACAGCGAATTAAATGGGTCTTTAGGAGGTCTTCTATTTCGTCCTGAAAACTTAAAATCAGTTTCCACTAAATCAGATAATATCTTAAAATAATATCTCGATGCCGTTCCCTCATATCCCATTATCTGCTCAACCGACTCCGATTCAATCACTTTCTTTCTGGCATTGGATATTTGAAACAGATTATCACTCTCATCAATATTGCTATTTCGTAAATATCTTTTAACAACAACAAGCTGATTATTTATTTTCGCCTGAATAATCTTCTTAGATAACTTCACACAAAAATCTTTATCCTCAGACAAAAAAATCTGCTTCTTCAACCGCTTGATATTAACATGACCGGTCGAAAGCAGACAGCCAAAATAAGAACCATTCTTTGAAAAATAGCTGACTCTTATTCCTTTTTCAAGACAAAATTTTGTGCACTGTGTACTCATCTGAGAATTGCCAAAAATAGAAATTGCTTCAACAGTTTCCTTAGGCATCTTAGAAACCTCACCGCTTTTGTAAGTTATCTTTAAACATCCTCCATCAATGCTCATCTTAGAGCCATCTTCAACTACATAGACAAAACTCATAGGCATCCTCCTTTTGTGCTTTATTTTTTCATATCTCTTTATTTAACTTAATTGTTTAATAACTATTATTTTGAAGTATATTAGCATTTTATACAACAAAAATATTATGTCCCCATATGGGGATTCTTTTATTTAATAACTGAAGAAATACAGGTTAGTTGAGGGCATATCGTTCTCGTCCCCTCTCTGGAGATTCTTTTATTTAATGACTTGTTGAGAGTGCTAAACTGTCACGGTTCAGGTTCTCGTCCCCTCTCTGGGGATTTTTTTATTTAATAACTGCTCATTTTGCTATAATACCTACTGGCAATGTTCTCGTCCCCTCTCTGGGGATTCTTTTATTTAATCAAGTTTGACACAAGTAATGTTACTGATATGAGGTTCTCGTCCCCTCTCTGGGGATTCTTTTATTTAATCAAGTTTGACACAAGTAATGTTACTGATATGAGGTTCTCGTCCCCTCTCTGGGGATTCTTTTATTTAATAGATTGAATATGAATAAATACAGTTTTACAAAATTAAGGTTCTCGTCCCCATCATAGGGATTTTTATTTTAACCCATTACACCTAATTGTCATTTTAATATATTTAACGACTTTATACAACAAAAATATCTTATAACCCATTATGAACTATTTACTTAATTCCGAGGAATTTACAATCAACCAAAAGTAAATAAATTCTTGTCCCCTCCCTGGGGATTCTTTTATTTAATACATGTATTATTGATGATGAGTGGTTTTACCAAGAGTTCTCGTCCCCCTCTCTGGAGATTTCTTTTATTTAATGATAGGCAGTAGCGGATATTACGCAAAGATAGGCATTAGCGTTCTCGTCCCCTCATTGGGGATTTCATTTATTTAATGAAATCCCCCGCACTATAAAGGTCAGCGAGGCTATGTTCTCGTCCCCTCGTTGGGGATTTCTTTATTTAATACAAAACCTAAAACAGTCTTAGCTTCTTATAATTCAACGTTCTCGTCCCCTCGTTGGGGATTTCTTTATTTAATGAAAATTGTGACCTTGCATTATTAACAAAGCATTTGTTCTCGTCCCCTCGTTGGGGATTTCTTTATTTAATCAAGGAAGGAGGTTGATAACCATGAAGGGGTATTAGTTCTCGTCCCCTCATTGGGGATTCTTTTATTTTTATGGAAATAAAAGAAAAGGCAAACATTTTGTAACTCACGTCCCCATCACAGGGATTTTTATTTTAAACCATTACATCTAATTGCCATTTTAATATATTTAACGACTTTATACAACAAAAATATTTTTTAACCCATTATGAACTATTTGCTTGATTCCGAAGAATTTACAATCAACCAGAAGTAAATAAATTCTTGTCCCCATTATGAGGATTCTTTTATTTAATTTTAGCAACTTTATTTGTAGAAATAGCATTGCTTATGTTCTCGTCCCCTCATTGGGGATTTCTTTATTTAATGAAAAAGCTAAGGCTTATAGGATAAAATACGATGCCCGTTCTCGTCCCCTCATTGGGGATTTCTTTATTTAATTATAATTTAAAAATGAACGCCGTTCTTGAAAGTTCTCGTCCCCTCTCTGGGGATTTCTTTATTTAATCGCTTTCAGAAACGCTATTACATATAAAAAGTGTGTTCTCGTCCCCTCGTTGGGGATTTCTTTATTTAATGCACTCTTTTATTACCATTCGGGCAAGTTGCTTTTTTGTTCTCGTCCCCTCGTTGGGGATTTCTTTATTTAATTATTAACACATCATCTGTAAAGGTTCAGTTTATGACGTTCTCGTCCCCTCTCTGGGGATTTCTTTATTTAATATAGCCCGCACGCTTAAAACACCATATGAAGCAGTTCTCGTCCCCTCGTTGGGGATTTCTTTATTTAATATAGCCCGAAGGAGTAAGAATGATTCTTGCGTGTTCTCGTCCCCTCGTTGGGGATTTCTTTATTTAATACTTCTTAGAGCAGGGAATAATTGCGGCGGAGATTAGTTCTCGTCCCCTCGTTGGGGATTTCTTTATTTAATATATATCTTTTCCATTTATAAACGCTTCTTGCATTTGTTCTCGTCCCCTCGTTGGGGATTTCTTTATTTAATGAATGTTTAATTTTTATAAAAAGGATTTGGAAAAACGTTCTCGTCCCCTCGTTGGGGATTTCTTTATTTAATGGACTGAAATTTGAGTGGAAAAAAGGTAGTTTAAATGTTCTCGTCCCCTCGTTGGGGATTTCTTTATTTAATATTAAAAACACAAAACAAATAAAAAAAATCCCATTTGTTCTCGTCCCCTCGTTGGGGATTTCTTTATTTAATTAGAATGGCTGCAAGGGTTAGGCGTTGGCGTTTGTTAGTTCTCGTCCCCTCGTTGGGGATTTCTTTATTTAATGTATGTCCAAAGCACAATGCGAAGCTACTTTACTGTTCTCGTCCCCTCGTTGGGGATTTCTTTATTTAATTTATATATAATGAGTGTACCACTCATAGAAAAATTGTTCTCGTCCCCTCGTTGGGGATTTCTTTATTTAATTAAATTTTAAAGCACAATAAGTGGGTAAGAGAAGTAGTTCTCGTCCCCTCGTTGGGGATTTCTTTATTTAATGGAATACAACGAAGATTACACATTCACAGAGCCAAGTTCTCGTCCCCTCTCTGGGGATTCTTTTATTTAATAAGAGATGCTCTGAATTATAGAGGTCTTCCGTCTGTTGTTCTCGTCCCCTCTCTGGGGATTCTTTTATTTAATGATGAGGGGGTAGAGTTCATCAACAGCGACCGCCAGCGTTCTCGTCCCCTCTCTGGGGATTCTTTTATTTAATTGAAGAGACTAGAAATAGAAAGAAAAATAAAAAGAATGTTCTCGTCCCCTCTCTGGGGATTCTTTTATTTAATGGGGATGAGGTTACGTCCGTAACTTCTCAGCTAGTTCTCGTCCCCTCTCTGGGGATTCTTTTATTTAATGGACATTTTGCATCAGGTGTATCTTGTTTTCTTTTGTTCTCGTCCCCTCTCTGGGGATTCTTTTATTTAATATAGAATAAATACGATGTAAATAATAGTTTATATGTTCTCGTCCCCTCTCTGGGGATTCTTTTATTTAATAAAAATTATGAAGTTGATGTCTAGAAAAGATAATAAGTTCTCGTCCCCTCTCTGGGGATTCTTTTATTTAATGCATGTGTAATAACCTACATGGACTTTATATAGGAGAGTTCTCGTCCCCTCTCTGGGGATTCTTTTATTTAATCATTTGCCCGATTGATACATGATGCAAGTGTTGCCGGTTCTCGTCCCCTCTCTGGGGATTCTTTTATTTAATTGATAATATAAAATCACCGTAAGGGAACAACCCTAAGTTCTCGTCCCCTCTCTGGGGATTCTTTTATTTAATAACCGTAAACGGCATGACCGCAAACGACACAATAGTTCTCGTCCCCTCTCTGGGGATTCTTTTATTTAATAGATATAACCAAGTTGAAAGAAGTACCGTAAAACGAGCGTTCTCGTCCCCTCTCTGGGGATTCTTTTATTTAATTGAGAAATTGAATCCTAAAACCGATATTATAAAACCGTTCTCGTCCCCTCTCTGGGGATTCTTTTATTTAATTTGTACATAATGAGTGTACCACCCATAGAAAAATTGTTCTCGTCCCCTCTCTGGGGATTCTTTTATTTAATTAATGCAATTACATATAATCGCTCAGATTGTCAATAGTTCTCGTCCCCTCTCTGGGGATTCTTTTATTTAATCTAATCCTGTTTGCTCCCCACGCTTTCGAGCCTCGTTCTCGTCCCCTCTCTGGGGATTCTTTTATTTAATCCTGTCTTAGAGAACTCCGATAAACACTTGGCTATTTTGTATGTTTGCGGCTGACACATATAAGTACAATATTTCAGCCACAATATTTTCATAAAAATCTACTCAAAGCCCGTGTTTATCGGTATCGGGGCAAAATTATGATTCTTCAGATATTTCTATCCGACATTTGCCCATCTCGACTATATTACCACAATAATTTGTGCACTTCAACATATGTGGCGAAACTCCGTTTTTTACATCTTTATTATGACCATGTTTTCTAAATCTTACATTCATTATTTTGGCAACAGTTTCCAACATACTCTTTCCTGTAAGCAGATTATACATAACCGTTTTTGTTCCATATCCGCATCCACCGCCAAGATAGATTGTATTTTTTTCTGCTGTTGTTTTTATAAACTTGTCTACATATACTTTTTTATACATATTATAAAAATTCTGTACTGCCTGTTCTATATCTGCTTTTGTTAATGAAACAATCTTAGTGTCAATACTTAAATCAAATTCAATGGTTACTCCTGTTCTTAAACTTTCTCTTAAAATATTAAGTGCATTTTTACCACCATTTAATCCTATATCTACTTTCTGACATAAAGTTAAATCTTTATATTTAAGAGGTTTACTGTCACTGATAATAACACCTTTCATCTCATCATTTAAAGCATCTTCTCTTTTTCCATCTTTACAATTCAAGTTGTTAAAGCATAAACTTTCCGCCTGTTTTATTTCTCTACTTAAAAATTTTCTCACCGGTCGTCCATTGTATATCGGATCAGCATTTATGACATTTCGTCTTACCCTGTCATACTTTTCCGGATTTTTCATAATATCTTCTGCAAGCAGACAGGTTCTTATCGCTCCCTTTAAACTGCTCCCAGGAATATATGGCAATCCATAAGCATCTCTTACAAACTGCTGTATTGCAATCGGTCGATTAAGATTTTCCAAAGCATCAGAACAATCCATATGTATATTACACAATTTTTTTATTTCAGAATCACTATATCCAACAGATTTCAGCCAATTTAATAAAGGCATATTTTCACTCATAAGATACTGTTGATATTCATCATCCAAATTTCTATCCAATATATCATGAAATAATCTGTTCATATCAGGTATATATACTTCCTGACTATCCCTGTAATATACATACTCTTTTTTGTTTATCTCTTTTCCCGAACCTATAAAAACCGGTGAAAGCGTTTTTAATTTAATCTTGTATCTTTTAATATAATTCTCCATATCTTACACCCCCAGCATTATAGGTTTTGCATATCTCCATACAGGATGCGTTCCCTGCCCGCCTACATTATATATATCACCGGTAAATCTTTTTTTCATATATGAACCGGCTTTTAAAAAGTAAATGTCCTGCTTTTTTACAAGTTCTTCTGCATAATTGTTTGAACTTATATAACCACTTCTTTTTTCAAGCAGATAGTTTGAGCCCTCTAAAACTTTCTCAATCTCACTGTCCTTTGGAAGCGATGTAGTCAGCAATATGTAGTCTGGTGCAGTATCTTCTAACTTTCCGACAACACTTTCAGATAAGGTCTGAGGAAGCATAGAAAACTTTCCAAGCCCCGACGATGTTTTACCCCCTATTCCCTGATACCCAAGAGAATCTGTTAAGTCCTCAATCATATATCGGTCATCATCATCTTCATATCCGAGAATAAAATATAATCCACAATCCAATTTGTTGTTAAAGTGGTATATACCAATGGAAAATGGATCAGTTTTTTCCTCATTTCTCAGATTGACCGACTGTCTTACTTCAAATTCACCAAGTTTACTTAATCTGTCATTTTCTTTTTCTACATCAAGTTTTCCTGCAAAATAATCATCTAATTTTTCCAATGAAAGATATTTAAGTTTCTTCCATTTTTTCCTGTCTTTTGTATCACTTTCAGGACTTTCAACAGTATATAACGGTTTAGGAATATAAAGGTCATTGTCAATAAAAGGAAATCCGTCACTTATTTTCAATTTTCCACTATTAAATTTTTCATATACATTTTGCAAGTTCTTTTCTCCAAACTTTAAAGCTTCTATACAAAAAGCAGAAAAAAGTGTATCTGCACAAAATGTATTTTTGGTGTCGTTTAACATTCCATCACCAAAATGAACACTGGTCTGAAAGCATAATTTATATGCTATATATTTCATACAACCTCTTTTCTTTATTCTGCCAATATATCGTTACATTTGTCTATAATCTCATCTGCTACATCACCCACAACAACATCTGCTGCAACACCTGAAAACTTTACTTTTCCATATCCTCTTGAACCGCTTCCGCCAAGATAGTCATATGACAAAAGCGTCATTCCCTCTTTTAATAAAGTTATATCCTCTATTATCTCATCCTCGTTTTCAACATTGTAGATTAACTGTAACGGAAATGTCGCACCTCTTACTACACGCTCTATCTGACGCGGGTTTGCTTCTGATGTCATCCTGCTTATCATATTTTCAAATTTTGCCTCAGTCTGACATTGTAGTCCTAACTTTTTTAATTCTGTCCAGTTATCCATTACCATATCTGAAAAAATAAGTCTGCTGTTTTTCAATTTGTCTTTTTTAGCACAGCCAAACAGTCTTAATATATTGTCAGAATCATCATCTGCCGTTTTTTCAATGACATTTGGATTTGGATAAGCCTTTGATAAAAGACTTCTTATCTTTCCCTTAAGGCTGCTTCCCGGTATCATCGGAAAATCACTATAAACATCTCTTATAACAGGCGAATCAATCGCCCCTATCGCTGCAAACGCATCAGATGCTCCTATATGTAATCCTGAAACTACTTCTATCTCTCCCGTTATTTCTATTTTTGCAAACATAAACTACCTCCAATTCATTTTTTATTATAGTCTTACTCAATCTTTTCCACCATTAAATTTATGATATGCCACTATCGATTCCATATATTTACAAAACAGAATACATTTCTGTTTATCATTACCAATCCATTCGATTATTTCAAATATCTTTGCAACTTCTATCAAATTTTTAACTGCTTTTTCCCGTCCGGCTTCATATGCAAATCGCATTTTAAGATACTTAAGTCTTTCCACTATATCTTCATTAAGCTTATCTGACGGATAATGAATCACTTCATTATATATAGTTGATATCATACTAAGAATATTTCTTATTTTGGATGTAGTCAAAATAAGATGATTTTTTTTATCACGCATCAAATTGTTTACTACATCTTCTGCCTTATCCACATAATTTGTTTTTTCTAATACCACTATTTAACCCTCCTTGTCCTATTGTGTATTCTCTAAAGACTTTGTAAATAAATCATTCAAAGAGTACATTATGTTAATTTAATATTCATCTCTTATAAGATACACATATAAGTATATAGCTGCTATAAATTCTTTTCTGTCTTTCTCACACCCTATCCATTTATAAATAGTTGATGAAAAGAAATTAATTTCTTTAATCTGCCCTGCTTCTTTATCCCTTTTTAACGCTTCTTCAAGTCTTGCAAGTGTATATGCAAGTCTCGCAAGATTTATCTTATCATCCTCCATTCCACGAATCAATTCCAAAATCCTATATAAAAATGCTTTTCCTTTTTCTGGAGTTTTCATAAAAAACTTTTTAATGAAATTTAATTTAATCCTTACTACATTATTTTCAAAATCCTTCCACGAAAAAGTCATGTCCTGAGTAAGACTCAAACTATTATTTCCACTTTTCTCCTGTGGCGGTGTAAAAAGCGTTATCGCATTTTTCTCCTGCTTTGTAACTTCATTTCTATATTTCTTTGAACATTCCTCAAGTTCACCCGTAAGCCTTGCCATATTGTTAATAGGATACTTTGCAGGATATATTCCGATTCCACCCGAAATCGTAAGAGTATCTTGTGAAAATTCTTTTAAACTTTTTTGAAGGTCAACCGCAAATCCAACTACATCATCCCAGCTTCCGACTACAAATACATCGTCACCGCCTGAATAAACAATAGTTGCATTTCTTTTTCCTCTTTCTTCTTCCTTTTTATCAGCTATATAAAACTCACCATTTTCAAGAATATAGTTTATATGATATTTAAAAAACATTGACATTTTTCGCGAGAATGTTGCTGTTCTCGAAATTGTCATATATTTTTCTCCATACTTTTTACTTGCAAAACCATTTACAAACGCATCTCCAAGATTATCTACATCTGCACGAAATACCGCAATACGATTTATTCCCTCTGATTTTTTGGCAAGTTCTTCAAAACTGTCTCCTAAAGTGTAATCTCCAACCCACAGATTTTTAACCACTTTAAAACCCGTATAAGATTTATTTTTAGTATATGCTCTGATATAAGAACTATCGTCCTGTTTCATTTTCTCCAGCAGTTCTTTTCTGTTGTCTGCAACAAGGTATCTGCCAAATGGAAGCGGAAGTGCCGTTTTATCCTTTGGATTTTCAGTGACTATATAAAATCCTTTATATAATATATTCTGCGACATATCTATCATAGCATTACATACACTACATATATCATCATCTTCCAATAGTTTTGATGCTCTCCTGCATACCCTGCATTCACGGGTACCATCTTTTTTACCCGTGGAATTTAATTTTATAATCTGTGCCGCACTGTATCTTTTCATCTTCTTTTGAGATATCATTTTTGACACATTTTTAAAAATTTGTCTGTATGTCCCTTCCGGCTCATTGTGAAGTTCATTTGCACTGCACTCTGCATATCCGCATCCCAAAAACAAAGCAGTTTTAAATTCATCAAGCATCCATTCATTTATTTTTAACTCAAACTCCGCTATCTTCTGTTTTATATTTTCTGTATTTGCCGTTATTATGTAAGCGTGTCCTCCGCCTGAATAGATAAGATTTGCCCTCGACATACCTATATAGTCTAACAGTTCATCAATAAGATTTTCCATAAATATTTCAAGGTAAAAAGACCTTGAACGGAGCATCCTGAGTGCATTTTTACTTGCTATAGTATAAATAAAGTCCTGTATTCCTGACATATCCATACTAAATAACAAAAATACTTTTTTGTCATAAAATCCTGATGCACCCTTAAATAATGTTTCCTTATAATCAGAAATATTATTTTCATCCAGCCATTCCTTTATACTTGCTGCTATCGCCGCCGTAAGTTTAACATGGTCGTATAACGAAATGTCCGCAACCTCAGACTTCATAGTTGATGATGGAATATATGACAACTGTACTTCTAATACTTCAAGCAGTGAATTAAGATAATTATTATCCCATGTAATACCACGAAGATTATTCTCTATTTCATTTACTATTTTTCCATAAAAAACCTCATCAAAACCTGTTGAAACAGATGTCGGATAATTTATGGTTTTGTTTAACTGCTCCGCACTATAACATAATTTTTCATCATTACCATTTAACAGATTGAAAATACTCTGCAATGACATTTCCCTGTCAAATCCGGATTCTTCTTCCTGAGTTTTACGCCTGTCGCTTGCTGAAGCTATATTGTCAGCAATGTATGTAATATATGCCAGTGAATTATTTTCTATCCGGGCATTTTTTAATAATGAAGCATGATGATAAAGCACCTGTTCTAATATCTTCCGGTCCTCGATATGCACAACATCTTTTAAATATTCATATCCGCTTCTGCTGTGATTTCTTCCATCATTATATCTATACAGTAACTTACCAATATCATGCAATAGTGCACCTATTGCCAGTTTTACATTTTCTTCTGTCAATTTATTCGCCCCTTTCCTTATGTTCTACACTTATCGCTCCCATACCTATTGAAGACTTAATACCTACCCCAGTATATTCCCCAAGCATAAGAAGATAATTTACAAGATTCACAAGACTTTGTGAACTCTTCACAAGTATCGTTATCTTTCCTAAAAATGCCGGTATTTTCACACCTTCAAGATAAAAAACTGTGCTTCTAAGATTATACTGTGTTATAAAAGTCTTTTCTTCCAGCAAAGCAAGTACCTCATCATCGTAAACTTCATTGTCACTGCATATGGCATCATGCTTTTTCATCAAACTCCTGAATATCCAATGAATAGTGGGATAATTTTTATAATTCCCCTCACTTTTAAATGAAGTCGGTGATAAAAAATTAATCGTAAAAAAATGTCCATAATCAGTAAAATACTGTTGTTTCATAAAACTTTTCATAGAAATCTGTTCCATCTTTTTACCGATAATCTCAAATTTCATATCACTGTATTTAACATTTATAACTGAAACATCATCTTCCATAAATGGCTTTATAACTTTTTCAAAAGCCTCTTTAGTAGCGGTTAAAATATTCCACCATATATTATTGTCTTTGTATTGTATATATTGGCTATAGGGATTTATCTGATTTTCGTGCAGCCATGCCGCCGTTTTAGAACCCACAACTTCCATTAACACACCTTGAAAAGCCGATGACATACTCATAGAAATTTTTTTATCTGAACCTGATTTTAAACTTAAAACTAATTTTGCTAACATTTAAACCTCCTCTTTTGTCCCCTTATATTATTATTATACAACTCTATGACATTTTGTGCAACTTTTATTTTTTCAAGTTTATATTTTCTGCTTTTTTTATGCAAAAAGACGATTATAATACAACAAAATCCCCTCATAAATTTGCATCTTATGAGGAGATTGCCATATGTTCAAATATAATATTAACTGCTTTATTTTATTCCCTCAAACCTCTCCTTCGCCTCTTTTACATACTCCCCCGCATTTTTTATATTCGCTTCTAGTTCTTCGTCTCTTATCTTTCTTACAACTTTACCCGGATTTCCAAGCACTACCGAGCCGTCAGGCACATCAACACCACCCGTTACAAGTGCACCTGCTCCTATCAGGCAGTTTTTCCCTATCTTACAGCCATTAAGCAATATTGCACCCATACCGATAAGAGAGCAGTCCCCAATCTCACAACCATGTATTATCGCACCGTGTCCGACGGTCACTTTGTCACCTATACGAACCGGATACCCCTCATCGACATGAATTACGCAGTTATCCTGAATATTGCTTTTCTTTCCTATATAAACCTTGTCCGCATCAGCCCTTATGGTTGCATGATACCATACATTGACTTCCTCGTCCAAAGTGACATCCCCGATTATATCAGCACTCGGAGCTATATAACAATTTTCTTTTTTTATAACAAGCATAATTCTACTTCCCTTTCCATTCTTTATTTAGCCAAGCGGATATTCACAATCCACTTAAAGCCATATAGTTATTGAATACACTTAATAGCCGGCAAAGTGTTTATTTCACTTCTAAAATATATCTATCATAGACAATTATAACAAAAAAACATAATCACCTCAAATACAAAGTATCTTTTATTTGTTAAAAATCTCCTTTACCACATTGTAAGCAAGTTTTTTTCTGCGAAATTCATCAACAATCCCCTTATTGTTCATCGTTCTTGGTCTTGTGCCAAACCACTCATCACTTATCCTTATATCACAAAACTGCCAGATATAAACACCAATACAGTCTTTATACCCTAATACCGCTGTAAGCTGTTTTCTAAGTGCTTCTGCCTGATACTCCTCCGTCCATTTTGAATCATAATTGTTTCTATAGCCGTAAAGACCACCTGCTCCTATCTCCGTTATCATAAATGGTTTTCCCACACCTTTAGTTTCATTTTGCACCCATTTATAAAGGTCATCGAGATATTCATCCGGCTCAGTGTCATGATACCACAGAGGATAAATATTATATGAAACCACATCCGGCAGCTCAAAGCATATGTCCGTCTTAAATTTACAGCTCGCAAATGAACACGGTCTTGATGTATCAAGTTTTCTTATTATGTCAAACTGCTTTTTATAACACTCTTTTCCATACTCCGTGTCACTCGCACACTCATTTAATATCCCCCATATATAAATTGACGGATGATTATAATGTGCCGGTATCATCTCCTCTATCACCTTTTCTGCCTGCGGTTCAAAGTTAGGATTTCTCATGTTCTCCTCGCTAAGACCTCTCGCATGATTTTCCTCCCACACAAGTATTCCCTGCTCGTCACATATATCAAGAAAAATCTCATCATTTGGATAATGTGATGTCCTTATCGAATTTGCACCCATATCCTTTACAAGCTCAATATCTGCCGCAATAGCTGCAAATGGGAGCGCACACCCAAACTGTGGATGATCCTCATGACGGCAGACACCTTTTATCCTTATTTTCTCCCCGTTTAAAAGTATTTCTTTTCCCGATACTTTTATCTCCCTGAACCCAAATCTGTCAATAAGGTCATCAAACGCCTTTTCATTTCTTAAAAGTTTAACCTCAATATAATAAAGTTCAGGTGTTTCTGGTGTCCATTCATTTATGTTATCAAATTCCATTTCTGCCTTAACAATATTATTTTTTTCTACATCAATATTTTTTAATATTAAATTTTCTCCTGCCACATTTACTAAAACATCCACGCTTCTGTTTTCAGAATTTTTTATATCATTCTCTCCATCTGACACACATCTGTTATTTTCACTTATATTTTCTGTCTCATTTATTTTAAAACAAGCTTTATCTCCATATTTATTACCCTTTGTATTTTCAAGATAAATTTTAATCTTTGCTTTCCATTTTCCGTCTGCTTTGTAAGGTGTAACATGAACATTTCTAATATAAACATCTGATATTTGCTCAAGCACTACAGGGCGGCTCACTCCACCATATGACATATAATCATTTGGTATATGTAATGCACTTTTTTCGCTGAATCTGTTATCGGCTCTTACTGTCAGCGTGTGCTCGCCATATGAAAGATTAGTGCACACGGCATCAAATATCGTATATGCATTATAATGTTTTGCAATCTTCCTTCCGTCAAGCCATACTTCTGCTGTGTGGCTTATCCCCTTAAATTCAAGCCTTATATTTCCACCAGTTTTAAATGTCGTGGTATATTCTCCCTCTCCACGATATCCTGCAAACTTCGGATGACTCTCCCAGCAGCAAGGCGTTGCAACCTTAAAATGTTCACCTGCATATTTGCCCACGCAAGGAGAAAAATCCCAATATTTTCCCGTTAATTCCTGCTGTTTTCTAATATTATGTGTATTAAATGTCCTTACCATATCAATCTGCCGCCTTTCTTTGTTAATGCACTCTCTTTATCTTCTCAAAACGAAGATAAAGAGAGTGTATGTTTTAATAACCATTTGCAAAACTCTCATTATCCTTAATTAAATTGCATAGATAGTAACAGTTCAGCCATAGATATAACAATATAATGTTATTTTATTGACGCTATTGTTTCAATGGATTATACTAATAAAAAATTGATATATTCTCATATATCAATTTTTATAATCAGATAAACACAATAATATTTTATACAGCCAGATTTGAATTTTATATATTTTAGGTTATTGCAAAACTATCATAACCCGCAATTAACATAACATATAGCCGGTTTCTCCATTATCTATTTCATATATTTTAACGAAAGGACAACAGATAATATATATGATAAACATATTAAAAATAGGCGAAAACGCCACCCATGACTCCACTTTTATCGTGGACAGACCACTTGGACATCCCGCCTACCTTTTACTTTTAATAAAAACACCTGCATCTTTTTTTATTGATGCAGCAAATTCTTCCGAGTTCAAAGTAAGAAATCATTCCACGGATAATTTATTAAACATTCCAAAAGACTGTGCTGTTATCTTTAAGCCATACCAGAAACATCTTTACGGTGCAGCAAGTGACTGCCAATACACTGACAACTGGATGCATATAGACAAGGCTACGCTGTCAATGCCTGATAATTTTCCTTTCGGAAATCCGATACAACTACACAATCCAGATGATTTCTACAATCTGTTTCATCTGATAAACAGTGAATTTTACGGAAGTGCACCACACAAACAGACAATATTAAATTCACTTACCGATGCCCTTATAAAGATGATAACCGATGAGAGCATGACCACTGAATTTCCTGATTTATATTACGAACTTGCAGCTTTGCGTGAAAAAATTTATTCGTCACCGCAAAATGACTGGAAAATAAATGATATGGCAAAGTCTTTAAATATAAGCTGCGGTTATCTGCATTACATTTACAAACATTTTTTCAATACAACCTGTATTGCCGATGTTATAGAAAGCCGAATCCAGTCAGCCTGTGAACTCTTGTCCTCCACAAACAAAACGATTGAGGAGATAAGTCTGCAGTGTGGTTATAAAAATATTGAACATTTTATAAGACAGTTTAAAAAATCACAAAATATTACTCCTGCAAAATACAGAAAAGCTCATATCATCACCCAAAGAATATCTCCATATCGTTCTCAACGGTCGTAATTCCTGCAATGTCAAATTTATCGACGAACACATCAACGACCTCCGGACTTAAAAATGCCGGAAGTGTCGGACCCAAGTGTATATTTTTTATTCCCAGCGACAAAAGAGCCAAAAGTACAAGTACGGCTTTCTGCTCATACCATGCGATATTATAGATTATCGGGAGTGCATTTATATCATCAAGTCCGAAAGCTTCTTTTAATTTCATTGCTATAACTACAAGCGAATAAGAGTCATTGCACTGACCTGCATCAAGTACTCTCGGTATGTCACCTATCATGCCGAGGTCAAGTTTATTATATCTGTATTTCGCACATCCTGCCGTCAGTATCACTGTATCTTTCGGAAGTGCTTTTGCAAATGCAGTATAATATTCTCTGCTTTTTGCCCTGCCGTCACAGCCTGCCATCACGACAAATTTCTTTATCGCTCCTGATTTGACTGCATCAACAATCTTGTCTGCAAGTTTTATCACCTGTTCATGTGCAAACCCGCCATAAATCTCTCCTTTTTCTATCTCTGTCGGTGGCGGACACTTCTTTGCGTGTTCTATTATCTCACTGAAATCTTTCTTCTCACCATATCCGCCCGTAATGTGCTTACATCCCGGATAGCCTGTCGCACCCGTTGTATAGAGCCTGTCCTTATAGCTTTCCTTTGGCGGCACGATGCAGTTTGTTGTCATAAGTATCGGACCGTTAAATTTTTCAAATTCGTCCTTCTGCTGCCACCACGCATTTCCATAATTTCCGACAAAATTTTCATACTTTTTAAATGCAGGATAAGAGCATGCCGGAAGCATCTCCGAATGTGTATATACATCAACCCCCGTCCCCTTAGTCTGTTCAAGAAGCATCTCTAAATCCCTTAAGTCATGTCCCGACACAAGTATTGCCGGATTTTTTCTAACACCTATATTTACCTTTGTTATCTCAGGTTCACCGTATGCGTCGGTATTTGCCTTGTCTAGAAGCTGCATAACGGCTACACCGTTTTTTCCGACCTCAAGTGCGAGTGATACAAGATTATCTACGGAAATATCATCCCTAAGCGTTGCGGCAAGTGCTTTCTGGATAAAAGCGTCTATCTCAGGATTATCTTTTAAAAGTGCATTTGCGTGCTTTGAATATGCACCGATTCCCTTTATTCCATAAGTGATAAGGCTTCTCAACGAGCGGACATTGTCATCCTCAGTGTCCATAATACCAACTTCCTTAGCTTTCTTTTCAAACTCACTCTCATCACCGTTCCATAATGCCGCCTCAGGAAGTTTCTCTTTGTCCTCGTCATTAAGTTTTTTTAATAATCTTTCCTTTTCAAGCAATGTATCTTTTATCCTGTTTTTTATCGACTCATTATCAAAATTTGCATTTGTAATCGTTGTAAAAAGATTAAATGTAACCCTGTGATTTACATTCTCATCAACAGCAAGCTTTTTTTCTCTCATTTTCGTTGTCACGGCTGAAAGACCTTTTGTCACATATATAAGTAAATCCTGCATATTTGCTACTTCAGGAACTTTCCCACACATTCCCGATACCGTGCACCCTTTGTTTCCTGCCGTCTCCTGACACTGATAACAGAACATTCTTGTCTGTTTGCTGTCTTTTACGGCTTCATTTCTTTTTGTAATCTGCTCCATGGCAAAACCTCCATTTTTTCTGTATAACAATTATTATTGTGCAAGAATTTACTGCACAAATCTTTGTTATGAAAATATCATACTTATATAACACAACTTGTTACTGTTACATTATCTGCCATTTCAAAAAAAATATACTACAAAAGGACAAAACACTACTTTACAGGCATTTTCCTATACAATAAAAAATGCCATACATTTCTGTATGACACCTTTTATTAAAACTGCAGCTTTTTTCAATAGTTTATTTGCTCATTATATCTTTCATGCTTTTAAGTAATTCCAAATCACTTTCTGTCACTCTCATATTGGAAGTAACAGGTTCTTCATCCGGTCTTTTAACAGTAATCTGAATAATAGTTCCTGCCTCTATCTTCTTTGAAAAAAAGTTTTTAATAAAAGCGGCAAATTTAGGATGATTTGATACAAATTTATTTTTTGTCTGATTTAATTTCATCATTGTAAGTGGATTTATCATTATGTTTTGCCCTCCATTTCCTCAACTGCATCCATATAACTGTTAAGCCACTCTGACTGCTCAACAATAATTTTTATACTTCATTTCTCTGATGTAAACTGCCACTAAATTTCTTTATAAATTTTCAAATTTTGCAACACCTATTTTTTTCATCCATATATATAACATTACTGATAAAGCAGCAAATACCATATCAACAATTATAACATACATAAACAAACCAATTTTGTACGCTTTAACAATAAACACTAATGCTACCGCAATTGCAAATATCCATCCTCCAAACATTGCTATAAATATATTTAAACTTTGTTTTATTGGAGCCGTCTCATTCGTCCATGTAAGATTTACAAAACTAATCCCAAGCAACATTCCAAATAGTAACATAAACACCATATATAAAATCGGAAGTATAAATAACACTATAAGAGTAACCGGTTTTATATCTGCTCTGAATACTATAAGCATACATATATCACAAAACAATACCGGAATCCCTGTAAAAATAAACTGTACCGCAAGTTTTGCCCTAAATATATCCCATGTTTTTACCGGAAGTGAACGTAGCACCCACAGATTTTTTCCCTCGAGTGATACCGACGGAACAACTATATCATTCATAGCTGCCGTTGCACATATTGCTACTGCAAAAAACAGTGGTATCATGCGTACTGCTTCTTTATCTTGAAATATCGTATCCGCAAAAACTACAAGCGAATGACCTTTCACGATAAATACCCCACCTAATACAAACAGAAACAGAGAGCCAAGCCCACAATTTAACATATAACTCGGACTTGCAAAAAATCGTGCAAATTCTTTTGAGAGAACCGCCGCAAATTGATTTTTCATTTTACTCTTTTTCTCTTTATATCTGACTTTTGAAACAGTATTATTTGATGTAGCAATATTTATAAAGCTGCCTGAAAGCACACGGTATATTAAAGCACATAAAATCACTATCACAACTGTATAGATAAGCATTGCACTTATATCACCCTCACCTATTCTTCCAAACATATATACAGGGTATGCTTTATTTTTAACATTTTCCCCATAAACAACCGCATTAACCATAATTTTATTTATTACTTCCTGTGCTTTAAAAAATACAAAATAATATGCGGCAAAAAATAAAAGTGATGCCAATACAGTAATAAAGCTTTTATTTTTCAATTTTCTGCTTATCTTTGCCACACACCAGCCAAGAATACATGACAATATAAGCACAATGAGTGAAATAATTACTATAAGTAAAATTGAACCTATTACATTTAATACGGTACATTTTGCAACAACCCAGTAAACAATTACGGCAGGCACTATCACTACTGCTGAATACATAAGACCGAGAAGATAAACGCCTGCAAGCCTTGCTATAAGTATCGTTCTTACAGGAACAGGCATTGACAAGAGCAGATCATTGTCCTTTGACATATAAAGACCTGAATATGTATTAAAAACACTGCCAAATGAACCGAGTGATACAGCAACCATACTCATTATAAGAAAATAAAGCCAACTCATATTTACCGCTGCAAACGGTCCGCAGATACCTTTTGAAAAATATGCAAACATTCCTCCCAGCACACCAACCATCATCACTGCATATATGAGCATAAATAATATTGTTGAAACAGTTGAACGCTTTTTATTCTTCTTTGAATCATAAAAATAGCTCCTGAATATCTCCATCATCTGTTTCTTTATAAGAATCCATGTCATTATTCATCCTCCAATTCCAAAAAGACATCTTCAAGACTGTCATCACCTTTTACTTCTTCCATAGTACCAGATTTGATAAGTCTGCCGCCTTTTATTATAGCCACCTTGTCGCAAAGTTTCTCTGCAACTTCAAGTACATGTGTTGAAAAAAAGATTGCTCCGCCATTATCACAAAACTCCCTCATCATTTCCTTTAATAAATGAGATGCCTTTGGATCAAGTCCGACAAAAGGCTCATCCATGATAATAAGTTTAGGATTGTGAAGCCATGCGGAAATAATCGCAAGTTTCTGTTTCATGCCATGTGAATATGCTGCTATCGGCTGGCCAAGATCATCCGTAATCTCAAATATATCCGCATATTTCCTAATGCGTTCCTGCCTTGTGTCGGCATCGACTTTAAAAATATCAGCGATAAAATTCAGATATTTTATTCCTGTCATAAACTCATAAATATCCGGATTATCAGGTATATAAGCAATTTTTTTCTTACATTCAATAGGATTTTTTAAAACAGACTCCCCGTCAACAAAAATCTTACCCTCATCAAACTTCAAAATCCCGACAACAGACTTAAGTGTCGTCGTCTTACCTGCTCCATTATGACCTATAAAACCATAAATCTCTCCCGCATTTATGTGTAGAGAAAGGTCATCAACAGCTTTCTTATCTCCATAAATCTTAGTCAGATTCTCAATCCTTAACATAAAACTCCCTCTCTTTCCTTCTTAGGTAATTGCAAAACAAATTATATACTATATTAAGTATGTATTACTATGCTTTCACAAGTACCTATTATACTTTTCATTTTCATACATATAAAAATATACACTTAAATATACAACACTGTCAAATAAACAAACAAAATCTCCACCAAAATACAAAAAAGTTCACCAATAAAAACTGTACTTACCATACAAAATGCAGGATAATATTTTTATCTCTAAATAAAAAACAGCTTTGAAGAAGGTTTATAATTCTGACCGAAGGGCGTTAGAACATCGCCGGTAAATAAGCGCGCGTATTTTGGCTCACCTATGTACCTCTACGCTATTCTCCGAGTGAAAGCGTCCCTAAGTGCAGAATAATACTCCTTCTTCAAAGCGTCCATTAGTCAAGGTAGTATATTTCTACTTAAAATAATCCAAATTTTTTCTTGTAAGGCTCTGTCTCTACCGACATTACGGTATATCCGGTCTCATCTATAACTGCACGGATTTTATCTTCATCTAATGCTTCCTCTGAGATTATCTCCGTTCTTTTCTTACTGTGTGATGAAGAAACTTTCTTTACATCAAATGACTTTCTTATTACATCATTTACATGACTCTCACACATTCCACACATCATTCCATCAATTCCTACTATTGTCTTGACCATAACTTTTTCCTCCTGTTCCTGTTTTTTTGCATTATATCAGACTTTTTCATATTATGTCAGATACTTTCATAATCAAAAAAACATATACTATTTACATTTTTTTATATTAACAAAGTTTAACCGCAATGCGTTTGTTACAACACAAAAGCTTGATAAACTCATTGCCAAAGCACCAAACATCGGATTTAATGTCCAGCCGAATATCGGTATCCATACACCCGCCGCAAGCGGTATTCCGATAATATTATAAATAAATGCCCAAAACAGATTTTCATGTATATTTCTGAGCGTAAATCTGCTGAGTCTTATAGCTGCCGGCACATCACTTAATCTGCTCTTCATAAGAACAACATCTGCCGCATCCATCGCTATGTCCGCACCTGCCCCGATGGCTATTCCTATATTTGCCCTTGTAAGTGCAGGAGCATCGTTTATTCCATCACCTACCATAGCAACTTTGCCCTGTCCCATCAGTTCTCTTATAACACTTTCTTTTCCATCAGGAAGAACTCCTGCTATAACCTCGTCAACTCCTGCCTGTGCTCCGATGGCTTTCGCCGTTCTCTCGTTATCTCCCGTGAGCATGACAACCCTTATTCCCATATCTTTTAAATCTTTAACTGCCGCCGGGCTGTCCTCCTTTATCGTGTCAGCTACCGCAATCAGACCACACAATTTATTGTCCTGTGCAAAAAGAAGCGGTGTCTTTCCCTCTTTTGCAAGTTCTTCTGCTTTCTGTCTTATCTCGTCTGATACATTTATCTGTTTGCTTATAAATTTAAAACTTCCTCCGGTTATCGTACCGCCGTTATACTGTGCCGTAAGACCGTTTCCCGGAAGTATCTTAAATCCGTCAACTTCATCTGCCTTTATATTTCTGCTCTCCGCTTCATTTACAACAGCTTTTGCAAGCGGATGTTCACTTTTTGCCTCAAGCGAATAGGCAAGTTTTAACAGCGACTTATCATCATATCCTGCCGTTGGTATCATATCTGTCACCTTGGGCTCGCCCATAGTTATCGTACCTGTTTTATCAAGTGCAACTATGTTTACACGACCTGTCTCCTCGAGCGAAACCGCCGTTTTAAACAAAATACCGTTTTTGGCACCAACACCGTTACCTACCATTATGGCAACAGGTGTCGCAAGACCTAATGCACAAGGACAGCTTATTACGAGTACAGAAATTCCTCTTGCAAGTGCATAACCGGCTTCTTTTCCTGCAATCAGCCATACTATCGTTGTTATTATCGCAAGCACAATAACAACCGGCACAAACACTCCCGACACTTTATCAGCTATCTTTGCGATAGGTGCTTTTGTCGCAGCTGCATCACTCACCATTTTTATAATTTGTGATAATGTAGTATCCTCGCCTACTCTTGTGGCTTCGCACTTGATATATCCTGACTGGTTAATCGTCGCAGCCGATACCATGTCTCCTACTTCCTTATCGACAGGTATGCTTTCTCCTGTAAGTGCCGACTCATTTACGGCACTGTTTCCCTCGATTATACAGCCGTCAACCGGAATATTTTCTCCAGGTCTTACAACAAAAATATCACCTTTTTTCACACGCCTTACCGCAACTGTCTTTTCCTCACCGTCAATCAGTACAACTGCCGTCTTAGGTGCAAGGTTCATAAGACCTTTAAGTGCATCCGTAGTCTTTCCTTTAGAGCGGGCTTCAAGCATCTTACCAACCGTGATAAGCGTAAGTATCATAGCCGCAGATTCAAAATAAAAATCCATCATATAATTCATAACGGCTTTCTCATCACCTGCAGCCTGTGCACCTGTCATTGCAAACAGCACATACACACTCCAAACGAATGATGCCATAGAACCGAGTGCCACAAGCGTATCCATATTAGGCGAACGGTTTATAAGTCCTTTAAATCCGTTTATAAAAAAATGCTGATTTATTATCATAATTATCGCCGCAAGAATCATCTGCAAAAGCCCCATTGCGACATGATTTCCCTCAAACCATTTAGGAAGCGGCCAGCCCCACATCATATGCCCCATTGAAAAATACATAAGTGCTGCCAAAAAAAATATTGATGCTATAAGTCTCTTTTTCAATACAGGTGTGTCCGTATCCTCAAGTCCGGTATCTGCACCTGTTGCACCTTGCGACTCGTCACCATTAACAGACGCACCATAACCCGCCTGCTTAACAGCTGAAATAATAGTCTGTGCATCAGCATCACCCTCGACTCCCATCGAATTAGTCAGCAGACTGACCGCACATGAAGTAACACCGGGTACTTTCAAAACTGCTTTTTCAACTCTTGCACTGCACGCCGCACAATGCATACCCGTAACTTTAAACTGTTCCATTTTGTCCTCTCTTTCTTACTTTATAAGCTTTTGCAATGTCACCATCAACTCATCCACAACCTCATCTTTTCCCTCCCTTATGTCTCTGACAACACAGGAATGGATATGATTTGACAAAAGCTCTCTGTTGAAAGCATTTATCGCTGCACCAACCGCCGCTGACTGGATAAGAACATCATTGCAATAAGCATCGTTTTCTATCATCTTTTTTATTCCTCGTATCTGTCCCTCGATACGGCTCAGACGATTTACAAGCTTCTTTTTGTCTTTCTCTGCACGCTCTGTCTTTTTTGCATCACTACCACAACAGCAGCATTTTACCTCAGTATTATTATTACCATTTATCTTATTTTGTCCCATATATACTAATCTCCATTTCTGCATTGCTTTTTGTGTATATCAATTTATACAAAGCCCAAATCTTAAGCATGAAAATTTTTAATTTTCAAACCACAAATACCCCTACAGGGTATATATCATGTTTTTCACAATATATACCCTGTAGGGGTATCTTGTCAAGCGTTATTATTGATATTTTTTATCACTTGTCTTTCAATTATTATATTTTATCATACACAAAGTCTGATTATCAGGTCATTGTCCTGTCAAGCATTTTCTAAACATCTTATCTTTACTTTCTCTATCAAAAAAACTCTGCCTGCTTACATTCCAGCCGGTTTTTACCCGGCATTTACTCGTTTTTCATCCTCCAGTCAATGCACCTTTGCAAATAATCAACATATTCAGGATTTTGGCACATTTCCTTTCCGTGTGTATCAGAAATCTTTGCAACATCGGTCGCATTGCACTTTGTCACTTTCATAACAATATTAAGTGCTTCCTTGTCTGTGTCATTTGAGATAAATGTTCCAATACCAAATGCTACATTTATCTTTCCGTCAAAATATCTTTTTATCCTGTCGGCACGCTCAAAATCAAGACTATCACTAAAAAGCAGAGTTTTCATTTTCGGATTAATGCCAAGTTTCTTATAATGGGCTATCATCTTATCACCCCACACTATAGGGTCACCGCTGTCATGACGCACACCGCTGAAAAGTGTCGCATATGTCAACTGGAAATCTCTTAAAAAGCAATCGGTCGTGATAGTATCAGTAAGTGCAGTTCCATTGAGCACCCCGTACTCTTTTACCCACGCATCAAGTGCATACCAGTTTGAATATGCGGGATTATGTTTTTTATTGCCCTGTCCGGAACACATTATCCACTCATGAGCCATAGTTCCGACCGGAGTAAGTTTGTGCTTTTTTGCAAGATATACATTTGATGTTCCCACAAATGCTGAATTTTCCGACTTGACGCTGCTTAATTCCTCAATGGCATATTCCTGTGCCTGTGCAGATAATCTTCTGCGAAGCCCAAATTCCGAATAATTTCCAAGTCGATATTCTCCACTTTCTATCTTCTGTTTCTTTTCTGCAAGCCTTTTTCTGAAGCTGTCAAAAAGACTTTCATAATCATATGCCATTCTAAAATATACTTCATTTACTATTGCAAGTGTAGGGATTTCATACATGGAAGTGTTGAGCCATGTTCCAGCCGTTTCTATTGAAAGACCACACTCCCCGTCCGTAGTAATCTCAAAATCCTCATATCTGGGCTGCCATAATCTTAAAAAATCAACATACGAGCCCTTTATCCATTTGATATTGTCAAGGTAAGTAAGTTCCTCCTCCGTAAATCTAAGATTACAGAAACCTTTAATCTGCTCTCTGATTTCCTCAATCATCTCCGTACTAAAAAACACATCTTTATTTCTGCACTTAAAAGTCCAGGTTGTCTTATAGTCTGAAAACTGGTGATAAATCGCCTGTCCCATTGAAAATTTATACATATCCTGCTCAAGCAGTGATGTTATTATTTGATGTAATCTCATTTCTTTCCTCATTTCTTAGCAATTTGCAGCAAAGCACAAATATTTAAAAACTTTTCATTTATCAAGTTCTTTTAAAACTTCATTTTCCAAATTTCTATTTACTAAACATCTTAAAATATTCCTGTGCTTTTTGTAATGATACATCCAGCTTCTTTTGAAGTCTTATCAGAATTTCCTCTTCTGAAAGCCCAAATTCATGACCTGTTTCAATGATTTCCTCTGCCCTTCCCTCAGTTCTTGTTTCTTCAAATACTGTACACATATCAACACTTCCTTATTACATTTTATAAAAAATGTTTTATCTACATAAAAATTATCATTTTCTATAACTGATTCAAAACTCTGTTTTCCTATTGCTACAACTTTTTTTGCCATATGCACCCTCCTTAATATTTTTCAATACGGATATTCGCAAATATTCAAATTTATACACCGTCCCCACAGTTTTTTAATAGCTACATTTTAACATTAAAACAATGGTATGTAAACGATGTTTGCCCCCAAACCCTGTCAAATAATTTTTCTAAAAATTTTATTATATCATTTTACACACACCAATTATGTAACAGTTCAGCCCAATTATTGCTGCTATTTTCCATAGCACTTGACTAATAACGATTTATTGCCTAAAATAAAGACTTGTTGTATATTGTTTTTGTAAATAGCATTTATAATTATTAATTATAAGTTTATAAATATTCTTTTACAATTAAAAAATATGCTTTCACAAAGAGAAAATTTATGTTTCTACTAACAAACTCATAACACTATGAGAAAAAAATACGCCATTATAATGGCAGAATGGAGGAAAACAATGGGCGTTACCTATGTTAAAGAAGTTATTTCACCAGAGGAGCTTTTTGAAAGATATCCTCTCCCTGAAGCTCACAAGAAATTAAAAGCAGAAAAAGATAAGGAGATTGCCAAAGTCTTTACAGGAGAGTCTGATAAGTTTCTGGTTATCGTTGGTCCTTGTTCTGCCGACAATGAAGATGCTGTATGTGATTACACATCAAGACTTGCCAAAGTTCAGGAAAAAGTTAATGATAAGATTATAATCATACCTCGCATATATACAAATAAACCAAGAACTACCGGTGAGGGCTATAAGGGAATAGTTCATCAGCCTGACCCAGAAAAAGCACCTGACCTTCACGAGGGACTTATCGCCATGAGAAAGATGCACCTTCGCTCTATCGCTGAGACTCATCTTTTTTCAGCAGACGAGATGCTCTATCCTGAAAACTGGCCATATCTTTCTGATATATTATCATATGTTGCAGTCGGTGCACGTTCCGTTGAGGATCAGCAGCACAGACTTACAATAAGCGGAATTGATATTCCTTGTGGTATGAAAAATCCTACAAGCGGAACTTTAAGCATCATGCTTAACTCCTGCATAGCCGCACAGGGAAGTCACACATTTATGTACCGTGGATGGGAAGTTAAATCTGACGGAAATCCTCTCGCACATACTATTTTAAGAGGTGCAGTAAACAAGCATGACCAGTCGCTTCCTAACTACCACTATGAGGATCTTGTTTTATTAAACGAGATGTACCATAAGTTAGACCTTAAAAACCCTGCCTGCATAATTGATGCTAACCATGCAAATTCAAACAAATGCTACTATGAGCAGCCTCGTATCGTATCAGAGGTACTCCACAGCCGCAGTGTTTCTAAGGATATTGAAAAGCTTGTAAAGGGTGTTATGATTGAAAGTTACATTGAACCCGGAAATCAGAAGATTGGTGAAGGAGTTTACGGAAAATCCATTACCGACCCTTGTCTCGGATGGGATGAAACAGAACGACTCATCTATGAGATTGCTGACAGAATCTAAGTTCTAACACTATCAAAGAAGAATATAAACTTCTTCTGATATGTTGCGATAGCAACTGATATTATGAGCAGGCAGCTAAGCAGATTACAAATATCCGCCCGGCTAAAATAATTTTTCCTTTAAACAAAAAGAACGGACTATATTAAAAATACAGTTCGTTCTTTTTTATTGTATAGAAAAATGCCCGTAATGTAGTGTGGTGCCACCGAGAATTGCGATGCAATTCCTGGTGAGCCAAACGCTGGTTTTGCTCTTTTTTATTTTTCATCACATACCTGAAAAATATAAAACTTCAGATAATACGACTCATTTGCTGCCCAGAGTATTGGATGATCTGGAGCCTGTGTCCTGAACTCAACCTGACGAAGTCTCTTATGCACATTTGAAGCTGCCTGTGCTATGGTCTTTGTAAACAGGTCATAGTCCATAAAATGTGAACATGAACAAGTTGCCAGAAAACCACCGTCTTTTACAAGTTTCATCCCTCTCAGATTTATCTCCCGGTATCCTTTTACCGCATTTTTAATGGAATTTCTTGATTTTGTAAATGCCGGCGGATCAAGTATTACTACATCAAACTTCTCTCCCGCTTTTTCAAGTTCAGGAAGTTTATCAAATACATCTGCACACTCAAATTTAACCGTATCTGAAAGACCATTAAGTTCTGCATTTTTTCTCGCCTGCTCCACCCCAAGCTCTGATGCGTCAAGACCGAGTACGCTCTTTGCACCAGCCTGTCCGGCATTGAGTGCAAATGAACCCGTGTGCGTAAAACAATCAAGAACTTTTGCGTCCATGCATAATTTTCTGATAGACTGTCTGTTATATTTCTGGTCGAGGAAAAATCCTGTTTTCTGACCTTCTTTTACATCGACATAATATTTGACACCATTTTCAACTATCTGCACATTTGTATCAAATTCATCACCTATAAAACCTTTTATGCGTGGAAGTCCTTCATTTTTCCTGACTTTCGCATCACTTCTCTCATACACACCTCTTATGTTTATTCCGTCTTTTTCCAGAATAGCCTTTAATATATCGACTATCCTTTCTTTAAACCGGTCAATTCCAAGTGCAAGTGACTGCACTACAAGCACATCTGAAAACTTATCAATAACAAGCCCCGGCAAAAAATCTGCCTCACCAAATACAACGCGGCAGCTCGATGTATCAACGGTTTTCTTGCGGTACTCCCATGCATTTTCAAGTCTCTCTCTCAAAAATGCATCGTCTATCTCCTGCTCCGTGTTCCTTGTCATAAGTCTCACTCTTATTTTAGAATTTCTGTTTATAAATCCCTTTCCCATAGGGTAACCGTCGAAATCGTGTACGATAACTATGTCTCCGTCCTCAAACGAACCCATTATAGATGCTATCTCATTATCAAATATCCACATTCCACCGCTTTTTATCGTGCGTCCTTCACCCTTTTTTAATGTTACTACTGCCACATTCCTATCCTCTCTTTACCCTGACATCAAGGCAACTTATATTTATTGCGATATTCTTTATACATATTTTTGAACTTAGGATCATCTGTTTCTTTTAAGTTGTCAAGATATTCATGTGTATCGAAACCATCTTCATTTGTCTGGATGATACAGACTGCTATATTTGAACAATGATCTGCAATTCTCTCAAAATTCGTCGTAATGTCAGAGAGAACAAAGCCAAGTTCGATAGTACATTTTCCTTTACGAAGTCGTTTTACATGTTTCTTCTTAACTTCATCGTTCAATGTGTCGATAACTTCCTCTAAAGGCTCTACTTTTGTAGCAATCGTAACATCCTGTTTCTCAAAAACATCAAATGTCATTGATACTATATCCCTAATGGCTTTTTCATATATCTTAAGTTCAGCTTTCGCCTTATCAGAAAAATGTTCGTCTTTTGTATATACCTCATTTGCCGTATTCATAAGGTTTACCGCATGATCTGAAATTCTCTCAAAATCTCCGATACAATGAAGTATAGTAGATACTATTTTTGAATCAGCATCCGACAGATCTGCGTTGTTGAGTTTCATAAGGTAAGTACCAAGCTCATCCTCATAATGATCTACCATATCCTCAAGATTCGATACTTCCTCAGCAATGTTTTTATCATAATGATGGAAAAGATCTATCGCCTTAAATAATGCATCCTCCGATGCTTTCGCCATGAGTATGGCTGTTTTCTGTGCCTGATTTACAGCAAATGCAGGTTTCTCAAGGAAACGCTCATCAAGAAGAGACTTAACCGTATGCTCATCTGCCTCATTGTCCTTGATAGTGAGTTTTGCAAGTGTAACAAGGAAGTTTTTAAGAGGAAGCAGACATACTGTTGCGATTATATTAAATGCCGTATGGATAACAGCTATACCTGCAACTGATGCCGAATGGCTCAGGAAATTAAAATGCACAAACGCATTTATTCCATAAAATCCAATCATAAATACAACTGTTCCTATAAGGTTAAAATAAAAATGTACAAATGCAGCCCTCTTTGCATTTTTTCTCGCACCTACCGCAGACAAAAGTGCAGTCACACAAGTACCGATATTTTGTCCCATGATAATAGGAAGTGCCGATGCATAGCTTACTGTACCCGTAAGACAAAATGCCTGTAATATACCGACTGATGCAGATGAAGACTGAATAATCGCCGTAAGCACCGTTCCTACAATAACTCCGATTATAGGGTTGTCACTGAACATCAAAAAAATCTTTGTAAATGCAGGCATCTTTGTGAGTGGTTCAACCGCATCACTCATCGTGCTCATACCTGTCATAAGAATGGCAAAACCTGCCAGTATCGTACCTACATCCTTCTTTGTGTTGCTCTTTGCAAACAATATCATTCCAACACCTATTATAGCAAGAACAGGTGAAAATGATGTCGGCTTCAACAGATTGATAATAAGACTGTCTCCCTGAATACCGGTGAGTGATAATATCCAGGATGTTATCGTTGTACCTATATTAGCTCCCATGATAATTCCAACAGCCTGCTCAAGTTTCATAATACCTGAATTAACAAAACCTACGACCATGACTGTTGTCGCAGATGACGACTGGATTACAGCAGTCACTCCGGCACCCAGCAATACGGCAAATAAAGTCTTAGATGTAAACTTTTCAAGTATTGCCTCTAATTTACCACCGGATGTTTTGGCAAGACCATCTCCCATAACATGCATTCCGTAAAGGAATAAGGCAAGTCCGCCAATCATTGTCAATACATTAAAAATATCCATTGTATTCTTCCTTTCAAAATTGATAGTTTCTTCTTTTACGGATACATGAATATAAATCCATGTACTTCTCCTTTTGTAAAAATGTCCACTATCTAATAATTATACCTAAAAAAAATTTACTTGCAATATACAATGTAAAATTTATGTATATTTTATACAAAATTAGATGTTTCTAACCAGAAAAAGACCAGACATAATTTATTCTGCATTATTGTATGTCAATAAAATGCTAAATTATGTATCCGGTCTCTTTTATTTTAAATTATCCGATTTTAATCTTCAAACCTTTTTAACCACCTAAACCTCATCTTTTCCAGCTGCTTCCTCCTCTAAAACATATACATTATCATTTGATGCTGTTTCTGATTCCTCATTATTCCCATCAAATATTGTCTTAACATTAAATCTGTTGCAATTATCTTCAAGTACACCTACAAGCTCCATACTGACATCCATCTCACTTCTTATCTTTTGCACCTCTCCTGCAAGTGATGTAGTTCCCTGAGCAGCATTTCCAATACCTCTCGCACTATCTTCTATAACAGTTGTAATATTTGATACTGACTCTACAAGCTTGTTGATAACCTTATGCAGCTTTCTTGTCCTTTCAGTAAAATCATTCATCTCATCATTTATATAAATCGAATCGTCACTGTATTTTCTTCCCGAAGCAACAAAATTGTTATAATCAGGTAAAATATTACTGTCAATATATTCTACTATCCGGTTAGAATTTTTGCTAAGCTCATTAACTGCAGAAATAACAGTTTCATTTATATTCTGTATATTATTTGCTGTCTCCCTGCTGCTGTCGGCAAGCTTTCTTATCTCATCCGCAACAACCGCAAAACCTTTTCCGGCTTCCCCTGCTCTTGCTGCTTCAATCGAAGCATTAAGTGCAAGAAGATTTGTCTGGCTTGATATTGATAATATCTCATTAGTAAGACCTTCAACCTGCTCAACACTCTTGCTGTTATCTATAGCTTTCTTAAGATTTTCGATGATTTCTCCGATCATTTCGCCCGTTGTCTGTCGGCTCTCAACTGCATTCTTTTCAAGTTCTGATGCCCTATGCTGCATATCATCCGAATAAGCTAAGATATTCTCACTTGACTTTGCAAACTCTGCAACGCTGTCATCTACATCTTTAACATTTTTATCTATGGTAACAAGTGTTGCCGATACTTCCTGCATAGATGCCGATAACTCCTGCATAACCGCTGAAACATCACATGACCTGTCATTTACAAGGCCTATGCTTTTCTCAACAACGGCAAAGTTTTCCCTAAGTCCGTTTGATGACTCTACGACATCACCTATAACCCTTTGCAAAACATCCATAAATTTATTTATTCCGTTTACAAGACGACCTATCTCATCCTTTGTCCTTACGGTTATCCTCTCGCTAAGATCTCCGCAATTATTTTCAAGCTTGTCTACAACGCTGTCAAGATCTCTTGCAGTTTCCGTAGCCGGCTTTGTTATCGTTATAATACAGGCAAGAATCGCTATAACACTTATGATAACTGATACAACTATCTGAATAACAGACATTCTTATAGTCATATCAAATGTCTGTGCCTGACTCTTATTTGATGCTGCTATCTCATTTTGTATAGCTTCCGTAAGTGCATTAATGGATGATTCTGTCTTGTCCACAAGCGGAGCCAGTTCATCATTTGCCATCTGTATCGCACCACCTATATCGTCCTCACATAGTTTCAATGACTCCATATATTTTTTATAAAGAGCATCATATCTTTCCTTAAATGTGTTAAAACTGTTTACCTCTTTTGCATTTTTTTTATCAATGCTTTTCTCATATTCTTCTATATTATTTGTCACACCCTCTGCCGCATCCGAAATTTCTTTTCTGACTTCTGTCTTGGCAGTTTCATTTCCGGTCACAAAATACACAAACAACAGCTTGTGCATTTTGTGAAACCCAATAGAAAGCGAGTCCAGTTTATATATCGCTTCTGAATTTGATTCAGAATTTTGTATACTTGACTTCTTCAGACTCTTCATTGATGCAATGTTCCATCCCGAATATGCTATACATATAAATGCAAGTACAAGTATAGGAATGAGTACTTTTAATCTTATTGTCTTCATATTATTTTCTCCTCTATATCCGCTTTTTTCACCATAAATCTTATTACTTATCTATACATTATAC
>ERZ894203.60-NODE-60-length-110210-cov-23.819082_pt1 | contig 110210 bp, 95 predicted proteins | sample MGYA00380286_ERZ894203 | MGnify/ENA primary metagenome ERZ894203 (study PRJEB32331, sample SAMN06328484) | human gut metagenome | biome: human gut microbiome; feature: stool | host: Homo sapiens | collected 2014-02-06 ... | reverse complement strand
GCGAGAATCGAATAAAATCCATCAACGCCGGAACCACTGACGAATACGGCAAACATAAAGGCCTAAATCTGACATTCTGACAAAAAGACAATGATAAAAAACAACTGGAACCAAGAGGGAAAACAACACAATATAAAAAGAAAAACATGAAATTGGACTTTACAATCAATTCCTCGCTACATTCATTAAAAACAGAAAACAAAAGCTCAAACCGCCCTCTACTCACCAGACAAAAAGCCCCCGATATATACCAATAAGAGGACGTGTCATCTCGACACATCCTCTTTCCATAATCTCATATAGGTATTAGTTTTTTTAAGGTAAAAAGATTGTTTTCAGAATAACTTTTGCAAATATCGGATTTTCCGGTCAACTACACAAATAAAAAAGGATGTTTCTTAGCATAAAAAAAGAGTATTCATTTTATTCTCTTTAAAAAACTCTTCTTATACCTTATTATTATAGGAAAGACGAAAGTGATTTCCAATTTTTAATAGTATCTTTGCAACCATTATTGATAATTACGCAAAACAGATTGGTTATGACTGAAACAACTCATGCTGAATCATCAGAAAAGAAAGGACTTAATTTCGTAGAAGAAATAGTGGTGGAAGACCTGAAGGCCGGCAAGAACGACGGACGACTGCAAACCCGTTTTCCGCCGGAACCTAACGGATATCTGCATATCGGACATGCAAAAGCGATCTGTATGGACTTCGGCATCGCGGAAAAATACGGCGGTGTGTGTAATCTAAGATTGGACGACACAAACCCTATCAAAGAAGACACGGAATACGTAGAGGCCATCAAGGAGGACATACAGTGGCTGGGATTCAAATGGGGAGAAATCTATCATGCTTCGGACTACTTTCAGCAACTGTGGGACTTTGCCGTCAGACTGATTAAAGAAGGCAAAGCCTACATCGACGAACAAAGCAGCGAACAGATTGCCGAACAAAAGGGAACACCGACGCAACCCGGTACGCCCAGCCCCTATCGCGACCGTCCCATAGAAGAAAATCTGGAACTGTTTAACAAGATGAACAGCGGCGAGGCGGAAGAAGGTTCCATGGTGCTGCGCGCCAAGTTGGACATGGCCAACCCGAATATGCACTTCCGCGACCCCATCATTTATCGCATCATCAACAAAGAACACCATCGCACGGCCAGCAAGTGGAAAGCCTACCCGATGTATGACTTCGCGCACGGGCAAAGCGATTACTTTGAAGGAGTGACCCACTCCATCTGTACGTTGGAGTTTGTCCCCCATCGTCCGCTCTATGACCACTTCATCGATGAGTTGAAAGAAGGAAACGACTTGGCAGACCACCGTCCTCGTCAGATAGAATTCAACCGTCTGAACCTGACTTATACCGTCATGAGCAAACGCAAATTGCTCGCATTGGTAAAAGAAGGTCTGGTAAACGGATGGGACGACCCACGAATGCCGACCCTCTGCGGGTTCCGCCGCCGCGGTTATTCTCCTGAAGCCATCCGCAAATTCATCGACATGATCGGTTATACCAAGTTCGATGCCCTGAACGACTTTGCTATGCTGGAGGCAGCCGTACGTGAGGACCTGAATGCGAGGGCAACCCGTGTCTCGGCCGTACTTAACCCCGTAAAACTCGTGATTACCAACTATCCGGAAGAGCAAGTGGAAGAGCTCGAAACCGTAAACAATCCCGAAAACGAAGCCGACGGGAGCCATATCATCGAGTTCAGTCGCGAACTGTGGATAGAACGCGAAGACTTCATGGAAGACGCTCCCAAGAAATACTTCCGCCTGACTCCCGGCAATGAAGTTCGTCTGAAAAGCGCTTACATCGTAAAGTGTACGGGATGCAAGAAAGACGAGAACGGCAACGTGACGGAGGTCTACTGTGAATACGACCCCATGTCGAAAAGCGGCATGCCCGGTTCGGACAGAAAAGTGAAAGGCACACTCCATTGGGTGAGTTGCGGACATTGCCAACCGGCCGAAGTACGCTTATACGACCGACTTTTCAGCATAGAGAACCCAGGAGCTGAAGAACGCGATTTCCGTGAGTTGTTGAACCCAGAGTCACTGAAAGTCCTGCCCCAATGTTATGTGGAAAAATATGCAGCGACCAAAAAGCCGCTTGAATATCTGCAGTTCCAACGCATCGGTTACTTCATGATGGACAAGGACAGTACGGCCGAACATTTGGTATTCAATCGTACCGTAGGCCTGAAAGACACATGGAGTAAGAAAAACAAATAACATGTCGACAGAAGACCTCTCGTATTTTCAAGAAGAAGAATTCAAAAAGAATCTGGCTCTTTACGAGCAGATGTTACAAGGCGGTCAGTCGGTTTATCTGGAAGCAGACGAACTGACTGACATCGCCGAGTATTATCTCGTGCAGAACGACACGGACAAAGCTATGGCGTGTATCCAATACGCCCTGAACATCCACCCCGGTAGTATCGACCCTTTGATTTTCCTGGCGCGACAAAAGATGTTCAACGGCGACATCGAAGGTGCCAAAACCATACGCGACTGTATTACGGATCCCAACGACCGCGAAGTCATATTCCTCAACGCAGAATTGCTGTTGCGTGAAGGAAAAGAACAGGAAGCCACCACATACCTGTCCGAAAAAGCCGAAACGGAAGAAGAAGATGCCGCTTTGTTTGCATACGACACGGCTACACTGTTTTTGGATTACGGTTATTTGGAACAGGCAGCTCAATGGGGACAACGGGCGCTCGACATGGAACCGGACAACGAGAAGTTTCTGAAACTCAAGGCAGACCACCTCATCTCTTCCAATCGTCCGAAAGAGGCTATCGAGATATTAAATAGTTTGTTGGACATCAACCCTTACAACCTTAATGCATGGCACTCATTGGGCGAAGCCTATTTCGTATGCGAAGACTTTTCCAAAACCATGGAAACGGCTGATTTTGCATTGGCCATAGACGAGCACGACGCCCAAGCTCTTTTGCTGAAGGCCAACAGCCTGCTTCAACAACAGAATCTCGACGAAGCCCACCAACTTTATCTCCGATATTTCAAGGAACACCCGTCTAATGAAATTCCCTATCTTTTCGACGGGGTGTGCCTCTCCGCACTCGAACGCTACGACGAAGCTTTAAGCCAATTACTTAAAGCCGAAGAATTATCCCAAGGTTATTCTACGGAACAGCAACACATATATGCCAACCTTTCGGAGGTGTATAGCAGGCTACACGATACAGACAAAGCCTTTGGATATATCGACAAGATAAAAGAAATAAATCCGGATTACGAAGCAGACTTATACAAAGGGCATATCCTGATGCAAAACGAGAGAGAAAACGAAGCCCTCGAATGCTACAACACATTTATCCAAAGCCACGAAGACCCTTCGGAGGCCCATTTTCTCGTCGGCTTGTCTTTTGTGGAAAACAAACTGTACGAAAGGGCGAGAGAACATTTCTTGTATACGCTGAATCGCAATGCTTCACAAGACAAGGAAAGTCAAAAAGCATATGCTTATCTGGCCTATTGTGCGCTTATGCAAAACCGTTATCAGGAATTCATCGTCTTTCTGAAAATTGCTTGTGAAAAAGCTCCTGAAGCATTGGAATACACCGTGGGACGATTCATCCCGGAAGAAGTGGAAGCCAAGGACTTCTATCAGTACGTCTTAACTCACAGCGACATATTCACACACTTTAATCCGGACTCATCCGCACCTGTAAAACCCATGTGAAAAGAAGCTTTCGCACCGTCTCTCCACATGGGCATATTTCCTGTCATTCGCTGAATTGCTTGATGCGTTGCTCTTCCGACAATTTACAGATGAGCAAAGTATCGTTCTTTTCTGCCACAATGAAACCATCCAGACCTTGTATTACGACTTTTTTCTCCTGAGTGGTATGAATCATACAGTTATGCGTATCATACACTGAAATATTCTTTCCGATACAGGCATTACCATAAGCGTCTTGCGGCGTATGCTCATGCAAAGAGCCCCACGTGCCTAAATCACTCCATCCGAAGTTAGCCGGAAGCACGAATATCTCTTCTACTTTCTCCATAATGGCATAATCTACCGATATATTCTCACACTTCGGAAAATCACGGTTGATGGCTTCCTGTTCCTGCTCGCTGCCATATATGGGCATAAGCTGCTCGAAAATCTGCGCGATAGCGGGCTGATACACACGGAAGGCGTTGACAATCGTACTGACGTTCCACACGAATATTCCGGCATTCCAGAAATAATTATTCTTTTGGATATAGCGGCTTGCCGTGGCAAAATCAGGCTTTTCCTTAAAAGAATCCACCCGATAAATCTCCTTGTTACGTGCCGATGCAAAACCCAAGTCAGCCTGAATATATCCGTATCCGGTTTCCGGACGATTCGGCTTCATGCCCAAAGTCAAAATAGAGTCCGTCTCCGCCGTAAATGCCAAACCGGAAGTTATCACACGTTCAAACTCGGGCACATCCATGACGATATGATCGCTCGGCGTGACAACCACATTGGCTTTCGGATTCAACTTCTTGATACGCCAACTCACGTAAGCAATGCAAGGCGCCGTATTCCTTCGGCAAGGTTCCTTCAATATGTTAGATTCCGGAATTTCCGGTAACTGTTCACGTACAATATCCGCATAAGCTTCGGACGTCACCACCCAAATGTTTTCCGGAAAACAAATCCTTTTAAAACGATCCGCAGTCAATTGCAACAACGTACGTCCGCATCCCAATACATCGATAAACTGTTTCGGGCACTCCGGAGTACTCATCGGCCAAAAGCGGCTACCTATGCCGCCGGCCATAATTACCAAATGATTATTACTTCTTTCCATGGTTCAATATTCACGAGAATAAGTTAAGTTACAAAATTACAACTATTTTTCTAATTCCATGCATAAATATACACGATATTTTCATCTTCTTTTTCCCTGTTTTATTTGCATGCAGCCAAACATTCGCGTACTTTTGCACATACAAATGAAATATACCACCGTTTTAAGCATTGCCGGTTCCGATTGCAGCGGAGGAGCCGGTATTCAGGCAGACATCAAGACGATTTCCGCTTTGGGATGCTATGCTGCCAGCATCGTCACGGCCGTTACCGTACAAAACACATGCGGAGTGAAAAACGTATATCCTATTCCGGCTCAAATTGTCAAGGAACAAATACAGGCCGTAACCGAAGATATGCAAATAGATGCCTTGAAAATAGGGATGGTGACGGACGAAGGTATCATAGCGGTCATTGCCGATTTCTTATCAAGCAATCGCCTTCCGGCCGTCTTCGATCCGGTTTTAGTCTCAAGTAGCGGCTATTCTTTGGTAAAACCCGAAGCATTGCATGTCATGCGCGACCGCCTAATCCCCCATTGTACTTTAGTGACCCCCAACCTGCCGGAGGCCGAAATACTGGCCGGTATCCCTATCCGGAACATAGAAGATATGGCAAACGCCGGACGGCAGATCCTTACTTACGGTTGTCGGTCCGTATTAATAAAAGGAGGACATTTGGAAGGGGGCGATATGACGGATATTCTGGTCTGCGGCAATACTCCGGAAGACATTCACCGCTACCACTCCGCCAAAATAAACTCCGCTAATACCCACGGAACCGGATGCACGCTTTCTTCTGCTATTGCGGCTTACATCGGCCAAGGTATCTCCTTACCGGAGGCTGTCGGTTTAGGGAAAAAATACCTCACGAATGCCCTGTTTTACGGAAAAGACGTCACCATCGGAAAAGGACACGGCCCGTTAAATCACTTTTTTAATCCCAAAAAGCTGATGATTAAGTAAGTTTTTATTAAATTTGCAACCAGATTGATGAACAAACATACATTAGATAAGATTTAAATTTTATGAAAGCATTTGTATTTCCCGGACAGGGAGCACAATTTGTAGGTATGGGCAAAGACCTGTACGACAACAATCCGCTGGCAAAAGAGCTATTTGAAAAGGCAAACGATATTTTAGGATTCCGCATTACGGACATCATGTTCAGCGGTACGGACGAGGAATTGAAACAGACCAAAGTGACGCAACCCGCCGTATTCCTCCATTCTGTCATTTCAGCTTTGTGCATGGGAGAAGATGTCGCTCCGGACATGGTGGCCGGCCATTCTTTAGGAGAATTCTCCGCGTTGGTAGCAGCCGGTGCCCTGAACTTTGAGGATGGTCTGAAATTGGTTTACGCCCGTGCCATGGCCATGCAAAAGGCATGCGAGGCTGCCCCTTCTACGATGGCGGCCATTGTCGGCTTGGATGATGCCACAATCGAGAACGTCTGCGCGGAAATCAATACGGAAAACAATGTAGTGGTTCCGGCCAATTATAATTGCCCCGGACAGTTGGTCATCAGCGGCAATGTGGAAGCTGTCAAGGCTGCATGCGAAAAGCTGAAAGAGGCCGGTGCCAAGCGTGCACTCTTGTTACCGGTGGGCGGTGCGTTCCACTCGCCTTTGATGCAACCGGCCAAAGACGAACTGCAAGCAGCCATAGAGGCAACTACGTTCAATACGCCTAAATGTGCCGTATACCAAAACGTAGATGCACAGGCTCATACGGATGCAGAAGAAATAAAGGCTAACCTGATTGCCCAACTCACGGCTTCTGTTCGTTGGACGCAAGAGGTGCAGAACATGATTGCAGCCGGTGCCACGGATTTCACGGAGTGCGGTCCGGGCAAAGTCCTGCAAGGCATGATTGGAAAGATTGCCAAAGGAAATGATGCCGTGACAGCTCATGGTATTCAAGCCTAAACCAACTCGAACAGCTATCCCCTTGCCTCAAAAAAAACGGCAAGGGGATTTTTATTGACGACTAATCCATTGATATATGAAAAACAAGATGATTATTTATCAGGTGTTCACCCGCCTTTTCGGAAACGACAAGACGGCATGCATCCCCCACGGTAACAAGACAGAGAACGGATGCGGGCACTTCGCTGATTTTACCCAAAAAACATTAACGGAAATCCAAAAGCTTGGAGCAACGCATATTTGGTATACAGGGGTCATTGCACATGCCACACAAACCGACTATACCTCATACGGAATTCCGTCCGACCATCCTGCCATTGTAAAAGGGAAAGCCGGTTCCCCATACGCCATTAAAGACTATTATGACGTAGACCCGGACTTAGCCACAAAACCCGAGAAACGGATGAAGGAGTTTCAAAACCTGATATACCGTACGCATGATGCCGGTTTGAAAGTCATCATCGACTTCGTTCCCAACCATGTGGCACGCCAATATCAATCCGCCAGCAGACCTGAAGGCGTGAAAGATCTCGGGGAAGAGGATGACCAAAACCTATCCTTCTCTCCCCAAAACAATTTCTATTACATTCCAGGACACCCGTTTCACCCTGACTTCGATCTGCAAGGCTGTGCACCGGTTCCATACGAAGAGTGTCCGGCCAAAGCTACAGGCAATGACAATTTTTCCCCCTCTCCGGGACGCAACGACTGGTACGAAACGATAAAACTGAACTACGGAATAGATTATTGTAACGGAGGGGGACGGCACTTCGACCCGATACCTTCCACGTGGTTTAAGATGCGTGACATTCTGCTGTTTTGGGCCGGAAAAGGTATAGACGGCTTCCGTTGCGATATGGCAGAGATGGTTCCTGTCGAATTCTGGGAATGGGCCATCCCGCAAATCAAATGCCATTACCCTTCCCTTGTATTCATTGCCGAAGTATATAACCCGAACGAATATCGTAACTACATCTATAAAGGAGGATTTGATTATTTATATGATAAGGTAGGATTATACGACACGCTCCGTGGAGTCGTTTGCGGCTATGCCTCTGCGCGTCAGATTACAGGATGTTGGCAAAGCGTAGACGACATCAAAGACCGCATGTTGAACTTCCTCGAAAACCACGATGAGCAACGATTGGCCTCCGATTTTTTTGCTGGAAATGCAGAAAAAGGCCGCCCGGCTCTGTTGGTCAGCGCATGTATGGGGAGAAATCCCATGATGATTTACTTCGGGCAAGAATTAGGCGAACGGGGAATGGATGCAGAAGGATTCAGCGGCAAAGACGGGCGCACCACGATTTTCGACTATTGGCATGTAGATACCATCAGGCGGTGGCGCAACAAAGGTAAATTCGATACCGATAAACTTACAGCCAAGGAACTTGCCTTGCAGGCATTCTATACCCAAGTGCTTAGATTATGCAACAAAGAAAGAGCCTTGAGGGAAGGAGATTTCTATGACCTGATGTACGCCAATAACGGCTCGGATCTGTTCAATGCCGACAAATGTTATGCTTTTGTCCGACGTAAAGACAAAGACCTGCTGATTGTCCTTGCCAACTTCGAGGATTCCGAGAAACATACAGCAGTCAATCTTCCCCACCATTTATTCGAATTTTTCCAAATCCAAGAGAAAGGAGAAATCATAGCAACCGAGCTTTTAAGTGGAGATAAAGAATGTATCACGTTCAACGCTAATCAATGTGTACTAACGGACATACCTGCATATAGTGGCAAAATCTTAAAAATTAAGCTTTAGTAGCTAAAAAGTACCTGACGGGAAGCTCAAGGTCATTATTATAGAGTAAAGCGGGAACCTGCAAAATCACCAAATCCGGCGATTGCAGATTCCCGCTTTACGTTCTACCTTTGCAGTGACAGAAGAAAACAATATGCCATTAATAAACGATTAAACAAAACTACAACAACGAGATGAAAAAAATGACTATTTATTATGGTTCCACCACTGGAACTTGCGAAACCTTGGCCGCCAGTATCGCACAAGCACTGGGCATGAGTAACGACAACGTGCACAACGTAACAGAAATGACCAAGGAAGATTTGGAGAATAACGATGTGCTGATTCTCGGTTCGTCCACATGGGGATGCGGAGACCTGCAAGATGATTGGTACGACGGAGTAGAGATTCTGAAGAAAGCCGACTTGACAGGTAAAAAGGTAGCTCTTTTCGCTTGCGGTGACGGAGAGTCATACGGCGACACATTCTGCGAAGCCATGACCCATATCCACGATGCCTTGGCTGATAGCGGCTGTACCTTCATTGGGAAAGTCCCGACTGCCGACTACACGTTTACTTCTTCTACAGCCGTGGACGGTGATGATTTCATCGGTCTGGCACTTGACGACGTAAACGAGAGTGACAAGAGCGAAGCCCGAATTGCAAACTGGGCTAAGCAAATTGAAGCGGAAATGGCTTAAAGCATACTTAAAAACAAGTAAAGGGCTATAAGGTTGCGACCTGAATAATCATGGATTTTAGCTATTGCAAACCTTTAAATTATCACTTAATTTTGCAACCACAAACGAAACATTCACCAATGGACGCACTATCCGAGAGAAACAGATATACAGGGACTTCCGCCATGCGGGTCTTTGCCAACCACATCTACGAATATAAAAAAGGAGTTCGCCGGATGATTCTCTTTACCGTGAACGACCGATATGTCGGCGAAGCGGTCAAGCGCCTGAAAGCTGAAGATATTGATTTCGAACTACAAGAAGTCGGTAACGGACGTACGAATATCTTTTTCGGCCGTAGTGAATGTATCGAGGTGGTGCGGAGGATGATTACCCGCCCTTTACAACAACTCAGCCCGGAAGAGGATTTTATCCTCGGTGCCCTGTTGGGTTATGACATCTGCATGCAATGCGAACGCTTCTGCAAGCGGACGGCATGCACACAAAAAGTATCATAATAACCACTTTTCATACAATTTCTTTATATCGTTTTGGATTTAAATTTGGGATCAGGCTCTCGTGAGAGAGCCTTTTTCTATGTCTGCCCGTCTGCAAAACTATTCCCAAACCGTATCCAACAGTTTGAACACAATCCGGAATTGTCCGTCCTTGTAGCTCGTGCTGTTGATATGGAACCGGCCAATCTGTGCCGTATGTTCCACATGGGCACCGATACAGGCACAGACATCATAATCCCCCACTCTGACCAAGCGCAAGGTATCCTCCGCAGCATCGGGTAATTTGTCGAGCGGAACGTTGTCGGGAACAGCATCACGCGATACGTAGGCGTACGTCACCGGTAAATCAGCCGCAATGACTTCATTCACTTTCCGGGCTATCTCTGCAATCTGCTCTTCCGTCGGCTCATCTGCCAAATCATAGTTAATCTTACTTTTTTTCCGCTCTATATGTGCATTCCTCGACCGTTCGCAACCGAACATCCTGACCATCGTCTGGTTCAGGATATGCTCACAAGTGTGCATCGGAGCTATAGACACGTCCTGAAACTTAGGAGAAATCTGATTCATTCCCATAATAGACAAATTTTATTCCGTTTTTTTATTTTTAGACACAAGGACAAAAGAACATATTGTTCTAACACGTTCTATCGTCATGTGGCTTGAATGGATTATTCCTTGATTGGTATTCCCTGAATTTTCTTTTTATCTCTATGCGTTCACCACCGAAATTGATAAGCAGGCCATGGTCTTTATGGGTAGCGGCCAAGTAATTGACTAATTGAGCTTCGTGTACGGGCATTAGATGCTGCACAGCTTTAAGCTCGATGATTATTTGACCTTCCGCAATGATGTCTGCCCTGAACTCCCCAACTACTTCATTCTTGTAATACACATTTATAGGCATTTCCGCTACTGCATAAATACCTTTTTCTTTTAATTCTATCACCAATGCTTTTTGATAAACGGATTCAAGAAAACCTGCCCCAAGGTGAATCCTTACATTGTAAGCACAATGAATAATAGACTTAATGAGTTCTTCCGTTTCCACAATTACTCCTTTTGTTCTTATGTTCTTTTGTCTGAAACAAGCTCTTATTTCGCTTTTCATCTTTAGACACAAGGACAAAAGAACATATTGTCCTTGCGTCTTCCTCTCTTGCTACAGTTTTCCCCGTTCTTCCAGATAAGAATCCTTGAACCCCAGGAAGTACAGTACCCCATCAAGCCCCATCGTGTTGATGGACTGTTTGGCATTCGCCACCACACGAGGCTTGGCGTGGAACGCAATCCCCAGCCCGGCTTCGGAAAGCATGGGCAAGTCGTTGGCTCCGTCGCCCACGGCAATCGTCTGAGCCAGATGTACATGTTCCACTTGGGCAATAAGCTTCAATAATTCGGCTTTGCGGCGGCCGTCGACGATTTCACCCACATAACGTCCCGTCAACTTGCCGTCCTCTATCTCCAACTCATTGGCATACACATAATCTATGCCGTATCTGTTCTTCAGGTAATTGCCGAAATAGGTGAAACCTCCCGAAAGGATGGCAATCTTGTAACCATACTGTTTCAATACGAACATCAGGCGATCCACTCCCTCCGTGATAGGCAAATGCTGCGCGATATCCTCCATCACCGACACATCCACCCCTTTCAGCAAAGCCACCCGCTGGGTAAAACTTTCCTTGAAATCTATCTCTCCACGCATGGCCTGCTCGGTAATGGCTCTCACTTGCTCGCCTACTCCGGCACGGTCGGCCAGTTCGTCGATGACTTCCGTCTCAATCAAAGTAGAATCCATATCGAAACAAATCAGACGGCGCATGCGGCGGTACATGTTGTCCAACTGAAATGAGAAATCCATCTCCAGTTCACTGGACAACTTCAACAGTTTCGATTGCATGGCAGCACGGTCTTTCGGTGTCCCCCGCACGGAGAACTCGATACAAGCCCGTATGTTTTCCCGTTGTTCATCCAATGGAATGCGCCCGGTGAGACGCTTGATGGCATCGATGTTCAGCCCCTGTTCGGCCAACACCGAAGTGACGGCCTGTATTTGCAAAGCCGACAGTTTACGTCCCAGCAAAGTCAGGATATAACGGTTCTTGCCCTGCATGTTCACCCAGTCCGCGTATTCGTCTTTCTTCACCGGATAGAAACGGATGTTCACGCCCAGTTCCGAAGCCTTGAAAAGCAAATCCCGCATCACATGCCCGGAGTATTCCTCTGCCGCACGCACCAACAAGCCCAAGGTCAACGTATTGTGTATGTCGGCCTGACCGATGTCGAGTACCGTCACGTCATATCGGGCTAAAATCCCCATGATGGAAGAGGTCAGTCCGGGACGGTCTTCACCCGTTATTCTTATCAGTATCAATTCCGTATTCAAAGGTTCCATAGCTTTATATTCATTTAATGCCTGCAAAACTACACAAAAAAGGAGAAAACACAAAGGATACGGGCGGAATGCTTTCACATTACCACCCGTATCCTATATATAAAAGGTATAACCTTATGTCAGAAACGGAAACTGAGATAAACCCGGAAAGACTTCGTACGCATACGCTGCCTGAAGGTATCCACGAAATCGGACGCATCCATATCCTCGTTCTCATAGTCATAACCGTCACTTTCGTCGTTCACCGAAACGCCATGGTATTTCGTACCGCCCCAACGGCCTTCCACACCCAAGGATATGGCCTTCCATGCCACAGCCGCACCGAAGTTGAAGAAAGGCACAAAGCCATAGTACACTTCATCGTCCAACAACATGATGGAAGCCGAAGGCTGGAAACGGAAATAAGTGCTCACTTTCAGATGATGGATAGGATTCACCGTGATGGAAGGACCTATCTGCATGCCGTATTCAAACTGGTGACAGCCGAAATCCAAATCATAGTCCTCGTCCTCTTCCATGTCCCAACCGTTATCGAACGGATCATCGTATCCCCAACCGTTTCCGAAACCGTTACCGTCTCCGAAATCGTCATCATACGCAAATTTCTCCTCCACACTCGAATACTTCACATAGTTGAAATCCATCCAGCTCCAGTCCAAACCGATTTTAACCATCCCCCAAAGCGGCTTCTTGTGCAAGTAATACGTTTTACCCCACGTGATATTCACGCCCGCTTCGCTCTTGTACTTGATGTAATCGTCTTTAGAAGTCAGACTCTGTTTTACAAAGCCGATATTGAAGTACTTGGCACGGTCTTTCCAAATCTTCTGGTCCAACTCGGCCTGGTTGGCATTGTCCACTTGTTTCGACAAAGTCCCCACGACCGTACGCAATGAATCCACTTCGTTCGCATTGCCGTTATTTTCCGCACCGGTGCCTACGAACTGCGCCTTCGCAGCCCCACATGCCATAAAGGCGGCTAAGGCAAACACGCTCACAAACTTTTTCATTTTTTCTATTTTTTATTTGATTATAGTTATTCCACGGGCAAAGATAATAGTTTTTATAGTAAATAGTATTAAAATATGGAACTAAATGCAGAATTAATCAAAAAAACCGTTTAATTTCGTAACTGCACTTGCAATGCTATCGAATATCCCAAGCCATAATTAAATGTTACCCCATGGAGAAAAATACCACACCTTTCCATCCCTTCATCCCAGACGCAGACTCCTCCGAGCTTCCACGCCTGTTTACCTGTCCGTTCCACTACGAACCGCACCCTTTATCCGTACGCGCAGCCGAAGAAGTGCGCCGCTATCTCACGCTCCGCACCGACTGGAAAACGGAACTGGACAAAGGAAAAATGTTCGGCGTATTAGTCGTGCAAAAAGAAGGAAGGACGGGCTTTTTAGCGGCTTATTCCGGTATACTTTGCGGACGCAACGACCACGACTTTTTCGTACCGCCCGTTTTCGACCTGTTGCAACCGGACGGTTTTTTCAAGACAGAAGAAGCGCAAATATCCCAAATAAACCACCGTATCGAAGCGTTGGAACACAGCGACTTGCGTGCCTCGCTGCTCCAACAGGCTGCCGACAGGAAAGCAGCCGGAGAACAGGCATTGAAGGAAGCCCGCGACGCATTGAAAGAAGCCAAACGACAAAGGGACTTGTTACGGGCATCAGACCACAACGACTTCACGGAAGAACAGCTCACCCGTGAAAGCCGGTTCCTGAAAGCTGAATACAAACGATTGGAAAAGCAATGGAAAGCCAAACTCGAAGAGGTAGAAACCGCCCTGAAACGGTCTGACGAAGAAATAGAGGCGCTGAAAACCGAACGGAAACGCCGCTCCATCCTGCTGCAAAATCGGCTTTTCGCCCAATTCCGCATGCTGAACGCACGGGGGGAGGAGAAAGACCTGTGGCAAATTTTCCGGGAACACGGGCGGCCCGTACCGCCATCGGGTGCCGGAGAGTGTGCAGCCCCCAAATTGCTGCAATATGCCTACCGTCACGGCTATCGTCCTTTGGCCATGGCCGAATTCTGGTGGGGGGCTTCGCCGGAAGCGGAAATACGCAAGCACGGCTACTACTATCCGGCATGCAAAAGCAAATGTGAGCCGATACTCGGCCACATGTTACAGGGACTGGATGTGGAACCCAACGCACATGAAAACAGCAAGCACCTCAAGCATGAGCCGGAGCTCGTCTACGAAGACGAATGGATGGCTGCTGTCAATAAACCGGCCGGCATGCTTTCCGTACCCGGCAAGGGCGACGCCCCTTCCGTATGGAGCTGGGCGCATGCGCATTTTCCCGAGGCCACGGGACCGCTCTTGGTGCACCGTCTGGACATGGACACCTCGGGAGTGCTCCTCATCGCCAAAGACCCGGAAACGCACCGGCAGTTGCAACAATTGTTTGAAACGCGGCACATCAAAAAAAGATACATAGCTTTGCTCGACGGCACGGTAACGGACGACGAAGGCTTTATCCGTCTTCCCCTCTGCCCCAACCCGAACGACCGTCCACGGCAAATGGTGAGCACGGTATACGGCAAAGCCGCCGTCACGCGTTTTGAGGTCTTGTCTCGCAGCCACGGTCAAACCCGCGTGGCCTTCTATCCCTTCACGGGGCGCACCCACCAGTTGCGGGTACATGCCGCCCATCCGGAAGGATTGGACACCCCCATCGTAGGCGACAACCTGTATGGCCGTCGGGCCTCCCGCCTCTTCCTGCATGCCGAGACCGTGACCTTCCGCCATTTCAAGACCGGACGTTGGGTCAGCATTACGGCACCTGCCCCGTTCTGACGGAAGGAAACGCGCCAACCGGTGCTCACTGTCCGCCGTCCGGCGTATGGCAAATGGCCTCTATCCGATCCAACTCCTCTCTCGAGAAATCCACTTTCCGCAAGGCCTTCAGGTTGTCTTCGAGTTGTGCCACGGAACTTGCCCCGATAATGACAGACGTTACCAGTTCGTCTTTCAAAACCCAAGCCAAGGACATTTCAGCCAACGTCTGCCCCCGCTCTGCGGCCACCCGGTCCAAGGCTTTGATTTTCTCCAAGACCGCCTCTGTCAATGCCTCGCGTTTCAGGAATCGCCCTTGTGCCATACGCGAATCTTCGGGCACGCCTTGCAGATAGCGGGACGTGAGCAAACCTTGCGCCAACGGTGAAAAAGCGATAAACCCAACCCCGTACGCCCGGGCCTGTCCCAAAATGCCCTCCTCTTCCGGAGCGCGGTCGAACAGGTTGTAACGCCCCTGATACAACAGGCAATGCACGTCGCGCGCTTCCAAATAACGGTAAGCCTCTTCGGCCTTGTCGGCCGGGTATCTGGAAAGCCCCACGTAAAGCGCCTTGCCTTGGCGCACGATGTCCACCAAAGCCTGCATCGTTTCTTCCAACGGTGTCTCCGGGTCGTAACGGTGGGAATAAAACACGTCCACATAATCCAAGCCCATACGTACAAGACTCTGGTCGAGACTAGCCATGAGCGACTTACGGCTTCCCCAGTTCCCGTAGGGACCGGGCCACATGTCGTAACCGGCCTTGGTCGACACAAACAGTTCGTCGCGATAAGGCTTGAAGGATTTCTTCATGATGAATCCGAAAGTCTCTTCGGCACTGCCATACGAAGGGCCGTAATTGTTCGCCAAATCGAAATGCGTGATGCCATGGTCGAAAGCATAATGCGCCATCGCCAGCGAATGAGACAAAGGATTGACGTCACCGAAATTATGCCACAACCCTAAAGAAACTTCAGGAAGGAGCACGCCGCTACGCCCGCTGCGACGGTAGCGCATACCGTTTTCATACCGGTCGGATGCCGGAGAATAAATGGGATTCAACATAAATACTATAACTGTTTTAGAAGTGTCTGACGCAAAAATAATGAAAAAACCATAAATCCGCCTGCCTCTCCCGGTAAAACTTCCTATCTTTGTTCATTATTATCACATAACAGATTTATTTCACATGAAACACACCTTCAGCGCATGTTGTTGCGCCATCCTGATTTCAATTTCCGCACAAGCGCAAAAAGGCGCTTCCCATTTCGAAATAGACACCCGCGCCCCCTTGCAGACGATAGACGGTTTCGGGGCATCGGACGCCTGGAGCATGCAACACATCGGACTGTGGCCCGACAGCGTGCGGTTGCAAACGGCCGATTGGTTGTTCAGCACCGAGAATGACAGCAAGGGGCAACCCCTCGGCATCGGGCTTTCGATATGGCGTTTCAACATCGGGGCAGGCAGCCACGACCAGGGACGCGAAAGCGGCATCGGCTCACATTGGATGCGCACGGGATGCTTCCTCCGGCCAGACGGCACGTACGACTGGACGCAACAACCCGGACAACGCAACTTCCTGCGCATGGCCCAAGAAAGGGGCGTAAGGACCTTCATCGGCTTTTTCAATTCGCCTCCCGTGTACTTTACCCAAAACGGACTGGCTACCAACACCGGACGGGGCGGGACGCTGAACCTGAAAACGGAACATTACGGCGATTTTGCCCTATTCGCAGCCCACGTGGTGGAAGGGTTGGAACAACATGACGGCATCAAGCTTTCCTACGTCTGCCCCGTCAATGAGCCGGACGGCCATTGGAATTGGGTGGGTCCGAAACAGGAAGGCACACCGGCCACCAACCGTGAAATCGCCGGACTGGCACGGGCATTCAGCCAAGCGTTCACCCAGAAAGGACTGGACACGAAAATCCTCATCAACGAATCGTCGGACTACCGCTGCATGTTTGCCACTCACATGACCGACTGGCAGAGAGGGTATGCCATCCAGTCATTTTTCTGTCCGGACAGCACGGACACTTATCTGGGCGACACCCCGAACGTGCCGCGCCTCATGGCCGGACACAGCTACTGGACCAACACTCCCTTGGAAGCCCTGCGCGGCATCCGCATGCAACTGAAAGACACGTTGGACAAGTATAACGTACAATTCTGGCAAACGGAAACCTGCATCATGAGCAATGATGAAGAAATAGGCGGCGGAGGCGGTTACGACCGTACGATGAAGACAGCCTTATACGTGGCACGTATCATCCATCACGACATCGTCTATGCCGGAGCACGAAGCTGGCAGTGGTGGCGTGCCGTGGGCGGGGACTACAAGGACGGACTTTTGCGTGAGTTCAGCAACCGCGAAGGGACGAACGGGCGCGTGGTGGACTCCAAACTGCTTTGGGCTTTAGGCAACTACAGCCGTTTTGTCCGTCCGGGCGCCACCCGTATGGGCATTACCGCCACCGACAAGGCGGGACGCGCCGTGAAGGAAGGCGACACGGACCGCACAGGACTGATGTGCACCGCCTACCGGAACGCCGATGGCTCGTGGGTAATGGTCGCAGTGAACTATGCCACCGAGGCGAAAAACATGACCTTCCACGTGGATGACCGGAAAGTGAAAAGCTGGCAACCTTACCTGACAGCCGAAGGAACGGGAAAGAACTTACAGCCTATCGACAAGGTAGGCAACGGAAAACAAACCGTCATTCCGGCACGCTCGATTGTGACGTTTGTAAGCCGGTAAGACGAACATTTTGTCAGTTTCTCAAGACTCGCCATCAGTCAAAATCCGACCTTATAGACCTGAAAAGAACGGCGTGATTGAATAAAAATACATCCAAACCGCATATATGCAATTCATTACTGCATATATGCGGTTTTTTCTGCTGAAAGCGATTTTTCGTTTACAGCCAAATGGAAAAAAGTTCTCCGCAGATTGAAACGCCTGTGGCTTCTGCCTGAGCCAAAAACAAGAAGAAAACGGAGATAAAACATGCCGAAAACGCATCTTTTTCGTCTGGTTGAAACCTTTTTGCCGACAAAAAAGAAAAGCAAAAAGACAATAAAACACACGTTTCGCTTACTGCCAACCGCAAACACAGGCGGCAAACATGCCGTTTCGCCCCGCCTTGTAAAGCCCCAAACAGATTTTCCTATCCATTTGCCCGAAAGCCGATGGACGAGATTCGCGTATTCCGGCGCGACGTCCCTCCCGGCTGTATATAACGGATTCTCGCACGGACAGATTTGTCATTTTGACAGCCGCCGCCTTTTCCCGAACCGTCCGCCGATTCTTCTTTTCAATTCGGAAAACAAAGTAATCTCCTTACGAATCGCCGAAGCCGAAAGCCACACGCTGGCACCTAATACGCATCCGCCGGCTGCAACCTTGAGCCATACTTCGGACTGCATGCCCAAAAACAAAGCTGCCGCCACGCAAAGGAACTGTGCTGCCGTGAACGGACGTGCCGCCTTGTCGGGCTTGAAGCCGTAACGTCGCCCGTACACAGCATAAATCATCCACCAATCGAACACTCCGGCCAAAGCCAAGGCGATTCCCGTACCCAAAATACCTCCGTATACAAAACCGACAATCACGCACACGGCCATAAAGATGTCGTAGGCCGCCTCCATGCACAAATACATGACGGCATCGCCTTTGGCCAACGAGGTATATGCCACGGGGAGCGTCATCGACTTGAAAAACATGTGCATGGAAGCACAGACAGCCATGCCGGTCATGGGCAGGAAGGACGATGAATACAATACTCTGATGGCCAATGGCATACATATCATGAACAACACCAAAAAAGGCGACATGAGCAACACGCAGACTTTTATCTGGCGGTTGATGGTCTGGTTCATCCGCCCCACATCGGCATTCACAGACGACAAGCGCGGAAAATAATCGGCATCGACCGCCGTGAATACCACCCCGGCGTAAGTAATCACCAGGTTATACCCCATACCGTACAAGCCCACGTCGGACAACGAGCCCCAATTGGTAATGAAAAGCGAAATCCCCATCGCCACCGACATGTTCACCGCCGTGGCCATGATATAAGGCACGCCTAAGCGCACCATGCTCCATCCCTTGCGGAAATGCGACCGGCTCAGCAGGTTCACGCGCCAAGGAAAGACGGGAAGCGAAAGGGACAGGTGAGCCGCCATCACCCCCAACGTACTGAATACCAACGCAGGAACAACTCCCCACATGCCCCAAAGGTAATAGAAAGGGACCGTCAGCAACAAGGTGGCCACGGCACCCAGTACGGAAACCAAAGCCACGCGCTTCAACCGCCGGACAGCTTTCAGGATAGAAAATTCGCCCGCCGTAACACCCATAAAAGCCATGACGGGAGAAAGCAAACAAAGAGGTAGGATGTGGGATGTGTCGTCAAAAGCCCAATAACTTATGACGGGCGAAAACAGCAAGCACAGCAACATGCCGGCCAAACCGGTCCATACGCCCCACGTACGCACCACCTCCACCTGCCGGAGGACATCCTCCGTACGGTCCTGCCCGTACAATTCGGAAATCTCTTTGATGGAACTGAACGGAATCCCCAGGTTCGACGTGTTATGCAGGAAACTGATGACGCTCAGGTACAAGGAAGAAAGCCCCACTCCGGCCGTGCTGAGCAAAACGGCCGCCAGCTTGTTGCGCACCACGCTGACCAGTATCGTAAGCACCTGTATGCCTCCCAGAAAGCCCGTGTATTTTACGATGTGGTCGTAGGTCGCGTCTTCCCTGCCTTCCGTCTCTTCCAAGACCGTCAAACCGTCTTTTATTTCTTGTGTCTCACTCATAATATGGGAGACAAAGATACGGCATTTCCATTTATTTTCTGTATCTTTGTCTAAAAATATCATGAAAGTCCTATTACTTGGCGAATATAGTAACGTGCATTGGACCTTGGCTCAAGGGTTGCGAGCCTTGGGGCATTCCGTCACGGTAGCATCGGACGGCGACAGTTGGAAAAACTATCCGCGTGACATTGATTTGCATCGAAAGTCTACAGGAAAAACGGACACGTTGGATTTCCTTTTCCGTGTGGCTCGGGCTCTCCCTTTCATGAGGGGATATGATGTGGTGCAACTCATCAATCCTGTTTTTTTAGAACTGTGTCCGGAACGCCTGTTACCTATTTACCGTTTCCTGCGCTGCCACAACCGGAAAGTATTTCTCGGGGCATTCGGCATGGACTATTACTGGGTAAAGGCAGGACTGGACTGCCAGACGTACCGTTACTCTGACTTCAACATCGGGACGGAAGTCCGAATGAATCCCGACAACGACCGTTTCATAGCCGAATGGCTCAACGGTCCTAAAGGAGAACTGAACCGCTTCATAGCCGGCGACTGCGATGGCATAGTCAGCGGTCTCTACGAATACGACGCTTGTTACCGACCGCATTTTCCGGAAAAAACGCAATTTATCCCCTTCCCCATCGACTTGTCGGAAATCACGCCGCGCATCCCCCATCCCGAAACGAAGCGGACGCGTTTTTTCATCGGCATACAACGCAAACGGGATGCTTACAAGGGGACAGACATCATGTACAAGGCATTGGTAAAATTAGCCACACGTTACCCCGACCGGATAGAAATCGTGAAAGCGGAATCCGTTCCCTTCGCACAATACAACCGGATGATGGATCACAGCGATGTGTTGCTAGACCAGCTTTATTCCTACACACCGGCCATGAATGCCTTGTGTGCCATGGCCAAGGGATTGGTTGTCGTAGGAGGGGGCGAAGAGGAAAACTACGAAATCCTCGGGGAAAAAGAGCTGCGGCCTATCGTCAACGTACTCCCTTCTTTTGATGACGTGTACGCCAAACTGGAAGAGTTTATACAACATCCAGAGGACATCGCCCGACTGTCTGCAGAAAGCATACAATACGTTCATCGCCATCACGACCACCGGAAAGTAGCGGAACAATATGTCGCATTTTGGAAGAGTAGAACTTAAAACATTGAAGCCTTAAAAACGAAGCATGAAACTCACCATCATCATCCCTGTATATAAGGTGGAAGCCTACCTTGACTTCTGCCTGAAAAGCATAGCACGGCAAAACGTGAAGGACTACGAAGTCATCCTCGTAGACGATGGTTCGCCGGACAGAAGCGGAGCGCTTTGTGACGCATGGGTACGGAAAGACGGACGGTTCCGTGTCATCCATTGCCCTGAAAACCGTGGACTGAGCGCGGCGCGCAACAGAGGACTGGACGAGGCGCGCGGAGAATATGTCACATTCGTCGATTCCGACGATTATATCTCCCCGCATACATTGCAAACCAATATGAAATTACTGGCCCTGCACCCCGAAGCGGATGTCCTGGAATATCCCGTATGCGTTTACCACGGCACGGCAAAAGCCTACCGTTATACGCCCGGAGCATGCGAAATCACGGATTACACCGGATGGGCACACCGCAAAGGCTACATACATAGTTATGCTTGGAACAAAATCTATAAACGCTCGTTGTGGAAGTCTCTCCGCTTCCCGGAAGGCAGATGGTATGAGGATGTCTTCACCATCCCGGCCGTATTGCGCCAAGCACGATACATCCTGCGTTCGGACAAAGGGCTATATTATTATTGCAGTCGACAAGGCTCTATCTCCAACACCTTCTGTGACAAGGGCATCAATGACCTTCTCCAGGCCAACCTCACGCTATATCGCACATTGTCCGACAATACAAACCTGAACGACAAGGATTTGGACGATGCTTACTTATATTTGTGCGACCACCAGATCATACGGATACAATTCGGCGGTTCCCTGTGCATCCCCGAACGCAAAATACCATTGTGCCGTGCCTTGTTCGCCCGTCGCCCGCTGAATTACCGCATCAAAGCTATACTGAAGGCACTGAGCGGCAACCGCTATTGCGGTATTGTAGCACGAACCCGTAAAGTACTCAAACGATGAACAAACCGTCAATCAGCTTCATTATCCCTTATTACAAGGTAGAGCTTCCGCTACTTGCCCGCGCCATAACAAGTATCCTGCGCTTGGGACAAAAGGCCGATTGGGAAGTTTGGGTCATAAACGACGGTACGCCCGGACACGAAGCGGAAGACTACCTCGGTTCACTGGACGACCCGCGTATCCACTACCATGTCCAGCCTAACTTAGGATTAGGAGGGGCAAGGAATACGGGTATGGAAATGGCTCAAAAGGAATATATTCAATTTTTAGATGCGGATGATTTTCTATTCCAAAAAGCTTTTTCCCAGATTTTGGATGTTTTAGGAGAAAAACATCCGGATCTTTTATCATTCGAGTTTAAAAAAGTCTATCATACGGGATTATGGGATACGAATGTCCCGGCTTGGCAAACAGTCTTTCAAGGAAGTGGAACTGATTTCATGCTCAAACACAATTTATACGGTTCTGCCTGTGGGTATGTATTCAAAAAGTCTGTACTCGACGGCCTGAGGTTCACATCCGGTATTTACCATGAAGACGAAGAGTTCACCCCACTTCTATTCCTAAAGGCACGGCATGTCATCATAACTAACCTGCCGGCTTATGCCTACTTTCAGCGACAATACTCGATTATACACCATCCTGACAGGAAAATTATAAAAAAACGTTATTCCGATTTGCAGCATATCATTCTTTGCCTCACAGACAAAGGCCGACAAATGGAAGGTAATGCCGCCATAGCTTTGAACAGGCGAATTGATATGTTGCGCATGTCCATGGTGTATACACTGTTAGGCGACAGCCCGGACACGGCTTTCCTGCTCGAAACATTGGAAAACATGAAACGGACGGGACTGTACCCCCTTACACCACGTTTCTACTCTTTCCCTTACACCATCGTACGTTGGTGTACTTTTAAACCATTATATGCCGTTGTCCTCAGCAAAATGTTTCGTCTTCTTCAATTACGCCATGCAGGACATGCCTCATAACCGACCGATTGTTTGCACAACAACAAAATAACATAAAAAGAGTTTATGAAAGAGGTATATCACAAAGTATTTGACTATCTTTGTAGTGTTCTAATTATAGAACTTTAGTTTAAAGGTATTAGAAAGGTATTTGGCAAGTCCTCGTACGTGAGTATAGGGACTTGTTTTTGTTTTTATAAACCGTACAATCCGCACTCTTATTTTTATTTGAACAGAATAAACAAACAGAAATGAAGCGATTACTTTGAAAAGTAATCGCTTCATTTCTGTTTTGTAGCGTCTACGGGAATCGAACCCGTGTTGCATGCGTGAGAGGCATGTGTCCTAGCCGCTAGACGAAGACGCCTTGGAGCGGAAGCTGGGGGATTCGAACCCCCGGTACGGTAACCCGCACGTCAGTTTAGCAAACTGGTGGTTTCAGCCACTCACCCAAACTTCCTTGCTTCCTCGGATTTCCCTACCTTTCAGCAGGTGTTTTCCTCAATTGCGATGCAAAGGTAGCTTCTTTTATTTAAACTTGCAAGCCTTTGGAGCACTTTTTTCCAATAAAACTCACAAAAGTTTCTTCTTTCCTCTATGCCTGATGAATCAGATAAGCAAGATAAACCAAATAAACTGCCACCATGACTCCACCTTCCCAACGCTCAATCGTCCGTTTTGTGTAAGAGAAACACCAGAGAATCAGGATACTTAAAAGCATAAGCCCTAAATCGAAATACGAAATACTCCCCACAGACATCGGAGATACGGTCGCGCAAAAGCCCATTACAAAGAAAATATTGAAGATATTACTTCCCACAACATTCCCTATTGCAATGGCAGAACTTCCCTTCCTGGCTGCCACGATAGAAGTGGCAAGTTCCGGTAGCGACGTTCCGGCGGCCACCAATGTCAAACCCACTACCGTTTCGCTTACTCCCATACTGAGCGCAATCTCTGTAGCCGCATCCACAAATAAGTTTCCTCCGAACACAAGACCGGCCAATCCCAATATGGTATAAAGGAATATACGACCGTAGGACATCGGAGCTATTTGCAAGGCCTGCGGCTGCTCGCCCGCACCGTCTTTGTTACGGGCGATGGAAAACGTATAGAACATAAATACGGCAAAGAGACCTAACAGCATCAATCCGTCTGTACGCGAAATCAGATTCTCAAATTGTCCGCCGTCTAACACCGCATCCAATGATACGACGATAAGGGACAACGTGGCTAAAATAGCAAACGGAATGTCTTTGTGAATAGTAGACTTGCTAATGATAATGGGACTGACCAAAGCCGAACAACCCACAATCATCAATACATTAAATGTATTGCTTCCCACTATATTACCGATAGAAATCTCACTGCTTCCTTTCAACGCCGACATAAAACTGGTCACAAACTCCGGCAACGACGTCCCAAAGGCCACTACCGTCAAGCCTATCACCATTTCAGTCACGTTGAACCGCCGCGCCAAACCGGTCGCACCGTCCGTCAACTTGTCGGCACCGAGCAATACAAGCGCGATGCCGACTAAAAGTAATACTACTGTTAAAAACATACCCTCGGCTTTTTAGTCCCGACGACCGAGGAAGATCATGACATAATATAATAAGGTGGCCAAAGAACCTAAAGCCGCTACGACATAAGTATACGCGGCAGAACGGAGAGCCGATACGGCAGCCCCATAATTCCGGTTATTCGTCACACCAGCCTCGCTCAGCCATTTGACGGCACGCCGGCTTGCATCGATTTCTACCGGCAAGGTAATAAAGCTGAACAAGGTCGTGGCAGCGAACAAGATGATTCCGAACAACATGATTTGAGGAAACACATTCAGCGTAAACATCCCGATGAGCAATACCCACATCATCCAATTGGAAGCAAAAGAAATGACCGGCACCAGACTACTCCTCATCTTCAACGGAGCATAAGCATGGGCGTGCTGCACGGCGTGGCCGCATTCGTGTGCAGCTACGGCTGCCGCTGCCACACTACACGTATCGTACACATCCTCACTCAAATTGACCGTCTTGTTGGCCGGATTGTAGTGATCGGTCAGCGACCCCGACGTACTTACCACTTCCACGTCATATATCCCGTTGTCATGCAACATCTTCACGGCGATATCACGTCCGGTCAATCCTCCGTCGATAGGAATTTTCGAATACTTTTCGAACTTGTTCTTCAAATTAGCCTGTACCAACCAACTGGCCAAGGCAATACCGATAAAAAGAATCCAATACATATTATATTTATTAAATGGTTTTGTAAAAACAACGCTTCAAACATCATGCCAACGCACGCAAAAATAGCGAAGAAATGTCGAATACGATAAATAAAACAAGAATAAGACCGGTCTTTTTTGAATAATTAGTATATTTGTAAGTCAGTATTCACAAATAAGCATAAAACACATGAGAAAAGGTCTGATATACCCTCTGCTTTCAATGGCAGTCGCTGCAAGTCTCTTGGCGGGATGTACCGGTGGACAACAAAGCAAAGACTATATGGAGGAGAATGATTCTGTGACGGTTTATCCGCCCGACACGGCTTTCTACGGTCATTTGGGAGAAGGCACGGGAATGAGCAGTCTTGAGCTTATTACCGACGACGGCGACACACTGGCGTTAAACAAAACCAACGAAAAAACAGGGGAACCGGGACGTATATTGGGCGAAATAGCGAACTACACCGACCAATATGCCATTACGACGTGCGATGACAACCAAAGTGTAAACGTGGCCCTGAACATCAACCAACTCGCACAAAGGAAATGGCAATCGGACACTGACAAACAACACGGATTCCAATTGGAGATGAACGGTAAAGCCCGGTCTTTAGCCACCGGCCCATATAAGTACAACCAATGGAGTCTGTACAACTGCAAATTAATTCTGTTACGGGAAAGCGAAGGCGTACACGGAGCGGAAACGAGGAACGATACACTGGACATTTTGAAACTGACACCGGACTCTTTGGTGCTGCAAAGTAGCCGCACGAGCATTCCCGAGAAGTTCCATCGCATATCATAAAAGAGTATTATGGCTGGCAATAAAGACAAAATGGTAAAGTGCTACAACTGTAAGCACGGCAAATACATGCAATGGATGAAAAACCCCATTATCTGTGAATGCAACTGGACCGGCGAACGCTACGTGGCCGAAGCCAAACGGCTGTGTAGCCGCTTCGAAGAAAATACAAACCGGGAAACTCCCGAGATCACACATTACGATCATTATTAGAAAGTTTCCCGGTTGTAATGAGTAGCCAGCCTTATTTGACGGCCACGCATTCCACTTCCACCAACGCACCTTTAGGCAATGCCTTTACGGCAACTGCCGAACGTGCAGGAAAAGGTTCTTTAAAGAAAGTGGAATATACTTCGTTCATAGCGGCAAAATCTGCCATATCTGCCAAAAAGACCGTAGTCTTGACCACATGCGACAAGTCGATGCCGGCTTCCGCCATGATATGGGCGGCATTTGTCAACGCCTGACGCGTCTGCTCTTTGATACCGCCTTCGACAAATTCTCCGGTAGCCGGATCAATAGGTATCTGGCCGGAAGCAAAAACAAATCCATTCACTTCAATGGCCTGACTGTAAGGACCGATGGCAGCAGGTGCCGATTTCGTGTGTAAAGCTTTCATAAAATCTTTTTTTATTTATATTAGTTTTAAACCTGCATTCTTCAATGCAAGCTGGAGTTCCTGTACATGTTCCGCATTGCGGGTTTCCACCTGGACACGCAACCAACAGGCCGTGACGTTGGACGTATCGTCATTCCGCTCATGATACACGCTGATGATATTCGCCCCCACCGACGCGGCAATCTGACTGACCACAAACAACTGCCCCGGTTTATCGTCCAGTTCCACGCAAAAGGTGTATATCCGCCCGCTTTTGGAAAGCCCGCGGTTGATCACGCGGCTCAATATCGTCACGTCGATATTTCCGCCGCTCACTACACAAACGGTCTTGCACCCTTTTACGGGCACCTTGTTGAACATGGCGGCAGCCACGCTGACGGCTCCGGCTCCTTCCGCAATCAGTTTATGCTGTTCTATCAAAGCCAGAATCGCGGCACATATCTCATCTTCCGTCACCGTCACGACCCCGTCGAGATACTGTTTGCACGTCCGGTAAGTAAGTTCCCCCGGCTCTTTCACCGCTATCCCGTCAGCAATCGTAGACACAGCGTCCAGGCATTCTATCTTCTGGTGCTCGAGGCTCTGCAACATGCCGGGAGCTCCACAGGCCTGCACGCCATACACCTTTATTTTCGGATTCAAAGTCTTGATGGCAAAGGCGATCCCACTGGCCAACCCTCCGCCTCCTATCGGCACAATCACCGTATCCACGTCCGGCAACTGTTCAATCAGCTCCAAACCGATCGTTCCTTGTCCGGCTATCACCCTCTCGTCGTCGAAAGGATGTATGAAGGTGTACCCGAATTCATCACGCAGTTCCAAAGCCTTACGGTAGGCGTCATCGTACACGCCGGGTACCAAACAAATGTCGGCTCCCAACCGACGTGTGGCCTCCACCTTGCTGATCGGTGCCCCTTCGGGTAAGCAGATCAAAGATTTAATGCCGTATTTGGCGGCCCCGAGCGCCACTCCCTGAGCATGGTTCCCAGCCGAACAGGCAATCACGCCCTTGGCCTTCTCCTCATCGCCCAACTGCGATATCTTATAACAAGCTCCCCTCAGCTTGAAAGAGCCGGTCACCTGCAAATTTTCGGGTTTCAGGTAAATCTCACTTTCCTGATTGATTTTGGGTGCATAAATCAAATCCGTCCGGCGCACCACATTGCTCAAGACATACCTGGCCCTGTAAAAATCATCCAAATTCAACATAGTCGTATTTTTATATGCAAAAGTGCAAAAAAGAATTCAAACCACCTCTTTTCCGCGCACTTTTTCTGTTTCCCCCGACAAGTATTCTTCGTGAAAAAACATAATTAATCAGAAAATCCATTTTCAACCATTGTTTTTTCTCACAAATGGTCTTTACGGCACAATTTTTTTTGTATTTTTGCGCAAGATTATTCGACTCAAATTAAAAGAACAAAATTTGTTGAATCAGCTAAAAGAAGGATAAAAATGAAATTTACAAAAATTGCAACGGTTCTTGGTTTAACGGCTGTTTGTGTACCGACTATGGCTCAATACGAAGGAACGAGAGTGTACGACCGTATTGGACATGGGCAAGACAGTATCACGACCTTAGGTAATATCGTAGCCTACAAAGACAGCTACAAAGCCCAGGATTACGTAGGGGCGTACGAGCCCTGGAAAGCCGTGTTCACGATGGCTCCGTGCGCTGAAGTGAGCACGTATGCCTATGGTGCCATGATTTTGGCCAACGTACTGGTCAAAGAGCAGGACATGACGAAGAAAAAGGCATACTTCAACGAATTGATGAACTTATATGACACGCGTCTGAAGCACATGGATGCCCTCAACTCTTTTACGAAGGCAGACAAGCGTGCCACAAAGGGTGACATCCTGGCCCGTAAGGCTTTCGACTATGCTTACTACGGTGCGGGCGTGGCCGACGGTTATTCGTTGGACAAGGCCTACACCATGTTCCGCGAAGGTATAGACCTTATTAATAAGGATGGCGCCAAAGAGGTCCCCGGTTTCGTATTGGACAAATTCTTTGAAATCTCATATCAAAGATACATGGCCGACTCTACCGCTTTCCGCGAGCAGTTCCTGAAAGATTATATGGAAAGTCGCGAAGCTTGCCAAGGCATGTTGAGCTTGGCCAACGAAGCGACAGACTCCGTAGCGGCTCAAAAGATCGTGGCACAGTACGACCCGACACTGAACCGTATCGAAACCTTGTTTGCCCAATCTAAAGCTGCCGACCGCGAGCAACTTATTGCTATTTTCGGTCCGAAAATCGAAGAAAACAAAACGAATCTGGCTTATCTGAAATCAGCGCTGACCTTATTGGCTGCTAATGATTGCGACGATACCGACATTTATTTCAAGGCAGCAGAATACGCTTACAACATCGAACCGAGCTACGAATCGGCCATCGGTACGGCACAGAAATACTACAAAGACGGAAAAGTGGCCGAATCGGTGCAATACTTTGATAAAGCCCTTGAATTATGCCCCACCGACCAAACTAAAGCGGCCATTGCATTGAAGATTGCCAATGCCGTGTCTAAAACGGGAGACTCCGCCAAGGCATTTTCATATCTGGACAAAGCCGTGCAATACAACGCAGGTATTACGGGAAAGGCTCATTTGGTGCGCGCACAGATTCTGGCCTCATCCAAAAACTTCTCAGAGGCTATCTCGTATTGTACGAAAGCTGCTCAGGAGGACGTCAGCATCTCTGGTTCTGCCAATCGTCTGAAAGAGAAGATTCAGGAAGTACAGCGCAAGAATGCAGAGTACGAAAAGGCCAATGCCGAATATAAGGCTCAGAAAGCAAAAATAGAGAAAGAAGAAAATTTCTGGAAAGCCGGAGGCAAACAATAATCTACGGAACATCATCAAAAAATACTCCGTAAGAGAGGGATATGGCAGGCAGAGGGGTCTACAATACCTTTCTGCCTGCTTTCGTTTTCACCCCTAAAGGAAACGGGTACACCTGCCGGACATACACCTCGCAGGGGATACGGGATATAAGGATTTCAGACAAAAAAGTCGCATTCTGCATAGCATTGGTTTTCAACTGATTGAGATGGAAAAAAAATCTGCTGAGAATGAAAAATCAATCTCAGCCAAACGAAAAATCATTCGGCTGAGATTGATTTTTCGTTTGGCGCAGAAAAGAAAACCCTTCTTTGGTGTAAAATAAAACGTACTCCACGATTCGATTTCCCCCTTCACCGCCTGCCGCTCACGAAAGGAAGCCGCCCGAGCCACTCTCAACTTAACTTTTTTTAAAACCAAGACTTATTGTAATTCCCTTTCCGGTGAAAGCGTATGCCGCATTTCTGCCGGAGAAAGCTGTACCCTACGCTCCGAAAGTTAAGTTGCGAACGATAAAAAACTGATTATCTGTATTCAAGAAAAAAGCTCCCGCATCAAATCGTACAGTAGATATGCCCCGTACATTTTTCCGGAATCAGGTAAAACCCCGTACCTTATCATACTAAAGATGAAAAGTACTCCCGAAGAGCCTTGATTATATGTTATATAACATAAAAAAGGTATCTCCCATTCCCCTCCCGCCATACTATCTTTGTATGCAAAATACGACAATACGATGAAAAATCCCCTACGCGTCGATGAAATGATCAATCCTCACGTCTCTGTTGACTGTGTCGTATTAGGTTTTGACGGCGAACATCTCAAAGTGCTTCTCGTAAAGCAGACCGGCCACGAAGAAAGTGGCTACTATAATAACATGAAATTGCCGGGCAGTCTGATTTACAATGACGAAGACCTGGACGAGGCGGCACAGCGGGTTCTCTATGAACTGACAGGACTGAATGAGCTTCACCTCATACAGTTCAGGGCGTTCGGCTCTAAAAACCGGACCAACAACCCGAAAGACACCAAATGGCTGGAACGCTTCCACCAATTAAACCAGAAAGTGGAACGCATCGTCACCATCACCTACCTGACGATGGTAAAAATCGACAAGAAACTTACCCATTTGTCCGACCGCTATGAAGCCTGTTGGACGGACATCGATGCGCTCTGTCCTTTGGCTTTCGACCACAACCAGATTATCGGCGAAGCCCTATGGTTCGTACGGCAATACGTGCAGACGCAGCCCGCTGCCCTGTTCGACCTTCTCCCCAAGAGATTCACCGCAGCCGAACTCCGCACACTTTACGAAACGATATATGACCGGAAATTCGACGTTCGCAATTTCCACAAACGGATTGCCCAAATGAAATATGTGCTTCCTTTGGAAGAATTCCAGACCGGCGTAGCCCACCGGGCCGCGCGGTACTACAAATTCGACCGTAAGTTGTACAACAAACTGCACGGCATGGGCAAGTCGTTCAGTCCGGACGAACATAATGAAATTTATTAATTTAACATCAAACGAATCATCATGAATTTGACACAAGAAGGAGACAGACTGTACTTGTACTCCATTACCACCGTAGCCATCTTGGGCGGACTGTTGTTCGGCTACGACACGGCAGTGATTTCCGGTGCCGAGAAAGGCCTTGAAGCCTTTTTCCTCACCGCGACGGATTTTCAGTATGACAAGGTGATGCACGGCATCACCTCGTCCAGTGCATTGATAGGTTGCGTCATCGGCGGCGCCATATCCGGTTATCTGGCCTCCCGTCTGGGGCGGCGCGATTCCCTCCGTCTGGCTTCCGTCATGTTTTTCCTCTCCGCATTGGGTTCCTACTATCCGGAGTTTCTTTTCTTCGAATACGGAAAGGCCAACTGGGACTTGCTGATTGCCTTCAACCTCTATCGTGTGTTGGGCGGAATCGGCGTCGGACTGGCTTCTGCCGTCTGTCCGATGTATATCGCCGAGATTGCCCCTTCCCACATCCGCGGCACACTGGTGTCGTGCAACCAGTTTGCCATTATCTTCGGCATGCTCGTAGTCTATTTCGTCAACTATATGATTATGGGCGACCACCAAAATCCGGTCATCCTGAAAGACGCCGTAAGCGGTGTGATGTCTGTCAGCCCCGAGTCCGACATGTGGAGCGTGTACGAGGGTTGGCGTTATATGTTCGGGTCCGAAGCCTTCCCGGCCGCCTTGTTCGGCCTGTTGCTGTTCTGCGTACCCAAGACTCCGCGCTATCTGGTGATGTGCGGTGAAGACGAAAGGGCATTTGCCATTTTGGAGAAAATCAATGGCCGCAATGTAGCCGGAAGGGTACTGGAGGAAATCAAACAGACGTCCAAGGAAAAGACTGAGAAGCTATTCACATACGGTGTGGCTGTCATCGTCATCGGCATTCTTCTCTCCGTCTTCCAACAAGCCATCGGCATCAATGCCGTGCTTTACTATGCCCCACGCATATTTGAAAGTGCCGGCGCCGAAGGAGGCGGTATGATGCAGACCGTCATCATGGGTGTGGTCAACATCCTCTTCACTTTGGTAGCCATTTTCACCGTCGACCGTTTCGGACGCAAACCGTTGCTCATCGTCGGTTCCATCGGTATGGCTGTCGGTGCCTTTGCCGTAGCCCTTTGCGACCAGATGGGCGTCAAAGGTATCGTTCCGGTTCTGTCCGTCATCGTGTACGCTGCATTCTTCATGATGTCATGGGGGCCGATTTGCTGGGTTCTCATTGCCGAGATCTTCCCCAACACCATCCGAGGAAAAGCCGTGGCCATCGCCGTAGCGTTCCAATGGGTGTTCAACTACTTGGTGTCGTCCACCTTCCCGGCTTTGTACGATTTCAGCCCTATGTTCGCTTACAGCCTGTATGGCATCATCTGTCTGCTTGCAGCCCTGTTCGTCTGGAAGAGCGTGCCCGAAACCAAAGGTAAGACATTGGAGGACATGACGGCACTCTGGAAGAACCGCCTGAAAAAGAAAGCATAAACCTAACGGCGGCTTCTGCCGCCAAGGTTCATCCCGTAATAGAAACTCCTCCGGCCGACCACCGCAAAGCGATGTCAGCCGGAGGAGTTTCCTGTTTCAGTTTCTGCCTGGGCTGTCCTCGTTCAGGAGTTCCTGAATTTCGCTACCACCCGTTCGTATGTCAGAGCCTCTATCCCCTGCTTCCGACAGGCATCCAGCATATCGAATAATTGTCCTTGTATTTCAGACTCCCGCCCTTTCTTCAAGTCTTTCTGCAAAGAAGAAGTCGTCTGTGGGTCTAAGGCATCTATGACACGCAGGTTGGCCGCCACAGGGTCTTCCCGGAAACGGATGCCCAAGCGCTCTCCCAACGCCGTGCTCTCTTTCGTCAGGCCGATGAACACTTCCCGTTCCTTGCCTTCTCTCTGTACGGCTCCCATCGGTGCGTCAAAGAAAGCCCCCGTTCCGGCCATCGCGCTGATAAATCCCCATTTGGCAAAAGTATCCCGGTCTATGTCGTCCGAAAGAATCGCTTTCACTCCCGCGTCCGCCAACGTGCGGCGAACGGTTTCGAGTTCTTCCGGAGAAACGCCGTCCCCTGGACGTGCCCCAAACACAAGTTTGCACACCTGGCCGCTCTGTGTCACCTCGCCCGGATCCTGGATATACCCTACGATGTAAATGCAACCGTCGATAACCCGTGAACCCGGACAGGCACGGGCGATTCTGGGCCCCGAACCATACACATTCAGGATGGGCAGCACCACGGTACGCTCACCCGAAGCACGGACGATGCAATCCGCCACGGAATCGACGGAATACCCTTTCACGCAGACCAATATCAGCTCGGCCTCCCCCCGATAAGTTTCGGTCGTAGCCACACCTATCTCTCCCGGACGTTCCCCCGTCCCGTCGTAAACATAACACGGGACGACCTGCTCCCCTTTGATTCCCGAATGGAAACGCAACCCATGCGCCAACATTTTTTCCTTATGCTCCCCGCGAGCCACACACGTTACTTCATTCCCGGCCAAGGCCAGCAGAGCAGCCAAAGAGCCGCCCACGCCTCCGGCGCCTATCACTAAACATTTCATAATCTCAAACTTACTTTTCCGTATCTTTGATTTCCTTTAATACACGTTCTATCTCGTACGTCAAATCTTCCGACGTGGCCAAAGGAGAGTCCGTAAAAACCGCCCGAACGACCCGCGACGCATCCACGACATAAATGCGAGGTATGGACGAATAAGCAAACAAATGGTAAACCGTACGGTCGGTCTGTGCGGAAAAAGGTATCGTAAGTCCGTTGTCCGCCCAATACTCTCCGACAGCTACCGCGTCCTGCTCCCGACTGATGGCCATAAAAACCATACGACCGTCCGCTCCGTACCTTTCGTACATTTGTTGTACGAGCGGCAATTCACGGCGACAATCCCCGCACGCCGTATTGAAGAACAATATGAACGAAGGTTGCCCTTGCAAACTTCCACTCTCCACCGTCCGTCCGTCATTCATCACTACGGTAAATTCCGGCAACACGTCTCCCACTTCCACCGCATCCGGCTGCGTGCCGATATCTTCCTTTTCACTGATGCAGGAAGAAACCAGAGACAGAAATCCTATAATAAAATAACGTACGTATATTTTCATGTCACACTTCCTCACAAAACCTATCGGCAAATATACTATTTTCCGAAAGAAGAAAAAAGCTTTGCATGCAGATATTGAAGAAACCCGCCCGACAATACCGGGCGGGCTTCACCTGCTTTTGATGTGTCCATTCCGTCCTATCGGACGAATTTCACACTCCTTACCGTCTTTCCGTCCGTCACGCGGACGATGTAAATGCCCGGAGCCAACGGAGCGGTGTGTATCGTATGCGTACCGGTTCCTAATCGGGTACGCATTACCGGACTACCGGCCATCGTGTAAACCGTCATACCGACCGCACTTCCGGACGTAACCGTAATCCCTGAATGTGTCACGTCCACCGTGAATGCCGCATCGCACGCCACAGCCTCGGAAATACCTGTTTCGCCTCCGTTGCCAGTCACCTTTTCCAATACGAATGGGAAGTCGGAAGGCATCTTGTCAGCATGGTCGCAAACCAACGTCTCGCCGTCGGTTTCCCAATAATAAGAACCGTAGCGCTCCGGTGTCTGCACGAAGCATTCCAATTCCTCTCCCCCTACCAACGTATATAAATAGAAGCTGCTACGCGCTTTGCTGTAAGTGCGGTCGGTCAGCGTTCCTTCGTTGTTCAGATAAGCCGAGTCGTTGTGGTTCTGTATCTTATAACGCTCCACATCCTCTAACCATGTGCAGTGCCAAACGAAAGCCGTCGAATCCCCATCTCCTTCCAATGCCTCGAACTTCATCGTACGGCTGTTCAGGTATTTCCCCGTAGCACGGTCTTTCATACGATAATAACCGTCTTCCAGCGTCCGTCCTTCCTGATACACCTTGACTTCAAAATCAAAATTAGCCTCGTATGTCTTTATGGAAGATGAAGTGTCTATCCAGTCCAAATGGCGGTAGATGGAAGATTGTACGTTCTCAAAAGAAATGGACTCCGTATGCTCGCCGGAACTCCAAGTGTAGACTCCGTTCCGATAACGGACGGAAGTTATCTTACCTTTCATTACCACATCATGCCCTTGTGTGACAATGGCTCGCAAAGTCTCCTGCTCTTTCCCGTCCACCATTAACGTAGGAATTACCACCGAATTCTTAATCGTGAATTCCCGGCTTATCTCCACGCCGGACTCGTTGGTCAGCACTACCTTGAAAGTCTGGTCGGAATTCCCTTGCCGGAATGTATAAGAACCACCGGAGCCCAACAGCTTACCCTGACTGTCATACCATCTGGTGGAAGCCACATAGTTCCAATTGGCATAATCAGCCCCGAGGGTCACGTCCCTTCCGTTGACGGCACTGAACTCGCTCGTCTGGTTCATGCGCACCCCGTCGTACTCTATCCATGGGGTCAACGTGGCGCGAATGCCCTCTCCATATACGGAAATGCAAAACATCTGTACACTCTTCACCCCCTGCGTATTGGTGTAGAACAAACGATAAACACCCGAAGCATCGGCCGTAATGTCGCGGCTCGCTCCTTTCATGCCGTCTTCCCATTCCCAATTTCCCGTGTCGGTTTCGCCATCGGGCAATACAGCCCGCAAGGTTAACGGCGTACCCTTCTTCACTTCTTTCATCTCGGCGTATGGGCGTACAGTACCGTCCTGCACGATTTCCGGAGAAAGCACGGTGGGCTTCGTCTTCTCCGTCACCGCCTCGTCCGCATGCATCAGCGTCCCGAATCCCGTATGGTCGAAACCGCCGCTATTCGTACCGTAGGAACCTCCCCCGGCCTCTATCCCCACAATCCTGGACATCCGCGTGCAGTACTCCATCGGCATTCCCATACGGTTCTGATAATGATTGATGAACAACTGCCATATCGGCCGCCATTGTCCGCGCCCCGTACCGCTCAATCCACCCATCCACCAATTCTGAGTGTAAGGAATATCGGCAGGGTCTACTTGATTACAGTTGTACATAGCCACATATTCCGCCGCACCGGCCACCATGGTCTGCCCCGCCTCACCCGGAATCAAAGGGTTATATAAGTTACAAAAGGCATTGTCTCCCTGATTGTAGGCCGACTGAAGGGCGTATGACAACAAGCCCAACGCCGCCATGGCATGCCCCTGGTCACGGCCGCTTTCCTGCATCTGGTTTAAGTATCCGAACGGACCACGGGTATCCTCATGAAACCAAGGAATGAGCCCCCATCCGTAACCACACATACCTTGGTCTTGCTTCACAGGATGACTGTCACCCACATAAAGCGATTCATTGCCCGGCCCTTCTTTTATCCAGTACATACCGTAATTATAAATGTCCGGCAAATCGGCGAAGATGCCCAGCGACACACAGAAAAGAGCATTTCCCAATCCCCAATTACTGTGATAGTGATACCAGTTACCTTCGCGCACTACGGTATCGTGCCGACGTTCCAGAAAGTCTTGTGCCGTAGTGAACCACACGTCGATCATCCACTGCTTGAAGCGTTCGAAATCCTCTTTCTCCCACTTCTCGTAATCACGCATCAACTCGGCCGCATTCAGAAATTGGTAACCGATAAAGCCGGGCACCAAGGACTGGTTCGTATTCCCACCGATTCCTTTGGTAATCGCTACGTACTGGTTCAACACATAGACAGCCCGTTCCGCCCATTGCGTCTCGCCTGTAATTTTCCAAAGCAAGGCACACTGGTAAGCCTTGGCCGCATTGCGATAGGCGTTCATGTAGTTTTCGTCACCGGCAATTCCACGTTTGATATATTCCGTCACTCCCCAAATGTCGTTCACTGCCTTGTTGGCCACCCAACTGTTCTTCAACACCTCAAAAGCCTGTAGCGTTTGGGCGTCGTGCTCTGCCAGGCGTTTCTTGATTTGGTCAAAGTCATTCTGGCTGTGCAAAAGCCCCGGATGGACGAATGCCCCCTGGGCATATACCCCGCCCCCTCCGATGCTGAAAAACAAAGCCACCGTAAAAAGAGATAGTTTCTTCATAAATGATAAATATTGGTTTCCGTTCTTATTTCCAATGCTTTCTACACGGTTTACGAACGTCTGCCGAAAAATCCGCAAAAACACACATTATTTAACTATTCAGAACACCTATCACCCCACCGGAAACAGGAGGTACAAAAAAAGCCGCCCGACGGAATAAACTCTCCGGCAGGCGGCTGCATACGATTCAATCCGGTATCTGCTTAATAGCGGATATCCAACTCTTTCAAAATAGACGAGATTTTCTCCATTGTGGTCAACCGTGTAGGCACCAAAGGCAGACGAAGTTGGTTCTCAATCATTCCCATGGCATGGAGCATGGCTTTTACGCCGGCCGGATTGCCATCCACAAACAACAATTTGAACAAATCCGAGAACTTGTGGTGAATAATACGGGCATGCTCGTAATCTCCGTTCAGTGCCATGCGGACCATACGGCTGAATTCGGCGGGCAAGGCATTGCCTATCACTGAAATCACACCTACCGCCCCCATCGTAATCAGCGGATAAGTGATGCCGTCATCCCCTGAAAGGACATCGAAGTCGCGAGGCTTGTTTTTTATCACATCCTCCAACTGGGTCATATTCCCACTGGCCTCCTTGACGGCCACTATATTCTCGAAATCACGGGCCAAGCGCAATGTCGTCTCCGCACTCATGTTGACTCCCGTACGCCCCGGTACGTTATACAACACGACCGGCACGGGCGAAGCCTCCGCTATGGCTTTGAAATGCTGGTACAACCCCTCCTGCGAAGGCTTGTTATAATAAGGACAAACCGACAAGATACCGTCGATGCCGCTCCAATCCCCTTCCTTCAGGTCTTTAACTACTGCTGCCGTGTTATTCCCGCCACATCCCATCAACAAAGGAACACGGCCGGCTACACGCTCCACAAGCATCTTTTTCAATATCTTCTTCTCGTCAGCCGAGAGGCAAGGTGTTTCGGCCGTCGTTCCCATAATACACAGGAAATCCACGCCATTCCGTATCTGATATTCTACCAGACGGGTCAACGCCTCATAGTCCACTTCACCATCCGATTTAAAAGGAGTTATCAAAGCAATTCCCAACCCCTTGAACTTATTTTGTGCCATAGTTTAAGTAGTTCTATCTATTTCGCGACAAAAATACAAATAAAATCCCATAATGCAAACAATCTTTCACGATTCTATCTTTTTCAAGAACTCTTCTTCCGAGAGGATAGGGATACCCAATTTACCGGCTTTCTCCAGTTTGGCCGGTCCCATGTTGGCTCCGGCCAGCACGAAAGAAGTCTTCGAAGAGATGCTGCCCACATTTTTTCCACCGTGCTGTTCTATCATGGCTTTATATTCGTCGCGCGAATGAAGCGAGAACACCCCGCTCACCACAATACTCTGCCCGGACAACTTGTCGGAATGACTGCTCAATTCTTCGTCGGAAAGCTCCATCCGGACTCCTTTTTCCCGCAAACGGCGCACCAAATCGCGGTTGGCTTCGTTTGCAAAATAGCGGATCACGCTCTCGGCTATCACCACACCGATTCCGTTGATCTGCAACATGTCCTCCAACGATGCCGAGGCCAGCGCGTCCATCGACTTGAAATGGCGTGCCAAGGCTTTAGCCGCAATTTCACCGACAAAACGTATGCCCAAGGCAAACACCACGCGTTCGAAAGGAACTTCTACGGAGTCGGCAATCGAGCGGACTATCTTTTGCGCGGATTTCTCGCGCGTGCCGTCCTCGCCGTTAATCTGCTGCACCTGTATGTCGTACAGGTCGGCCACATCGCGTATCAAGCCGCGGCGGTAGTAATCGTCCACGGTTTCGGGTCCCAGACTGTCTATGTTCATGGCCCTGCGACTGATGTAATGCTCTATGCGCCCCTTGATTTGCGGCGGACAAGCCGTGTCGTTGGGACAATACCATGCGGCTTCTCCCTCGTAACGCACCAGTTCGGCCCCGCATTCCGGACAACGGGTGATGAACTCGGCCCTTGGTCCCGTTTCCGGTCCCCGCGCATCGGCATCCACACCGACGATTTTGGGAATGATTTCCCCTCCTTTTTCCACATACACCATGTCCCCGATATGCAAATCCAACTGCTCCATCACGTCGGCATTGTGCAACGTGGCACGCCGCACGACCGTACCGGCCAACTGCACCGGATCCATATTGGCCACCGGCGTCACCGTCCCGGTGCGTCCGACTTGGAAGGTCACGGCATTCAGGCGCGTACGGGCACGCTCCGCCTGAAACTTGTAAGCGATGGCCCAACGGGGGCTTTTGGCGGTATAGCCCAACGCACGTTGCTGCCTCTGGGAGTTGACCTTCAGCACGATGCCGTCCGTAGCCACAGGCAGGTTCTTGCGCTCCACGTCCCAATAATCTATGAAATCATAAATGTCCTGGAGTGTAGTTACTTTCTTCATCCCCTCGGAAATCTTGAATCCCCATGAGCGGGCCGCCTGCAAATTTTCATAATGCCCGTCAAAAGGAATGTGTTCTCCCAAAAGGTAATATAAGTAAGCATCGAGCTTGCGTTGCGCCACCACCGCTGAGTTTTTGCTTTTCAGCGTCCCCGAAGCCGCGTTACGCGGATTGGCGAAAAGCGGTTCTTCGCGTTCTTCGCGTTCACGGTTCAATGCCTCGAAGCTCGTCCACGGCATCAGGATTTCCCCACGGATTTCAAACTCTTCGGGGTAACCGTTCCCGTTCAGACGAAGCGGAATACAACGAATGGTCTTGACGTTTTCCGTCACGTCGTCGCCCTGTACCCCGTCGCCCCGCGTCACGGCACGCACCAATCGCCCCTGCTCGTAGGTCAGCGAGATGGAAAGCCCGTCGTATTTCATTTCACAACAAAGCTCGAACGGCTCGCCTTCCAAACCGGAACGGACGCGTTCATAAAAGTCGGCCACCTCTTGCTTGTTGTACGTATTGGACAACGACAACATGGGATAGCGGTGGGGCACCTGAACGAACTCCTGATTCAGGTCGCTCCCCACGCGCCGCGTCGGCGAGTCCGGGTCGTCAAATTCGGGATGGGCCGCCTCGAGGTCTTGCAACTCCCGCATCATGCGGTCGAACTCTTGGTCGGAAATCTCCGGGGCGTTCAACACATAATAATTATAGTTGTGGCGGTGCAATTCATTGCGAAGCCGCTCTATCTGTTCCTTTACTTCCATTTGCATTCAATGATAAACCCTGACAGGGAGACATCGCGGCTCTGTTCCCGCGAACGGCTCCCCCCGTCATTCGCATAAGCAAAGATAGTCAATTCGCAGAAAACGCCCAAGGGCGCAAAGAAAAAAGAAAAGCGTACTTTTCCGGCACAATCTGTCAAAACGTCAATCCCATGCCTTCGAGAATCGTCCATTCGCCCCTCGATGCGACCTCGATGCCCAATAAGCGACGCACGCGCCTCCCGGAAAAATCAAAAAGACAGCCTGAAAGCTTTTTCACAAGACGAAAGCAAACGGAAACCGCCTATCCTCCGCTTCTTTCTTTTTCCGGTGAAACCTGCGAGGCGGAACCGCCAACATTCTGTCCGTAAATTCTTGTCGGCGAAATACAGGAAAATAGAACGAAAAAGCCGCAAAAAAGCAGTTTTGCCCCTCTTCGTGCAGCGAAAAATTCCCATTTCGGGCGGATTTTTTCCACGACATGCGGAGTACCCGGAATTTATATGAGGAAAGAAATTTTTCGTTTGGCTGCAAACGATTTTTTTCTTTCCTCAAAGTAAATGAATATATACTGCATAAAACAGTAAAAACGACACGGAAATTGCATACTTATACATTCCTGTCTTTTTAGATTCTCCTAACCGCTGTCTTTTGAAACTACTGATTTAGAGCTGAAAGTAGCAAAATGTCAGAATCATCATTTCAAATCCGCCCGATTATACTTACCTTTGTTCCTTAGAAAAGAATCGAGGGAACAATGGAGATAGCAATCATTGGCGGAGGAGCGGCCGGCTTCTTTCTGGCCGTCAACCTGAAAACATTCGCGCCGCAGGTGGAGGTCACGGTATTCGAAAGGCAGGCGGATGTATTGAAAAAAGTACTGGTCTCGGGCGGCGGACGCTGCAACCTGACCAATACTTTTGAGGGTGTGACAGACCTGAAACAGGTCTACCCCCGTGGGCACAAGCTCTTGAAGGGGCTTTTCAAACAGTTCGGTCACCGGGACGCCTACCGATGGTTCGAAGCGCACGGCGTGCCGCTCGTCGCGCAAGACGACCATTGTGTGTTTCCGGCCGCACAGGATGCCCGTGCCGTAGCCGGTTGCCTGAAAAGCCTTGCTGCGGAATTGGGGGTCACGGTGAAAACCTCCCACCGCGTGGAAACCCTCACGCCTTGCGGCGGGAAGTATGAAATCACGTTTCAGGATGTGCGCCAAGGCCGTCTGCTATTCGACCGCGTGGCCATCACCACCGGCGGTTCACCGCGTGGCGAAAGCTTCGCTTATCTGGAACGGTTGGGGCATCGTATCGAAACGCCCGTCCCTTCGCTCTTTACGTTCAACATTGCCTCCCCGGCACTGCGCGGGCTGATGGGCACCGTGGTAGACCCAGCATTGGTCGGCATCCCCGGTACCAAATTCAGGCATTCAGGCGCGTTGCTCGTCACCCATTGGGGCATGAGCGGCCCGGCCATCCTGAAATTGTCTTCCCATGCCGCCCGTTTCATACAGGAGAAAGCTTACCGCTTCCCCATTTTCGTCAACTGGACAAACGACCCCCACAGCGAAACCGTAACCGGCATCCTGCAAGACATGGCGCAACGCCACCCCCAAAAGAAAATCTCCGGCTTGCGCCCGTACGACTTGCCTGCGCGGTTATGGCATTACCTCATCGGTAAGTCCGGCATCGCTCCCGACCGGAAATGGAACGAATTGGGGCACAAAGGGCTTTGCAAACTGGCCGACACGTTGTGCAACGACCGCTACGACGTGGACGGCAGGAGTACGTTCCGCGAAGAGTTCGTCACGTGCGGAGGGGTAAGCCTCGAATCGGTGTACCGGCAAACGCTGGAAAGCAAGACCTGCCCCGGACTGTACTTTGCAGGCGAAGTGCTCGACATCGACGGCGTGACCGGAGGATTTAACTTTCAGGCCGCATGGACCACGGCATACACCGTGGCGCGGGCCATCGCGGAAAACGTGGTACAAAAACAGCCCGTCCCGTAGGAGGCGTCATAACCTCGACCCTACGGAACGGGCCCATCAAGGTAAAGTCAAACCGGAACGTCCATCCCCCACCAAAAGACAGTCCGTATATCGACCGGCTCACATGCTATTGCAAGCGGAACGTAAACGGCAAAACATAGCGCACAGCCACCGCCTTCCCCTCCTTCTGTCCCGGTGTCCATTTCGGCATTCCGCTTATCACGCGGAAAGCCTCGTCGACAAACAGTCGCAACATTTCTTTGGATGCCGGACTGCCGTCCACCGCCTGCGCATAACTTTTCTCCCCCGCTTCGATACGGCACAGGCTCCCGTCCGTGTCGATGACAAAACTACAGAGCACGCGTCCCGTCACACCGTTCTTCAAACATTCGCTTGGATATTTCATGTTACGCGCCACATAAGCCATGCACTCGGCATCACCTCCCGGAAACATCGGCTTAACGTCTACCACGTCATACACATTACGAGGTACGACCTTGGCACTTTTCAACCTCAAATAATAAGACGCTGAATCTTTCCCATCAGTTCGGGCAAGCTCTGTCCCCTTGAACTCCACACGGTCTGGAAGGTCATTCCGAGGTGCCATCGCTTTCACCACAATACCTTCGGGCATCCTTTCCGAAGAGGCAACGGCCGAATCTGCCTTCGCCACAACCGAAGAAGGCTTGGAGGCTTCCCCTCCGGAGACTTCCGCTTTGGAAGCCGCTTTTTCCATTTTTAAAGGTTCCGGCTGAACATTTTCAGCCGCGACGGCTTTCGCGGTTGCGGATAAATCCGTAACTTTGACCGCAGAGAGTTGCTCCAACCGGCCGTCTACTCCGTTTACGATCTCCGGACGGGCGAATGCCACTGTGGCAAAAGCCCCCACGGGCAGCAGGTACATGTACTTCAAAACTGCCCACTTGTTTGTTTTTTTGTTTGTCATCATCATGATACGTTTTTTAAGTGTACTTTGGGTCAAGCCGTTGGCAAAAGATTGCAGTCGGGCACCGACGGCTTTCCTGATTAAATAAAGTTGATAATCCTTCGCATTGATGCCTTGGCCGAGTACGTAAGCGTCAGCTTGGTACTCATGGATGCACCGCATGTCCATCTCCATCATCCAGACCACAGGGTTGAACCATTGCACGGCTTCCACAGCAAGCATCCACAACGTGTCGTAGGAATGTCCATAAAGCACGTGTGCTTTCTCGTGGACGTATATCGCATGACCGGCCTCGCCATCCAAATCCTCTTCCGACATGACAATACAGTGCATCCAACTGAACGGTGACACGGGACGGGCATGACAATACAATGTGATGCCGCCCTCACGGCCTTCTTTCCACAAACATCCCCGGGAAACAAACCGGTGCATGCGCACCCACTGCCACAACCGCACGGCCAACGACACGACCACACCAGCAAGATACAGGCCGACCAAAACCATAGGCCAGATGGGTACGGCTTCTTCACTACTCCCGGTATCCGGCATGGCAAGCACATCCGCCTGCTCCAACCGTTCCACCAGCACGGCGTATGTACCTTCGGGCATTGCCGTCTGCCATGAACGGACAGCCCCCCCGAACCACTCTTCCTGTACCAACGGTAACAAGAACGCAGCTACCGACAAGACATGCAATGCCATACGGCTCAAACGATGGTGCTTCTCCCCACGCAACAACAACGTGTAAGGCAGATAAAGCAACGTCAGGCAAAATGCCGATTTGATGATGTAGACTAAAAATGTTCCCATATCATTATATCGAAAAGGTTTCAAATCGTTTTCAAATTCTAACACGTTTGGAATGCCTACAGGCATACACTCGTTCCGCACAGCATCATTGCAGACGGAATGTAAACGGCAAAACATAGCGCGCAGCCACCACCTTCCCGTCCTTCTGTCCCGGTGTCCATTTCGGCATTCCGTCTACTACGCGGAATGCCTCGTCGACAAACAGTCGCAACATTCCTTCGGGTGCCGGACTGCCGTCCATCTTCTTTGCATAACAATCCCTTCTAATCTCGATACTGCACAGGCTCCCGTCCGTATCGACGACCAAACGACAGAGCACGCGTCCCGTTACACCGTTTTCTATACATTTTCTTGGATATTTTATGTTACGCGCCATATACGCCATGCACTCGGCTTCTCCACCCGGAAACGTCGGTCGCACGTCTACCTCATCGTATATCTTGCTGGGCATGACATGGGCTCTCTTCACCATCATATAGCGAGGTGCAGAATCTTTCTCCTTAGTCCGGGCAGGCTCCTCCTCCTTATTCCGGGGTGCCATCGCAGTCACCACAATACCTTCGGACGTCCTTTCCGAAGAGGCAACGGCCGAATCTGCCTTCGCCACAACCGAAGAAGGCTTGGAGGCTTCCCCTCCGGAGACTTCCGCTTTGGAAGCCGCTTTTTCCATTTTTAAAGGTTCCGGCTGAACATTTTCAGCCGCGACGGCTTTCGCGGTTGCGGATAAATCCGTAACTTTGACCGCAGAGAGTTGCTCCAACCGGCCGTCTACTCCGTTTACGATCTCCGGACGGGCGAATGCCACTGTGGCAAAAGCCCCCACGGGCAGCAGGTACATGTACTTCAAAACTGCCCATTTCGTTGATTTTTTGTTACACATCATAGCAATACGTTTTTTAAGTGTGCTTTGATTCAGACCGTTGGCAAAAGATTGCAGTCGGCTGCCAACGGCCTTTTTTATTAGATATAACTGATAGTTCTTCGCGTTGACTCCATGGTTCAGTACGTACTCGTCGGCCTGATACTCATGAATGCAGCGCAAGTCCATCTCCATCATCCAAACCACTGGATTGAACCACTGTACGGCCTCCACAGCCAACATCAGCAGCGTATCGTAGGAATGGCCGTACAGCACATGGGCCTTTTCGTGCATGAGAATGGCTTCGCCGGCATCGCCCTCCAAGTCTCCTTCCCACATCACGACGCTGTGCATCCAACTGAAAGGCGGCATGGGACGGGCATGACAGTAGAGCGTAATACCGTCTGAAAAGCTCTCGCGCCAAAGACAACCGCGAGATATCGCCCGACGCATACGGAAGAACTGGTACATACGGACGGACAACGACACCGCCAGACCTGCGAAATAAAGACAGACACACACCAAAGGCCAAACAGGAACATCCGCATCCGGCATGATGACGACCTCCGGCATGAAAAGCTCCGTCCGCCCAAGCCGGTCTATCAATCCGGCATACGCCCCTTCCGGTGCGGCAGACTGCCACGAATGCCACATTCCGCCAAACCACTCCTCCTGCGAAAGCGGGAAAAGGAACGAAGCCGCAAGTATGGCCAACAGGGCCATACGGTTCAAGCGATGCAGCCTTTCCTTACGTAATAATAAGGTATAAGGCAGATAAAGCAATGTCAGGCACAAAGCCGATTTGATGATATAAACCAAGAATGTTCCCATATCCTATATTTTAAACTGTTCCACCACCATGCCCTGTGGACTGCGGGCTACGCGCGCCGGGGCTCATCCCCCTGCCGTTCCACCATCTCAAGCATTTCTTTCAATTCTTCTTCCGAGATACGTTCCTCTTTGACAAAAAAACGAACCAAAGAGGAAAACGAACCGCCGAACAAGTCCTCCTTCACCCCGTCCAGCACTTTCCGCGTATATTCCTGTTTCGTAATCAAAGGATAATAACACTGGGTTTTCGTTCCTTTCAGCTTCTCAAATCCCACGTATCCCTTGTTCAACAAAATCTTCATGAACGTGGCTACGGTAGTATAGGCCGGTTTCTTCTCGCCGTACCCCTCAAGCACATCCGAAATGGTACCCTTCATCGAAGGCAGACTCCAAAGGATGTTCATGACTTGCATCTCAGCTTTTGTCAGTGTACCCTGCTTTCCCATTATTTCTAATACTTTAGTTATTGATATGGCAAATGTATATCTAAAGGTTTAGAAAAGCAAATCTACGGAACGTTTTCTGTTCCCAAAATTTCCTTTTTAACTTCTATTTTTAGTAATCAGCCGCCACATGCCATGAAATCCGGCGCAAAATCACTACTTTTGCAGTAGATTATAAGAAAACAGATTCCCATGAGAATAGACATCATTACCGTTTTGCCGGAATTGCTCGAAGGCTTTGTGCGTGAAAGCATATTAGGACGTGCCCAAAAGAAAGGCTTGGTGGAAATCCATTTGCACAACTTGCGCGACTATGCCACGAATAAGTACCGCCGGGTGGACGACTATCCTTTCGGCGGCTTTGCGGGCATGGTGATGCAGTGCGAACCGATAGACCGCTGCATCTCGGCCTTGAAGGCGGAACGGGACTACGACGAAGTGATTTTCACCACACCGGACGGCGAACAGTTCGACCAACCGATGGCCAACACGCTTTCCCTTTGTGAAAACCTCATCATCCTGTGCGGACATTATAAAGGTATAGACTACCGCATCCGTGAACACCTCATCACGAAAGAAGTCAGTATAGGAGATTACGTACTGACGGGCGGAGAACTGGCAGCCGCTGTCATGACAGATGCCATCGTACGTATCGTACCCGGTGTCATCGGCGACGAACAAAGCGCCCTCTCCGACTCGTTCCAGGACAACCTGCTGGCAGCTCCCGTATATACCCGTCCGGCCGATTATAAAGGCTGGACCGTGCCGGAAATTTTACTTTCCGGGCACGAAGCCAAGATTAAGGAATGGGAACTGCAACAGTCTTTCGAACGCACAAAGGCTTTGCGTCCCGATTTGCTGAAAAAGAAAGACTGACCGTCTGCTTTTTCACTCAGCCCCCTTAAAAAGGAACCGGAAATATTGCCGGATTCACCGCCAAATCGTATCTTTGTCATTCAGTATTTAAATAAATAATGTAATGGGAGAACAAAAACACAACTTGTACGTCATTGCAGGTTGTAACGGAGCCGGAAAAACGACAGCCAGCTTTACCGTACTTCCGGAAATGTTGGATTGCCGGGAATTCGTCAACGCCGACGAAATCGCAGCCGGACTGTCTCCGTTCAATCCCGAAGGCGTAGCCATCCAGGCGGGACGCCTGATGATAGAACGCATCATCCACCTGTTGAAAGAAGGCGAAACCTTTGCTTTTGAAACGACATTGGCTACACGGTCTTACGTGAAGCTCATCAAACAGGCACAGAAAAGAGGCTATTTCGTCACGCTGCTCTTCTTTTCGCTGAGCAGTCCGGAACAGGCCGTGAAACGGGTGGCCAAACGCGTAAGCGAAGGTGGACACAACATCCCGCTCGATGTGATTTACCGTCGTTACGACAACGGCCTAAGTAACCTGTTCAACCTCTATATGCCCGTATGCGACTATTGGGCATTGTATGACAACAGCACCTGTCCGGCCAACAAAATAGCCTACGGATGCAAAGACGAGAGTATAACTATTATTGAACCAGCCGTATATGAAAAATTCAAAGACCAATACACCGAAGAAAACGATAATGAGCGAGGATGAGGTTTATGAAATGCAGCGCAAAATCGACGAAGGCATATACCTGGCTCAGAAACGCCTCGTGGAGCGTGCAAAACATAACCATACTACTCTGATTATCGCCCGCGAAGGACAAGTTGTTGAAGTAAAAGCAGAGGAACTCTATCCTATCCGCAAGAATTATCGTCCCCAAATCAGATGACAAAACCCATTTATCCGGAAAACCGTTTGCCGGACGAATGGCAAATAGAAAATGCCGACCCAAAAGTGATTTTGAGGTCGGCTTTATACATATAGACTTGAAAAATTTACTTGTTGAACATTATCTTCCCATATAAAACAGTATACGTTTCACTCCCCAAAAGTCTTTTTTAGAGTATATAATATCAACATTGGATTTCCTGATCGCCTTAAACTATCATTCATTACAGGGTGATTTACCTTAATTCCCTTATATAAACTATTGTCACTATAGCTCTCCGGATCATATTCTGAGATATATTTCCAACTTATCAGTTGATTTCCTGTTTTTATAGTCGATCTTCCGCAATCAATTTTTAATACGGAATTAATATAATGATTCTTATAAGGCATATTAATATAATATAGCATTCTACTATATATAAAAGAAAGGCACGTATCATTGCCTATCACACAATTTACAGTAGGCCTTACATACTTCATTCGTTCTTGTACATTCAAATCTCCATAATACCTTTTACGCAAAATTTGCTCTGTTTCCTTCTTTAATGGATAATCTAAAGATATAACTGGAACAAATTCAAAATTTTTAATTTCATACAAAGCATCCGACTGTTCTGTATGGAAGTACAGATTATCGTTATCCCTAATAAAAACAGGTTCCGTACCAGCTACATTATACATATCGCTTTCAGCCTGAAATATTTTTCTAGCCTTTTGTTCCAAGGTAATATAATCTACTGTTGCATTATTAGCCGAATACAATAAAAAACCTGCATCATACCAACATATTCTCCAATAATAATCAGATAGTTTTATTTCTTGTTTAAACTTTAGATCCTTATCTAATATTATAATTTTAGGTGGACCACATAATATACAAATATCTCCCGTTTCTGGAGACACATCAAAACCTGTGATCTCTGCATATTCCCCTTTTCCATTTCCGGTCTTATCGTATAGAGAAACAGGTTGCCCTACTGAGTCAAAAGCAACAATCGCTGTTTTCTGCTTATTATCCAAAATATACCATTTACCGTCATACTTACGTATAGCATTGATTTCCCCCAATAAAAATGAATCTTTTTCATGAAGAGGAATAAAATCAACTTGCTCTATAAAAGAGCAAGTTGATATAGTATTATTTACTTCCGACAAATCACGTATATTAGCTTCTTCTTTTCTATCACCGCAAGAGTTACACAAGACTAAAATAGAAAGAGAGAACAATATATGCTTCATCATAAGCCAAGATCTTTTAGGAAATCATTACAGGTAATATCATTCCCGCATCTAACTCCATTTTGCCACCAATTTTTTCGCTTGTAGATTTGTGTACCACTACTTAAATCAACAGTAGCACCAATGGTAGCCCCATACAGTCCCAATTTAATTCTAAGAATGTTTATTTGTTCTTACGCCTGATTTCAGATTTACATTCATCCTTTGCCAATATACAATCATAAGGACTTTCAGCCCGACTTAACATTTCTACATTAACCAAGATTAAATCCATTTCAGGGAATGTCTTACAGACTTCCCTCTTTCCGATTACAGCAAAAGCTATAACTGAGACTCAGACTACAAATACAAAACAAACGTTTTCTTCATAATCTCATATTTTTAATTAATACTAAATTTTCCAAGCCAATGCCGCAGCACCTACCACAGCCGCTTGTGCATCATCCATTTGGGAAATCAACATCTTAGCTTTTCCCTTGAATATGTTCTGCACATTAGCATCGTATGCCTCTTTTATCGGGTCCATAATCAGATTACCGGCTTTTGTCAGCCCACCGAAAAACACGTATGCCTCCGGACTACAGAAGGCGGTAAAATTGGCACAAGAGCGTCCTAACAAATCACCGGTAAACTTATATACATCGCGTGCCAGTTGGTCACCGTGCTCAGCGGCAATAGATACGTCTTTCGACGTAATCTCCTCCAACGGGATTTTACGCAACTCCGTGTCGTCTGTACGTTTGGCGAGAAACTCGCGTGCCGTGCGCGCTACGCCCGTGGCCGAACAATAAGCCTCCAAACACCCCTTACGACCACAGCCACACAAGCGAGCTTCCGGGGTCGTATCCACAATCACATGTCCCAATTCTCCGGCAAACCCGTCGCAACCGTAGACCAACTCGCCGTTGACTACAATACCGCTGCCCACGCCCGTGCCCAAAGTAATCATGATGAAGTTCTTCATTCCCTTGGCTACTCCGTAAGTCATCTCACCGATAGCCGCAGCATTGGCATCATTTGTCAAGACCACGGGAATCCCCAATCGTTCACTGAATTTCTTCGCAAACGGGACGATTCCTTTCCACGGCAGGTTGGGTGCCAGTTCGATATTGCCGGTATAATAGTTACCGTTAGGCGCACCGATTCCCATTCCCTTGATATTCTGGATGCCGCCCACCTGTTCTATCATCGGAGCCAAAGCGGCACAAGCACTGTCCATATAGACATCCAAATCGTTCTGTCCTTTCGTCCGGATAGACGTCGAAGTCACCACACTTCCTTCCGAATTCACAATGCCGAAAACTGAGTTGGTTCCTCCTAAATCAAGCCCTATTACATAAGGTTTATTTTCCATAGCCATATAAAATACATAAAAGTTAATTATAACAGTTTTCAAAGTTAAGAAAAACAGATGTAACCGCGAAAAGAAAAAAACTCTTTTTCACGAAAAATAAAAAAAGAACGGCCTTTTCTTTATAGTCTCATGAAAAAATGCCAATTTTGCACCTATTATGTGGTTTGAACCGGTTAGTACATTAGATTTAATCATAAAGGGATTGCTCATCGGCGTGGTGGCATCCGCTCCTATGGGACCAGTCGGAGTGCTTTGCATTCAGCGTACACTGAACAAAGGGCGCTGGTATGGCTTCGTCACAGGAATCGGAGCAGCTTTCAGCGACATCATATATGCTTTGATTACGGGATTCGGAATGAGTTTCGTGGTAGACTTCATTGAAAACAAAGACAACATGTTCTACCTGCAGATGGCGGGCAGTATCATGCTCTTCTTTTTCGGATGGTACACTTACCGTTGCAATCCGGCGAAATCCATCCGCCCGACTTCTCCCCGCAAGGGTACGCTGATACACAATATGGTGACCGGTTTTCTGGTCACGTTTTCCAACCCTCTCATCATCTTTCTGTTCGTGGCGTTGTTCGCCCGCTTCACCTTTGTCGTCCCCGACCACGTGGTACAGCAATCTCTGGGTTACTTGTCCATACTCGTCGGAGCCATGATATGGTGGTTCGTCCTGACTTATTTCATAGACAAGGTGCGCAGCCGTTTCGATGTCAAAGGCATCTATTTGCTGAACAGACTCATAGGAGTGGTTGTCATTGTGGCCTCTATCGTGGGATTTGCCGTCACGCTGACCGGTTTATCGTTATAAATATATGTATATAGCCCAACAACTTAAAGAAAAAAACATTGCCGAATACCTGCTTTACATGTGGCAGGTGGAAGATATTCTCCGTGCCCACCACTTGGACCCGGATGAACTCAAACAGAACTATCTGGCACAGTTCAGAGCCACGGAGGAAACGGAAAAAGAAATGGAAGAATGGTACAGCCATCTCATCCGCATGATGAAAGAAGAAGGCATACAGGAGGGTGGCCACCTGCAAATCAACCGGAACATCATCCTGTGGCTCACCGACTTGCACAACCAACTGTTGCAGTCCTCCAAGTTTCCGTTCTACACGGCTGCTTATTACAAGGCCTTACCCTACATCGTAGAACTCCGCAACAAGGGGGACAAAAAGGACGTGTCGGAATTGGAAAACTGTTTCGACGCCCTCTACGGCGTGATGTTGCTCCGCCTGCAACACAAACCGATAAGCGACGAGACCGCCAAGGCCGTGGCCGACATCACCAAACTTTTGGCCATGCTCTCCGACTATTACAAGCAGGACAAGGCAGGCGAATTGAAATTTGAATGAACAAAAGGAAACAAACGATATGAAAAATATTTTAGTAACAGGCTGCAACGGCCAACTGGGCAATGAAATGCAGCTTCTGGCTGCCGGTCATCCGGAATTCAATTATTTTTTCACAGACGTGAAAGAGTTGGACATCACCGACGAGAAAGCCGTAAAGTCATTCGTCGGCATGCACGAAATCGACTGTATCGTGAACTGTGCGGCTTACACGGCCGTAGACAAAGCGGAAAGCGACGAAGCGTTCTGCGACTTGCTGAACCATACAGCCCCGGGCTATCTGGCCAAGGCCGTGCATGAACGGGGCGGCTGCATGATACAGGTTTCTACGGACTATGTGTTCGACGGGACTGCACACATTCCCTACCGCGAGGAGGAACCGACATGCCCGGCTACGGCATACGGCCGCACCAAACTGGCAGGCGAAGAAGCCGTCATGCGGAACTGCCCCGAATCGGTCGTCATCCGCACGGCATGGCTCTACTCCACTTTCGGAAACAATTTCGTCAAGACCATGTTGCGGTTAGGTCGGGAAAAAGAGAGTCTCGGGGTCATCTTCGACCAAATCGGCACACCGACTTACGCACGCGACCTGGCGGTGGCCATCTTTGCCGTACTGGCACAGGATTTCGTTCCCGGAATTTACCATTTCAGCAACGAGGGAGCCATCTCATGGTACGACTTTACCAAAGCCATCCACCGCATAGCCGGCATCACCACCTGCAAGGTACGCCCGCTCCATACGGAAGAATATCCCGCACCGGCGGCACGGCCTCATTATTCCGTGCTCGACAAGACCAAAATCAAAGAGACTTATCACATCGACATTCCCTATTGGGAAGACTCGCTGACCGAGTGCATCCAGAAATTAGAACAAAATTAAACCGACGCATCGAAACGTATGAATGAAATAGAAAGAAGAAGGACTTTTGCCATTATTTCCCATCCGGACGCCGGAAAGACCACCCTCACCGAAAAACTATTGCTCTTCGGCGGGCAAATCCAGGTGGCCGGTGCCGTCAAGAACAACAAAATCAAGAAAACGGCCACCAGCGACTGGATGGAAATCGAAAAACAACGCGGTATTTCGGTCACGACTTCCGTCATGGAATTCGACTACAGGGATTACAAAGTGAATATCCTGGACACCCCGGGCCATCAGGACTTTGCCGAAGATACGTTCCGCACGCTGACAGCAGTGGACAGCGCCATCATCGTCGTGGACAGTGCGAAAGGCGTGGAGGCGCAGACCCGGAAACTGATGACGGTCTGCCGCATGCGCAAAACGCCGGTCATTATCTTCATCAACAAGATGGACCGTGAGGGAAAAGACCCCTTCGACCTTTTGGACGAACTGGAACAGGAGTTGCAAATCAAGGTGCGCCCACTCTCATGGCCCATCAATCAGGGTCAACGTTTCAAAGGGGTGTACAACATCTACGAGCAACGCCTCGACCTGTTCACCCCCGACAAGCAAAAGGTAACGGAAAAGGTGGAGGTGGACATCCACAGCGATGCACTGGAAGCTCACGTTGGCCAGGCCGATGCCGACAAACTGCGGACGGACTTGGAGTTAGTGGACGGTGTCTATCCCGAGTTCGACGTTCAGACCTATTTGGAAGCCGAAGTAGCTCCCGTCTTCTTCGGGTCGGCACTGAACAATTTCGGTGTAAAAGAGCTATTGGACTGCTTCGTGCAGATTGCACCCAGCCCGCGTCCGACGTTGGCCGAAGAGCGCACGGTCAGGCCGGAAGAGCCGAAGTTCAGCGGTTTCATCTTCAAAATCACAGCCAACATCGACCCTAACCACCGTTCATGTATCGCCTTCTGCAAAGTATGTTCCGGTAAGTTCGTGCGCAATGCGCCTTACTTGCATGTACGCCAAAACAAGACGCTGCGCTTTTCTTCGCCCACACAGTTCATGGCACAAAAGAAAAGCACGATAGACGAGGCCTGGCCCGGCGACATCGTGGGACTGCCGGACAACGGCATATTCAAGATCGGCGACACACTGACCGAAGGAGAGATGATACATTTCCGCGGACTGCCGAGTTTCTCTCCCGAAATGTTCAAATACATCGAGAATGCCGACCCCATGAAGACCAAACAGTTGAACAAGGGTATCGAACAGTTGATGGACGAGGGCGTGGCACAGCTCTTCGTCAACCAGTTCAACGGACGGAAAATCATCGGTACGGTAGGACAATTACAGTTTGAAGTGATACAATACCGTCTGGAAAACGAATACAATGCCAAATGTCGCTGGGAACCCGTCAGCCTGTACAAGGCGTGCTGGATAGAAAGCGACGACGAGGCACAGTTGGAAGCCTTCAAAAAGCGCAAGTATCAGTTCATGGCCAAGGACCGTGAAGGCCGCGACGTTTTCCTGGCCGACAGCAACTACGTGCTTCAGATGGCCCAGAACGATTTCGAGCACATCAAATTCCATTTCACCAGTGAATTTTAAAGTTTAAACCGAACATACGGACATGAATAAAGAAGAAGACATCAGACAGGCGGTAGAGGTCATGCGCCGGGGCGGCGTCATCCTCTACCCTACGGACACGATATGGGGAATCGGCTGCGATGCCACCAACGAAGAGGCTGTCCGTCGTGTGTACGACATCAAGAAGCGCGACGACAGCAAGGCACTCATTTGCCTGGTAGACTCCGACCACCGGTTGCAGCGTTACGTAAGCGACGTGCCCAACGTGGCTTGGGACTTGATAGAATATGCCACCCGTCCGCTCACCATCATTTTCGACAAGGCCAAGAACCTGGCCCCCAACCTGCTGGCCGAAGACGGCAGTGTAGGCATCCGCGTCACCCGTGAAGAGTTCAGCCGCCAGTTGTGTTACCGTTTCCAGAAAGCCGTCGTGTCCACCTCGGCCAACGTGAGCGGCGAGCCTTCGCCGGCTTGTTTCGACGACATCAGCGACGAAATAAAAAATGCGGTAGACTACATTGTACAAAGCCGCCGGAAGGAAAAAACGAAAGCCGTCCCCAGCAGTATCATCAAACTGGGTCCGGACGGCGAAGTAGCCATTATCAGGAAATAAGCAGAAAAAATCATGTACGCGGTAAAAAGGAATTTCACATTTTTCGAACGCTTGTTCATCTGGCGACGGATGAACTTCAGCGAACAGAAATTCATTCTGATGATCAGCTTTGTGGTCGGTGTGCTGACAGCTTTCGCCGGTCTCTTCCTGAAGTGGCTCATCCATCAGATACAATACCTCCTGACCTACCGTTTCGATGCCACCGGTTCCAACGCCCTTTATCTGGTGTATCCCGTCATCGGTATTTTCCTGACGGGACTGTTCGTCCGCTACGTCGTAAAGGACGACATCAGCCACGGTGTCACCAAGATTCTCTTTGCCATCGCACGCAAACAGAGTAAAATCAAGGCGCACAACACATGGTCGAGCGTCATCGCCAGTGCCATTACCATCGGGTTCGGAGGTTCCGTAGGGGCAGAAGCCCCCATCGTGCTCACCGGTTCGGCCATCGGTTCCAATCTCGGACGCCTGTTCCGCATCAACAGCAAGACACTGATGCTTTTGGTGGGTTGCGGAGCGGCGGGTGCCGTGGCAGGCATCTTCAAAGCCCCGATTGCCGGGCTTGTATTCACCCTCGAAGTCCTCATGATAGACCTCACGATGGGGGCTTTGCTGCCTTTGCTGATTTCATGCGTGACGGCCGCCGGAGTGACATTCGCCGTATCAGGTACGAACACAATCTTTGAATTCCACCTGCAAAACGGATTCGCTGTAGACAAGATACCGGCCTACATCCTTTTGGGCATCTTCTGCGGACTGGTATCGCTTTATTTCACCCGCACGATGAACTCGCTGGAAGACATCTTCCGCAAATATTCCAATCCTTACGTCAAGCTCCTCATCGGCGGAGCCACGCTGAGCATCCTCATCTATCTTTTCCCTTCGTTGTACGGAGAAGGCTACGACCTTATCAACCTGCTGCTTAACGGAAACAGCGCGAAAGACTGGGACACGGCGATGGACAGTTCGTTGTTCTACGGACACGGCAACCTGTTGTTGCTTTACCTGGCGCTAGTGCTTATCTTCAAAGTCTTCGCCTCCACGGCCACCAACGGCGGCGGAGGTTGTGGCGGTATTTTCGCCCCCAGCCTGTTTTTGGGTTGTATCTCAGGCTTTATTTTCGCCCGCCTTTGGAACTTCTACCGTTGTCTGGGCATTTACTTGCCCGAACGGAATTTTGCCATGATCGGCATGGCGGGACTGATGAGTGGCGTCATGCACGCCCCGCTGACAGGCATATTCCTTATCGCGGAACTCACCGGAGGCTATCAGCTATTCATGCCCCTGATGATCGTATCCGTCTGTGCCTACCTGACCATTATTTCTTTCGAGCCTCACAGCATCTATTCCATGCGTTTGGCCAAAAGAGGCCAGTTGCTCACTCACCATAAAGACCGTGCCATACTCACGCTGATGAGTCTCGACTCGGTCATCGAGAAATACGACGAATACCTGTATCCGGACATGGATTTGAGCGAATTGGTAAAAACCATCTCGGCTTCGCGCCGCGATGTGTTCCCGGTGGTGGACCGTCAGCACCGTCTGGTGGGTATCATCTATCTGGACGATGTCCGCCCCATCATGTTCCGGCAGGAATTGTACCACCGTTTCCAAATCGGCCAACTGATGAAAGAGCCGGTGGCCCGCCTGAACATCGACGACTCCATGGACGTAGTGCTGCTCACGTTCGACAAGACTCAGGCCTGGACGCTCCCGGTAGTAGACACGGAAGGCACGTTCATGGGCTTCATCCGCAAGTCGCACGTGCTGACCCTTTACCGTAAGACCCTGGCCGACTTATCCGACGACTAAAAACTAAAGACATGAAAAAGAAAGAAGATTTGAGAATTGTATATATGGGCACGCCGGAGTTCGCGGTGGAGAGCCTGAAATGTTTGGTAGAAGGAGGTTACAACGTGGTCGGTGTCGTCACCATGCCGGACAAACCGATGGGCCGCCATCAGGACGTACTGCAAGCCAGCCCCGTGAAACAGTACGCCGTGGAACACGGCCTGCGTGTCTTGCAACCGGTCAAGCTGAAAGACGAAGCCTTTGTGGAAGAACTCCGCTCCCTGCGTGCCGACCTGCAAATCGTGGTAGCTTTCCGCATGTTGCCCGAAGTGGTGTGGAACATGCCTCCCATGGGCACATTCAACCTGCACGCGTCGTTGTTGCCGCAATACCGTGGAGCCGCCCCCATCAACTGGGCCGTCATCAACGGCGAAACGGAAACGGGCATCACCACGTTCTTCCTCAAACATGAAATCGACACCGGCGAGGTCATCCAACAAGTGCGCATCCCGATTGCGGACACTGACAATGTGGGTGTGGTGCACGACAAACTGATGGAACTCGGCGGCCGGTTGGTGGTGGAAACGGTAGACCATATACTGACAGATACCATCCGCCCCATACCGCAAGAAGAGATGGCGGTGGAAGGTCTCTTGCACCCGGCTCCCAAAATCTTCAAGGAGACGTGCAGGATGGATTGGCAAGGCCGGCCGCTCAAACCGTTGTACGACTTCGTACGGGGCTTGTCGCCTTATCCGGCAGCCTGGAGCGAGATGAAGGACGAAGCCACAGGCAAGGTTTATACCCTTAAAATATACGAAACGGAGAAAGAGCCGTGTGTGTGCCACGAACCGGCGGGCAAAGTGGTCAGCGACGGAAAGACCTATCTGAAAGTGGCCGTCGACGGAGGCTACCTCCGCCTGAAGGAAATCCAACTGACGGGCAAGAAAAGGATGCGCATAGAAGACTTCCTGCGGGGCTTCCGCATGCCGGAAAATCTCCTCATGCTATAGAATCCGTAAAGGAAATTCAACGCCCGAATCGTTCGCCGCAGAACGGAAAATCAATCTCAGGAGATTGAAAAATCGTTCGCCTGAGATTGAAAAATCGTTTGGCGCAGAAAAAAATAACGCCTTGCAGAGACTGTCATACCTCCTGCAAGGCGTTACTTATTACACTGTTTTTCAATTATTTATCCATTTAAAGTCCAAATACTCCCCGCGGCTTGGTTTTGTAAATCATTCGACAGGCCATCCATCGCCATACATGACCGGCTCGGACTATCAGGCATTTGTCTTCCGGTAACTCCACACGGCTACTCCGGCAAACACCGACATGAAACACAGCATCTTGCCGAACTGCGGCCACAAGTCGGTCAGCCCGCATCCCTTCAGGAAAATCATACGCATGACCTGAATAAAATAGGTCAACGGATTGAAAGCCGCTATCCACTGCGCCCAGTCTGGCATGCTGCGCACGGGAGTGAACAGGCCGCTCATCAGGATGAATACCATCAGGAAGAAAAACATGACGAACATGGCCTGCTGCATCGTGGCGGAATAATTGGAAATAATCAGTCCGAAACCCGACATCGTAAGAATGTAGATGCACGAGAAGAAATATATCAGCCACAAACTGCCTGACGGCACAATGCCGTAGAGCACGGCGGACAACACCAAGCCGATGGACAGGACCACCAGCCCCACAATCCAGTAAGGCACCAATTTAGCCAGGATGAACACGAACTTGTTGAGCGGCGTGACGTTCAACTGTTCAATCGTGCCCACCTCTTTTTCGCTCACGATATTCAATGCAGGAAGAAAGCCGCAAAGCAACGTCAGCATCATGATGAGCAAAGCCGGTACCATGAACACTTTATAATTCAAATGCGGATTATACAAGTTAAGTACGGACAAACGGGCCATACCCGTGCCTCCCAATTCCTGATTCACGAAATCGTTTACCACCGTAGAAAGGTAAGAACTGCCCAGTCCGCCCTTGGTTCCGTTGATGGAATTGGCCGAAATCTGAAGTTCCACGGGGTGCCCCGTACCTAAAGATTTGGCAAAGTCACGCGGAATCTCCAGAATGACATCCGCCTCTCCGCGCTCCACGCTCTCCAATGCACGGCCGTAATCCGGTGCGCTCTCCACTAAATTGAAATAATCCGTGGAGGCCACTTTCTCCACCAGACGGCGCGACAAGGCAGAATGGTCCAGGTCTACCACAGCCAGGTTGTTGTACTTGATTTCAAGATTGGCAGCCCACGGCATCAGAATCATCATCATGCAGGGAAACACCAAAATGAGCCGGGGAATGATGGGATTCCTCCGCATTTGCTTGAACTCCTTTTCTATTAAATATTTCAGTACCATAAGTTTTCCTTTTTTACGTCCGTATTATTCCAGCCGCTCCTTGAACTTCTTTAAGCTCAGCCCGATGAGCAAGGCTGCCATGCCGGACAGTATCAATGCCTCATGCCATACGGCGGCCATGCCCAAGCCTTCTATCATCACCTTCTTTACGGCCTGTATGTACCACCTTGCCGGAATGATATTGGAAATCCACTGCAGGACAGCCGGCATGCTTTCTATGGGAAAAATCATGCCTGAAAGCAACATGACAGGCATCATCAGTCCCATACCCGACACGATCATGGCCGCCACTTGGTTTTGTACCACGCATGAAATGAGCAATCCCAAAGACAGAGCCACCGCAATCAGAAGGAGGCTCAGGAAAGACAGCGTCCAAAGGCTTCCCTCCACCGGCACATGCAGCACGTAGACCGACAGCAGCAATATCGTGGCCAGATTGACGCAAGAAAGTACCAAGTAGGGTACGGCCTTGGCCAGAATGATAAAAATAGGTCGGATGGGCGACACCAACAGGACTTCCATCGTACCGGTCTCTTTCTCTCGTACAATGGAAATGGAAGTCATCATCGCACAAATCAGCATCAGTATCAACCCCATCACGCCGGGTACGAAATTATAGGCGCTCTTCATTTGAGGATTGAACAAGAGATGGGTCTGCACGATGGAACTTGATTGCGTCCCTGATTGCAAGGCTTGCCCGACAATGCCCTGCACGTAACCGGCCATCATGTTGCCCGTGTTCGGATCCGTGGCATCCACCACCAGTTGTATACCTGCCTCTCCCGTCGACAGATTGGCATCGAAATCCGGAGTGAAGGCCACCACAATGTCCGCTTCATCATGCCGGAACACGGTTTCGATGTCGGAGGCTGAAGACAATTCTTTCACGACCGAAAAATAACGGTTTTCGTCTATCCGCTCCGTAATGCGTGTAGTGACGGCATCCTTCGACGGATCGAGCACGGCCACGCGGCTGTGGTTGAGTTCGGTGGTGATGGCAAAACCGAACAAAATGATTTGCAACACCGGCATGCCCAACAAAATCAACATCGTCCGCCGGTCGCGGAAGATGTGGAAAAATTCTATCTTGATAAAAGCCCAAAACTGTTTCATCTTTATTGAATAATTTACTCACGCTCGGCAGACACCGAACAAGTTCGGTCTGCGCTCTCTTACCCGCAAATTTCTGCATTACGTGTGGCCTCACGGGCCAAACGGTGGAACACTCCGTCCATGTCTTTCTCGCCGAAAGTGCGCTTCAAGCCTTCGGGCGTATCCAATGCCCGTATCTTCCCGTCCACCATGATGGACACGCGACCGCAAAATTCGGCCTCGTCCATATAGTGTGTCGTGACGAAGATGGTGATACCCTGGTCGGCAGCCTGATAGATCAGTTCCCAGAACTGGCGTCGCGTCTTAGGGTCGACCCCTCCGGTCGGTTCGTCGAGGAACACGATGTCCGGACAGTGGAACGTGGCCACGGAGAAAGCCAACTTTTGTTTCCATCCCAAGGGCAACGATTTGACCATCGTGTTCCGCTCCGCTTCCAGTCCCAACGTATGCAGCACTTCGTCCGTGCGACGGGCTATCACCTCGTCCGAGAGTCCGTAGATACCGGCAAACAGGCGAATGTTTTCCCACACCTTCAGGTCGTCGTACAACGAGAATTTCTGACTCATATAACCGATATGTTTCTTGATTTCTTCCTGCTGGGTGTTGATGTCGAAACCGGCCACGCGCCCCGTGCCCGACGTGGGATAAGACAGGCCGCACAGCATGCGCATGGCTGTGGTCTTGCCTGCCCCGTTCGCCCCGAGGAAACCGAAGATTTCGCCCTTCCCCACACGGAAGGAAATGTGGTCTACAGCCGTGAACGTCCCGAACCGTTTCACCAAATCGTGCACCTCGATGGCACATTCCGACCGGACTCCGGCCGGTTCGCGTTGCAACCCCGGCGGACACAGGATGTCGGCAAACCGTTCCAACATGACGGCGGGGGTATCTATCCCCTTGACCGCACCGCCGTAGAGGAATGCCATACGGTCGCAACTCCGGATCTCGTCGAGATAAGGCGTAGAGACGATGATGGTGATGCCTTCCCGCTTCAGCCGCCGCAACATTTCCCAAAATTCCTTACGCGAGACAGGGTCGACTCCCGTGGTCGGCTCATCCAACAACAAGACCACCGGTTTATGAATCAACGCACAGCTCAACGCCAGTTTTTGTTTCATCCCGCCGGAGAGTTTCCCTGCTCGGCGGGTTTTGAATGGCTCAATCTGCTTGTATATGTCTTCCACCAGATGGTAATTCTCACGTACGGACGTACCGAACAGCATGGCAAAAAAGTTCAGGTTCTCCTCCACCGTCAGGTCGGGATACAAGGAAAACCGGCCCGGCATATAACCGACGCAAGCACGCAGCTTGCGGTAATCCCCCACAACGTCCAGCCCGTCCACCGTAATCCGCCCGCTCTCCGGACACAGCAAAGTGGCCAACATACGGAACAGCGTGCTTTTCCCGGCTCCGTCCGGTCCTATCAGTCCGAAGATTTCTCCGGGCCTGACCTCGAAAGAAACGTCGTCCAAAGCCTGTACGCTGCCGTAATGTTTGGACACGCCTTCTACCTTCACAATGGACTCCATGACACCTTAGTTGAATTTGACTTCGCCATACATGCCCAACTTCAGCAAGCCGTCGTTTTCCACGGCTATTTTCACGGCGTACACCAGATTCGCCCGTTCGTCACGCGTCTGTATGGTCTTAGGCGTAAACTCGGCCTGTCCGGATATCCACGTGATTTTTCCCTTGTATTCCTTACGGTCTTCCGCCCCGTAATCGGCATAGACTTTCACCGTTTGCCCCAGTTTCACCGTAGAGAGTTGGTCGCCGCTCACATACGCCCGCAAAAAGACATGCTTCATGTCCGCCACTTTGAACAAGGGTTTGCCTTGGGCCGTCACTTCGCCCCGTTCGGCATACTTCGTCAGCACCGTACCGGAAATGGGACTGACGATACGGCATTTCTCCAGTTGGTCTTCTATCTGCCGTATCTGTATCTCTGCGGCATCCCCTTCTTCCGTTACGCCTTGGTTGCCGAGATTCAAAGTAGACAACTGGGCTTCCAACTGCTTCTTCAGCACAGCCAGTTGCGACTCCACATCGTCCACCTGCTTTTGTGTACCGGCATTCTGCGCCAACAGATTCAGGCTGCGCTTTCTTTCCAGTTCGGCCTTTGCGATCTGTTCCCGAGTGGCCGCCACCTGCTTGGCCACGTCCGCCCTACGGCTACCGATGGAACGTACTTGGGCTTCCAGTTGGCACTTCTTCAGGTAAAGCTGTACGGAATCCACATATCCCACTTGCTGCCCCTGCTCCAACAAATCACCTTCTTCCAGATTCAAAGCCATGATTTTACCGTTGGCTTCGGACGATACGATGACTTCCGTGGATTCGAAGATTCCGGTAGCGTCGAAATCCGTGTCTGTCCCGCTACACGCCGCAAGCAATCCCCACAAGGCCACGCCGCAAATGTCCCGGGCTCCCCGTTTGAATCCATACCCCGTCTTTCCCACGGCGACCGGACTGTCCAGCCCGCCCCGCCATAACTTATTCCAAATGTCCATATTCATTCTGTTTTTAATGATTCATCGTATATTTGATATCATATAAGGCTTGCAAGCGCTGTATCTCGTGCAAGGCCTTGGTCTGCTTGGCCTGATCTTCGGCCGTCACTTCGCGCAACATTTCCGTCACGGTGAGCGTGCCGTTCTCGACCTTGGCTTCGGCCGACTTCCGGATATTGGTGCGTAACCTTATCAACTCATCGTCATTCTTCATCAAGGTATCTATTTTCTCCACCGTGCGCCAATGCTGCGCCGTTTCCATCCGGTTGTTCAACCGGAATACCGCCTCCTGCACGTCGATGTCGTCGCGACTTGCAGCCAACAGTCTTTTGTCGTTCTTCCGCGTGTACAAGTCGCTGATGTTCCAACTCAACCGCACACCGGCTATATAATAAGGCTCGAATCCGCCCTTCAGCATATTCAGTCCGGGGTCGCCGTAAGCCCCTTGTGCGAATACTCCCAACTTGGGCATATAACGGGCTGTCAAACCTTTCTCCTGTACGGACAACTGCCGCCGCTGCGATTCGTAAAGCGATAATTCCGGCCTACGGTTTTCTTCCAACGGCTCCACGGTGACGGACGGCTTGACCAACCGTTCCGCATCAATTCCTTTCCGACCGGTCAGCAGTCCCAGCACCTCGGCATACGCTTTACGATTGACACGTAGCTCACTCTCTGTCTGCCGGGCATTCAACTGTTCCACCGCTACGGCATCCAAATCGGCCTGATTGGCTACCCCTTGCTGCATGCACGCACTCACCTGGCCATGGTTACGTGCCAACTGGGCTTGCAACAAGGCGTTCTGTGCCAACTGGGCGTCTATGAGCAACATGCCGAAGAATAATTGGTTCACCCGGTCGTTCAACGCATAAAGGTTTACTTCCAGTTGTCCTTTCTGCACATCGGATTTGGCCCGGGCCTCCTCTTTACGGTTACGTACGACTCCTCCGTCCCAAACCGTCTGGTTCAGTTCCAATACCAGTTGATACTGGTCGTTGTCCAAACCGAACTCTACTCCCGGAATGCTAAAGGGCATCTTCGTCACGTCCGACTGGTATGAAGCCTTTCCCGAAAAGCTCAGTTGGGGAAAATAGCCTTTCGCCGCATTCTCCACAGTGAAATCCTTTGTACGCTCAATCAAATCGAACTGCCGCACCAAAGGATAATTCTCCCGTGCTGCACGGTAACACTCTTCCAAAGTCAGTTGAGCCGACACCGTCCCATAAACGGCGCACATCCCTACGGCCCATACGAATATCCGTTTCATATCCTTCTTTATTTCCTAAGTCTGCTTAATATCATTTCAATGTTCTCTGCCCGTCGCTGCAAGATGAACTGCCGCACGTCTTCCCGGTCTAAATCGAATGCCTGTTGGACAAGCGACTGTCCCACAAAAGACATTACATTCAGCGAGAAGATGGAAAACATCAGGTCGGCCGTCCTTATGGGACGTACCTCGCCGCGCTTCACGGCTTGTTCCAATCGTCTTTTCACATTTTGCAACGTGTTCCGCACCGCGCTCGACAATACCGGAAGATAAAGCTCTCTGCGCTTTTCATTCAGATGAATCTCGTTCAGAAGAAAAAACGGCAACTTCGGGTTTTCTGCTATAAAATCGAAGTGAGCCCCCGTCAAATCTTCCATCTGTTTCAGAAACGGCTTTCCGTCATCCAAGGTAGCCACTAAGGAATGGGCCATCAAATCCACTTTCTCTTGAAAAACCCGTTCGAACAGTTTTTCTTTTGTGCGATAGTAATAATGCAACATGGCGTGCGTCACTCCCGCCTGTTTCGCTATTTCGGTAGTTTTGGCCAGTGCAAAGCCTTTGTCCAGAAACTCTGTCTCGGCCGTCTGCAATATCGCTTGTTCCGTATTATCTTTCTTGCTCATAACAACTTTAATGTCTAACAATGATGTTAATTCATGAGCAAAGATAGAGATTTGTATGAAGGATACCATAAAATCTCCGGAAGAAAACTTGTCGTTTAACTAATATTATCACCTGTTAAACCTACGCAAACAAGAGTGGCCACGAACTTTCCTTGAAAAAAAGTCCGTGGCCACCAACAACCATGAAAACAAAAAAATCTCGCTCTTAATACGAACGGGCAATCAGCACACGGTATTTGGCCGGTTTCCCGCTCACCATATCCACCCCCGGAGTCTGCTCGAACTCAAACGGCACGCAACGGATAGTGGCTTGCGTGTCCTCCTTGATTTTCGCCTCCGTCTCAGCTGTCCCGTCCCAATGACAAAGGAAGAAACCGCCTTCCTTCACACGCACCTTGAAATCCTCGTAGTTGTCGCATTCATAAATATGTGCATCGCGATAGGATTTTGCCTTGACGTAGATGTTATCTTGTATTTCGTCTAACAAAGTTTTCACATAATCCTCGATGCCGTCGCACGTACGGGTTTCCTTCTCCAACGTGTCGCGCCGCATGACCTCTACCGTATTGTTCTCCAAATCGCGCCCTCCCATGACCAAACGCACCGGAACACCTTTCAGCTCATAATCGGCAAACTTGAAGCCGGGACGCTTGTTGTCGGCATTGTCATACTTCACGGAAATGCCCAATGCACGAAGACGTGCAACGATGCCTTCCACTTTCTCGTCGATAGCCTTCAGTTGTTCCGCATTCTTATATATAGGAACTATGACCACTTGAATAGGAGCCAGCTTCGGCGGCAATACCAGACCGTTGTCATCGGAATGCGTCATGATGAGTGCGCCCATCAAACGGGTGGATACTCCCCAGGAAGTAGCCCAGGCATATTCCAACTTATTGTCTTTATTGATAAACTGCACATTAAATGCCTTTCCGAAGTTCTGCCCCAAGAAATGAGACGTGCCGCTCTGCAAAGCTTTCCCGTCCTGCATCATGGCTTCGATGGTATAAGTGTCCAAAGCACCGGCAAAACGTTCCGTCTCGCTCTTCACGCCCTGCACTACGGGCACGGCCATATACTGTTCGGCAAAATCGGCATACACTTTCAACATCAGTTTGGCACGTTCCTCGGCTTCTTCACGCGTGGCATGTGCCGTATGTCCTTCTTGCCACAAGAACTCGGCCGTACGGAGGAAAAGTCGGGTACGCATTTCCCAGCGCATCACATTGCACCATTGGTTGCAAAGGATGGGCAGGTCGCGGTAGCTTTGAATCCAGTTCTTATAAGTATTCCAAATGATAGTCTCGGAAGTAGGACGGATGATCAGCTCCTCTTCAAGTTTGGCCGCCGGGTCTACCACCACACCGGTCTTGTCCTCGTTGGTCTTCAAGCGATAGTGCGTCACCACGGCACATTCCTTGGCAAATCCTTCCACATGTTCGGCTTCTTTACTCAGAAACGATTTAGGAATCAGCAGCGGGAAATAAGCGTTTTGCACGCCGGTCTCCTTGAATTTATCATCCAACACACGCTGCATCTTCTCCCAAATGGCATAACCATAAGGCTTTATCACCATACATCCTCTTACATCCGACTGTTCGGCCAAATCGGCTTTCACCACCAATTCGTTATACCATGAAGAATAGTTCTCACTTCTTTTGGTCAAATCTTTAAGTTCTTTAGCCATAATCAATATCTATAAACAGTTTGCAAAATTAGCAAAAAGTTTCCTTTTCATGCGGTTATTCGGCAGAAAATATCTAATTTTGCTTGTGATTTAGATTTTAAAAAAGTTATAACTATGAAAGGATTGAAGTTTTGTGCACTCGTACTGAGTGCAGGTATGCTTTTAAGCAGTTGTGGAGGAAACATGAACAATACCGGCAAGGGGTCGCTGATCGGTGCCGGCGGTGGTGCAGCCTTGGGTACATTGATTGGAACCTTGGCATCCAGCAATAAAGGTAAAGGAGCCGGTATCGGTGCTGCTGTAGGCGTAGCCGTGGGCGCTGGTGTAGGTGCATTGATCGGAAAGAAAATGGATAAAGCCAAAGCTGCGGCTCAACAAGTGGAAAACGCGCAAGTGGAAAGCGTAACCGACGCTAACGGTCTGCAAGCGGTGAAAGTAACATTCGACTCCGGAATTCTGTTCAACACCAGCAGTTCGGCTTTAAGCAGCAATGCTACCGCCTCATTGGCCAAATTTGCCAGCACGGTATTGAATGTAAACAAGGATATGGACGTGGCGATTAAAGGGTACACCGACAATCAAGGATGGAAAAACAGCACAGCCGCCCAAAGCGTGCAAAAGAATATGGACCTGTCGTTACAACGGGCCAATTCTGTTTCCAATTACCTGAAACAATGCGGAGTTTCCCCGACACAGATAACATCGGTAGAAGGCTTGGGAGAAGCAGACCCCGTAGCTGACAACAGTACGGCTGCCGGACGCGAGCAGAACCGTCGTGTGGAAGTTTATTTGTATGCCAGTGAAAAAATGATTCAGGAAGCCCAAGCTCAGGCTGGCAACTAATCAGACAGATGAAAAAAATTCAGAAACTGATTCAATGGATTGTACTCTCGTTCTTCGGGAGTACAATCTTTTTTGTTATTCTCTACCGCTTTGTCCCCGTACCTGTCACCCCGCTCATGTTCATCCGCTGTGCACAACAGGTCGGCCGAGGCGAAAAAATCAGGTTGAAACACCATTGGGTTCCTTTGGATGAAATGTCCAAATACTTGCCCATAGCCGTCATGGCTTCCGAAGACCAACGGTTTCTCCAGCACCACGGTTTCGATGTGGTGGAAATCCAAAATGCCGTAGAGGAGCGCATGGCGGGAAAACGCCGGCGCGGAGGCAGCACCATCAGCCAACAAACTGCCAAAAACGTGTTTTTATGGCCGACTTCCTCTTGGGTCAGAAAAGGACTGGAGGCATACTTCACGGCTTTAATCGAATTATGCTGGAGCAAACAACGGATTATGGAAGTCTACCTGAACTCCATCGAAATGGGCGACGGCATATATGGTGCCGAAGCTGTGGCACAACAACATTTCGGGCGTCCTGCCGAGAAACTCACGCGTGCCAACTGTGCGCTGATAGCCGCCACATTACCCAATCCGCTCAAATACAGTTCCAAAAATCCGTCACGGTACATGTTGAAACGGCAGACGGCCATCATGCGGCAAATGAAACATATCGACCTGTTCAAATGACACGTACCACCCGCACCCCTAATTGGGAGGGGTGTTTTTTCATGTACTCGCTCAATGTCATGGGTTCCAACACCACTTTCTTATGGATACTGGAAGCATTGAGCAGATGAAGGTGCCCTTTCTGCCACACGGCAAATCCCAAATGCGAGGTATCCAGCCCTTTCTTTCGGGTCACGATAGCTAAAATGTCACCGTCGTGAATCGTTCCCAATACATCCTTTCCCTTATCCAACAACGACAAAGGTACGTACCTCACTGAAACATTTGCCAATTTTTGTTCATTTCTGCGGATACGGCTTATCTCGCCTGCCCTTCCTTTCAACATCGGATATGCATCGGGATGCGTACTCATATAATCCAAACGCAGACGTTGTACGGCAATAAAAGGCCGGTATCCCTTACCTTTTTCTCCTTTTATTTCCTTCACGACGCCCTGACTTTCGTTACTCGCTATCCATTCGCTAAAATAATGGTTACGGGAAGAATAGCCGTTCAACTGTCCTCCGCTGTAACGTATTTTTTCCAGATTCCGGCAAAAAGAAACAAATGTGGGATGCTCTTCTCTCACGGTCAAAGTCAAGGCCACCACATTCTCGACCAACGTCGTACAGTCCAACTGACGTAAGTTGACGACCAATTCTTCATCCGGATTTACTTCGAGAGTGGAAGCCACGTAAGGCACCCCGATGAATTGCTCCGCAAAAAACAAAGTCAGGTCCGTTCCTCTCGTTTGTTTTTTCCCGGCATCAAGGAGTTGTACCACTTTCAACGAATCCGCTTTCGTATAAGTCAGTGCCGACAGGCTTAAAGGACACATCATCGCCCCTCCGATAAACAGTCCTAACATTCGATGTGACATCATATCATTTTAAAAGGTTGCAGACAAAGTTAAGATAAAAACTTGATAAGGCATCCGAAAAAAAGCGTAATTTTGCAGTATGAAAAAGATAACCGTACTCTTAAGCCTGCTATGTTGTGCATCGGCAATAACAGCACAACGGCATGAAATCCTGGACCGTCAACTGCACACCCTACAAGTGGTAGTAAACGATGACCCGTTGCTGCCTCCCATCATGAACTTGGGGGGAGGGAATCATCTGGAAATCGGTTTCGACGAGTTCTCACACGAATACCACCGCTATATATATAAGGTGGAACATTGCAATGCAGACTGGTCTCCATCGACAGAAATCTTTGAATCCGATTACATGAACGGGTTCAACGGGGAACCGATAGAAGACTACGAGAAAAGCTTCAATACGACCGTGCTTTACACCCACTACTCACTACGGATTCCGAACGAAAACATTTCGCTCAAGTTGTCCGGCAACTATAAACTCACGGTCTACAACGACGAGGGCGACGAACCTGTACCCGTCCTTACGGCCTGTTTCAGTCTGGTGGAACCGGGCGTAGGAATAGGAGCTACCGTCAGTACCAATACGGACATAGACTTCAACAAATCCCACCAGCAAGTGGATTTCTCCGTCAACTACGGACTGGTAAAAGTCATCGACCCGCATCGTGAACTGAAAACCGTAGTAATGCAAAACCGCCGGTGGGACAACTGTGTGGTCAATCCCAAGCCGAACATCCAGGCGGCCAATAAGATTGAATTCACGCACAACCGCCAACTGATTTTCCCGGCCGGCAACGAATACCACAAATTTGAGATTCTGGACGTACATATCCCTACACTGAACGTAGACAGGATGGAATGGTTCGACCCGTATTACCACGCCACACTCTATCCCAATCAAACCGCCCGGAATTATCTGTATGACGAAGACCAAAACGGTGCCTTTATCATCCGCAACAGCGATGACGAAGACGTGGCCACCACTTGCGACTATGTATTCACGCATTTCACCTTGAAAAGTCCTCAACTGCCCGGCGGAGAAGTCTACCTGAACGGCGAATGGACTTACAACCGCTTCATCCCCGAATACCGCATGACATACAACCGGGAAACACAGGCCTACGAAGCCACCGCTCTCCTGAAACAAGGATATTACAATTATAATTATCTCTTCGTGCCGGACGGTGAAACCCAAGGAAACAGCGGACGGACGGACGGGAACTTTTATGAGACGGAAAACGAATACATCATCTTGGTATACCATCGTCCTAACGGAGGGCGTTATGACAAACTGGTCGGTTACCGCCGCATGAATTTCAAGATTAACGGAAAATAAAACAGAAACCTATGAAAATAACTGTATTAGACGGCTACGGCTTAAACCCCGGCGACCTTTCCTGGGAGCCTATCGCACAATTAGGAGAACTGACAGTGTTTCCACGGACTTCGGCCGAAGAATTTTATGCACACGCCGAAGGAGCGGATATCTTACTAACGAACAAAACCCTCATCACAGCCGAACACATCGACCGTTTGCCGGATCTGAAATATATCGGCATATTGGCTACGGGCTACAACGTGGTAGACATCGAAGCTGCCCGCAAACACGGGATTCCCGTTTGCAACATCCCAGCATACAGTACCCGTTCGGTAGCCCAAATGGTCTTCGCCCTCCTGTTGGCCATTACCAACCGCGTGGAACATTATGCCGAAGAAAACCGTAAGGGACGTTGGAGCCGCAATCCGGACTTTTGCTATTGGGACACGCCCCTCATGGAGCTGGCCGGTAAGAAAATGGGTATCGTGGGACTCGGACATACCGGCATGGCTACCGCACGCATAGCCTTGGCTTTCGGCATGGAAGTATATGCCTGCACCTCCAAAAGCCCTCTTCAGTTGGGTACCAACATCCGGAAGTCCACAATGGAAGAGCTGTTCTCCGCGTGCGATGTCATCAGCCTGAACTGTCCGCTCACCCCGGAGACTCACCATTTGGTGAACCCACACACCTTGGCGCTCATGAAACCGGGAGCCATCCTTATCAATACCGGACGCGGCCCGTTAGTGGACGAAGAGGCGGTAGCCGAAGCCCTGAGAAACAATACCCTTGCCGCATACGGTGCAGACGTGACAAGCACCGAACCACCTTCGGCAGACCATCCCCTGCTTTCGGCACCTAATGCCTATCTCACCCCGCATATCGCTTGGGCCACACGGGAAGCCCGCCTGAGACTCATGGACATCTGCGAACGAAACATCCGCGCATTCCTTGAAGGAAAACCGCAAAACGTCGTGAACCCATGACCGAAAACCTCCTGCACCTCCTGCAAGTCATGGGGACCACCCTCCGGCTTCCGGTCTCTTTCGTCGTGATAGAATTTATCGGAACTATGGCATTTGCCATCTCGGGTATCCGTCTGGCTTCGGCCAAACAGTTCGACTGGTTCGGAGCTTATATCGTAGGCACGGCCACGGCAGTCGGTGGCGGTACGATACGCGACATCATGCTGGGCATTCCTCCGTTCTGGATGACGAATCCCGTGTATATCATCTGTTGCGGCCTTTCCCTACTTTATGTCATATTGTTCGGAAAGAAAATCATACGGCAACAAAGCACCTGGTTTATCTTCGATACCATCGGTCTGGCCTTATTCAATATCACGGGGTTGGAAAAGACACTGAACATGGGATACCCTGTCTGGACAGCCGTTATCATGGGCTGCGTGACAGGAGCCGCCGGTGGTGTCATCCGGGACATACTGATTAACGAAGTACCGCTCGTTTTCCGCAAAGACATTTATGCCATGGCCTGCATTGCCGGAGGGATAGTTTATATTATAGGTTATTCTGTGGGACTTCAGGCCGAAGTCAATGCCATCCTTTCCGCCATCATCGTCATATCCATCCGTACGTTGGCCGTAAAATACCATTGGCAACTCCCCATACTGAAAGGTGAAGACCACAAGGAGGAATAAGTCCGTTATTCCTCCTCCTTCAACTGGTCACGAAGCTTGCGGGGCAACTTCTTTACCACCTCATTGTACGAATGGTCTATCAGGCTGCGTATCAAGGCATCGGGCACGTCGCCATGCGTAATGGCAATCTGATTCCAATACTTCTTGTTCCAATGCCATGCCCCCGTAATCCCCGCGTAATGCTCACGCAACTCTATGGCATACTCCGGATCGCACTTCAGGCAAAACCAATCCACATCGTCCAAACCGATACTGGCAAAAATCTTATTCATGACCCGAAAGACCAACGTGGTTTCATCGAAAGGGAAATCTTCCGTGGCATGAGGCTTACTGAGGCAGTATGCCCTGATTTGTTCTATATCCATAGCTCCGTCCGATTAGGCCAACAGCCCGATTTCTCTCCATTTGGCAAGCACCTGCGCCACGTCCTTACGAGCCGTCTCCTCGTCCACCTCATACACCTCCAACAAGGTGGCCGTCAGTTCTTCTTCGCTGATTTCTTCTTTTCCCACAGCCTCTTTCCACAAGAAAGCCGCTGTTTCATTCAGCGAAATAATCTTGCTGAAATCAATATTGTCCATCCCATGCGACAGAATCACATGTTCCCCACAAATCTCACGCAGTTCAAAACCATCCTTGATTCTCATTTTAGCCAATTTGATAATTTAAGATTAATCCTATATATGTATAACAGATAACGGCGCACAGGCAGAAGCTTGTGCCACATCCGCACGCGACGTTGCAGGCGTGGGTCGGATGCCGGTATCGTCTTGCCACGCCGGATATAGTGCGTGACAACCCCGACTATATCTTCCTTGCAACAAATCTCTTTGTGCCTCAGGTTACCATCCCCCATCATCACCACGACATCTCCGTCAATCTCTATGATACGATGCAAGACATATTTATCCGGCGAAAATTCGGCCAACACGGCATCGCCCACTTTCAAATCCGTGAACGGCGCCAAACGCACCTTATCCCTGCAATGCTCCAAAAAGGGACGCATACTATAACCTTTTACATTGATAGTCGCCGTATGCCCCTCACGGATAGCTTCTTTCACCTGTCCCAACAACACGGCATTAGGGACTTCCATCCGGCGTACCTCCATTTCGTCCATATTCTTCCTCTTGTTCATCGTCCCGTCAATGTATGAAAACTCAGTCTGGCCGCTTCTTCATCCGGCCTGCATCCTAAAAGGTATATCGGCGAAAGGCGGATGATGTCCGAAATGGCGTCGCAATGCGCCGAATGAATACGGCGGTCCCATTTCATGGTCGATACGGACGGCAAGAGCGAGGCAAAACTTTCCAATACGCTCTCTTTCCGAATCGTGTTTTCCGGACATTGCCGCAACTGTACAAAAGCTCCCACCGGCGCAGACACCCGGCGGTAACAAGGTGTTTTCCCGCTCCAGGGAGAACCGTAGACATAAACCGTCCCCTCCACCACTCTCACCACCGGATTGTCATCGTTCATCAGGTCGGAGCCCGGGATGTGGCTCAACCACAACCGTGTATGTGTACTCTTCCCTGTCCCGCTCTTACCTAAAAACAAATACCCCCGGCCGTCATTGCGGATTACGGAAGCATGCATCAGCAACGTGGCATACGGTGCGGAAGCAAAGGCATACACCAACATGAGGGCATTGTTCAACCCGAACCTACGCCCAGCTTCGCTCTCTGCCACCAAAGCAGCCGTACAATCCGAAAAATCGGCGTTAGCCTGCAAATAGCAACACAAGGCCTTCTTTTCATCGCAGATTTCAAATTGATAACTCCCGTCCGGCAGGCGGTAAACCCCGAAGTTGTTGCCACCGCAATCGAACTGTCCGACTTCTTCTCCCGTCACCGGCCAACGAAAAGCATCATCCACCGAGAGGCAAAATAACAAATTGCCTTCTTCTTCGCTCTCGAATGGCGAAAAAGAAGGCAACAAACTGCTGTCATTTCCTGCATCGCAGAAAACAATCCGGCACAGATGCCCCGCAATATTATATTGGTATTCCATCTGTTTCTATTTTTCCTGCTTGTCTTTGGAAGCTTTCCGCTTCTTTTCTTTTTTCGTCGCCTTAGATTCAACCGGCTCAGGCGTGACTTTGACCGGCGGCTCGTAAACAGGCGATTGGAACTTAAAGCCTCCGTCTGTCAGCTCTTTCAACATCACACTTTCATCGCCGCTATAACGCTTCCTTATCTTATTATATTCTTCCATCAGCTTGTTCTTTTTCGTATGGAAAAAGACTGTGCATGTAGAATTCGGCATTTGCTTTACCGCTTCCAGATAGGTCTGCAACTGGTCGCTGTATACCACACGGTCCATCAGGAAATCATACTTCGTCTCGATGTAAGCACTATCCAATTGCTGGACATCCGTAATGTATGCCACCGAATCCGTGAAAGACGCCGAAAATCCGAAGATATACACCGTAGTCCGCTCCACCTTCGCGGATAAAGACATCCCTACAAGCCCCAACAAGCAGGCCAACAGCCCCCAATGTTTAAAGTTCAAGTTCATCATTACACCCCTTCCGCACGGCATCAGCCGAGATAAGACTTCAATAATTTACTCTTCGTGTTCTGACGCAAACGCCGGATAGCTTTCTCCTTGATTTGGCGCACGCGCTCACGCGTAAGATTGAATTTGTCACCGATTTCCTCCAACGTCATTTCCTGGTGGTTGATACCGAAAAACATTTGGATGATTTCCTTTTCGCGTTCGGAAAGCGTGGACAACGCACGGTCAATCTCACGCGAGAGAGACTCGTTGACCAACGTACGATCCGCCATCGGAGAATCGTCATTGACCAACACGTCCAACAAACTGTTGTCCTCTCCTTCCACAAACGGGGCATCCACCGAAATATGGCGTCCGCTCACCTTCAAGGTATCGGAAATCTTGTCTACCGGAATCTCCAGCTCGTCGGCAAGCTCCTCCGGACTCGGACGGCGCTCATTCTCTTGCTCGAACTTGCTGAATGCCTTACTTATCTTATTCAGTGAACCTACCTGGTTCAAGGGCAAACGTACGATACGGCTCTGCTCCGCCAAAGCCTGAAGAATGGACTGGCGAATCCACCACACCGCGTAACTGATGAACTTGAATCCGCGGGTTTCGTCGAACTTCTCAGCAGCTTTTATCAAGCCCAAGTTGCCCTCATTGATCAAGTCCGGCAAACTCAGTCCTTGGTTCTGATACTGTTTGGCCACTGAAACCACGAAACGCAGATTGGCACGTGTCAGTTTTTCGAGTGCTACACGATCACCTTTGCGAATGCGCTGTGCCAATTCCACTTCTTCTTCCACCGTAATCAAATCCTCACGGCCGATTTCCTGCAAATACTTGTCAAGCGAAGCGCTCTCACGATTGGTGATACTTTTGGTAATCTTTAACTGTCTCATTCTCCTACTACATATTAAACGCACAAAGTTACCAAAAAAATCCGGATTAAGCCGTAAATATTTGCATAAATATTAATCAGCCTGCCAGGATTTCCGCTTTAACCAAGCCCGAAACCCGACCTTCTGTCCGTCCGGAGCACCGCGACCCGTTCATTCGCTCCTTGATTTGTACTTGTGAAAGAACAACACCGGATTGGAATCTTCCTTTATCTCCATCAGTTTTTCATACTCGTCGATTTTCGGATTCAAGCGCCCTTTGTCGATGACGTTCTCGATAAAATAGGGAATAACATCTACGCGCAGGACGGACAGGACGCCTTCCTCATCACTGTAACACATGTCTAAGGGAATATTGTTGTTCTCGAAGAGATAGTCCTCCTTAAAGGATGGCGCCACCCAAGTCTCTTTCGTATTCAAATCGTGAAGGAGATAACGTCTGTCTCCTCCCTTCATATATTGGAACGATAGCATTCCATCCAACTCCACAAAGCGGGAAATGCAGAATATACAATCCTCCTCATGCAAATCGGAGACATTATAATTAAACTCTTCCCCCGGACCGCAGTCCCTGATAAGTTTTTTCATCCGTTTCTTTGAAACAAAATCCTCACTTTTCACTACACAATACGGCTTGATTCCCTCTTTTGTGACAGCCATAATCGTATCGGAAAACATTTCCACATACTTAGGCGCATCCGTATTTTTGGAGTAAAAGAAACTAAAAGGTAATCTCAAAGCAAAATTCCACCCCCGGTTGTAATCGTCAGCCTTCAGGCAGGAATCGGTCTGCACTCCCGTCTTCTCGTCTATTTCCATCAACAGGTAATTCCCGGCATCCGCATCCAACGATGTCCGGTTCACGTACAACTTGTCGCCGACAAGCTGCATGCAAAAACTCTGATAGCCGCTCCGCTTCGTCCTTACCGAAGAGAGATATTCATAGGTTCGCAGACTGTATTTATGCGCCATGCACAAAGCCCCGTCCCAAAGGTATAAGATGCCGTTTTCGCGGTCTATGGAAAAATCCGAAGGCTCACGGTATTCCCCGTGTCCCCGGCCTTGGTGGCCTATCCGCCTTAAGAAAGAGCCGTCTCGCCGGAATACGTACAAGGCTGGCACTTCATCATCCAAAATATAGATATTACCTTCATATATATCTATGGCAGAAACGTCCTGAATAATACATTCCGGATTGGTTTCCAAGACTATCACGTCCGGCTCTTCCAATATGGAAGAATACAGCAAAGCTTTCTCTCGCTTGGCCTTGTCGATGTCTATCACCTCTATATCGCGATTCTTCCCTTCCGAAAAATCCGCACCACGTCCTTTCTTTCCCCCGCATGCCGCCGCCAACATCAACAGCACAGCCGCCCCCGATACCATCTTACCAATCTTCCTCATAACGACCCATTATAAAGTGGCTTACAAATATATACAAAACATCAAACCGAAGCAACCTGTTTCTCTCTTACATTCTTCACTCCGAATTTTCGTAGGTCTTTGACGCGACAGGGACAAAACTTTCATTCTGCCATCCCTTACACATTTTTACTAACAAAACGAAAGCCTTTATCCATTTTTCCGGGATGAAAAACCACGCGTTCCGCACATTTCAGAATCAAATCAAATACATCTTTTTACACTTCAAGCCCGTTATTTTGTTTTTTTAATCCAAAACACGCGTCAATCTCAGGCGAACGAAAAATCATTCGGCTGAGAAAACAATTTTTTTCTCCGCAGATTTTGAAGACGGCCTCCGCTTATCGGCCGAAAACCTTCTTGAAAACGAAGTCCGGAGAGGCTGTTGAAGCCCGTTTTTTCTCTATTCGGCACGTTCCCGTCGCCAAAAGAAAGATGTCAAAACGACAGGCCGGACACGCTCCGAACTTACACTCCCCTTTCCGCTTGCGGCAAGAGCGGCCTTTCGTCCCGGCACCATGGCACAAAGAAGGCATGAAACGCTTACACGTTGCTCCCGACACAATGCACGAGATTCGCGTATTTCCGTGCACGTCCGCCACGGCTCACGAATAGCTGAATCTCACGAAAGGCTGGTTGACATATTGTCAAAAAGATAAAAACAAGACAGAAGAACATAAGAACAGATATTTTCTTGCTGGCGCAAACTTCCTTTGTCCTTATGTTCTTCTGTCTAAGATGGGACGGACTTTCAAGCCAGGCCTGTCAGCCCGTCACCGTTTATTTCTCATCCAATTCCACCACTGCGCTTCTCAACCGTCCGCTTTGCGTCACGGCACGAATCCACAGGATACGGTCGGAAGAACGGTTGGCTTCTTTTACAGCCTCTTCAAAATCTTCCATCGTGTTCATAGGCCTGTCGTTCACTTGCAGGATAATCCAACCTTTCTCTACTCCGGCATCCGCCATTTTGCCTTTCTTCACGGCTACGACCTCCAAACCGTTCGGCAAGTTCAACTGGCGTTTGGTCTCGCTGTCCAAAGGCTTCAAGGCTGCCCCGAACTGGTCCATATCCATTTGCTCCAACACCTTGGTGTTGCCTTGCGCGTTGCGCAGCACGGCTGTCACGGTGTCTTTCTTCTTGTTACGCATATAAGTGATTTTCACCTTGTCGCCCGGACGCATCGTACTGATGGCTTCCTGCAACTCGGCCATCTTCTTTACATCCTTACCGTTGACAGCAATGACCACGTCGCCCTTGCGCAATCCGGCCTCGGAAGCTGTGGAATTATCCTGCACTTCGGCCACATAAACGCCGTTTACCGTACCCAAATCTACATCATTGCCCTTGGATTTCTCGTCATCGATGTACCGGGTCACATCATTACCCATCACGCCTAATTGGGCACGTTGTACGACACCGAATTCCTTCAAGTCGGCCACAACCTTGTTCATGATGGTCGTCGGGATGGCAAAACCATAACCGGTATAAGAACCCGTCTGGGAATAAATCATCGCATTGATGCCGACCAACTCGCCACGTGCATTGACCAACGCGCCGCCGGAATTGCCACGGTTGATGGCGGCATCCGTCTGGATGAAGCTTTCTATGGAATTGGCACCCATCGAACGGGCCTTTGCACTGACGATACCGGCCGTCACCGTAGAAGTCAGGTTGAAGGGATTGCCCACGGCCAAGACCCACTCTCCCAACTTCAAGTCATCGGAATTGCCGATAGGCAACGTCGGAAAGTCCTTTCCTTCTATCTTAATCAAAGCCAAATCGGTCTGCTCGTCCGTACCGATAATGCGTCCCTTGAATTCGCGGTTGTCGTTCAGCTTCACCAACAATTCGTCCGCCTCGCTCACCACGTGGTTGTTGGTCACGATATAACCGTCGGAAGAAATAATCACTCCCGAACCTGAACCTTCACGTTTCGGAGTCTGTATTTGCCGCTGTTGGCGGCCTCCGCCCCCGAATCCGAAGAAATCACCGAAGAAGTCGGAGAACGGATCCTGCACATCCACGGTCTTCGTCTTACTGTTCGTCGTCACCTTGATATATACCACTGCGTTGACGGACGTCTCCGCAGCCTGGGTCAGATCCACTAATCCGGAAGGGGCGGCCGAAGGCTGTGCCTTAACCGGTGTCTCCACACATCCCATCACACAAAAGCTGCCTATGAAAAGGGCGGCTGTTCCCAATACCTTTCTTGTTGTCTCTTTCATTGTTTCTGTTGTCATATTGTTCATACTAAATGATTCTTTTCGTAATAAACTTGCACAAAAGTAACGCCAAAGGACTTGCAATGTATCCTTTCAGTTTCCTTTTTGCTATCTTTTAACAGAGAAATCTTTCCCATTAACAGCGATTAAAATCGGACACCAACATTTTTACATTCGTTGACCTGCATTTTGTCAGCTCGAAAAAAAGAAGTACTTTTGTGACATTAAAGCAGTAGGCCGGCTTGCCGCTGCCGGTTTCGGCCGGGAGAGGAAAGTCCGGGCAACACAGGGCATTCCACTTCTTAACGGGAAGTAATCCGCGAGGGTTAGAGCGTGCAGAAGAAAAGAACCGCCGTCCGCAAGGACGGTAAGGGTGAGAAGGCGGGGTAAGAGCCCACCGGCCGGATGGCGACATCCGGGCCGTGCATTCTGGAAGTTGAAAGTTCGCGTATACCGGCGCCACAAGAGAGGGCGGCCCGCCCGAGCCGGAGGGTAGAACGATAGAGCCTTACGGTGACGCAAGGCGTGGATAAATGGCAAGCACTTCGTTTCATACGAGGTACAGAACCCGGCTTACAGGCCGACTGCTTTTTCTTTTTTCATCACCTTTTAACATGAAAAGCCTATGCCGTACAACATACATCAACTGGAATTCTTCTTCACCCACAAAATATGGTTCATCAATGAAGAAAAGTTTTCACCGGTCAAAAAATATGCATTCAACGCCCTCCGCAAATTGGTGCTCACGGCTGAATGCTACCTGTCCAAGCATCTGAACAGCCACGCTTCGGCCCTGACCTACTCCACCATACTGGCCACCGTCCCCATCCTGGCCATCATTTTTGCCATCGGCCGGGGATTGGGATACGGTTCCATCATCGAAGAGAAAATCAAAAGCAACCTGAGCGTCAACCAACAGTTTGCCGACATGGTGCTCAATTTCATCAATTCATACCTCGAGCATACGCAAAGCGGAATCTTCATCGGTTTCGGCCTGCTTTTATTGTTGTACACCGTCGTCCAACTGACCGCCAACATCGAAATCGCCCTGAACAGCATTTGGAACGTGAAAAACCAACGGTCCATTTACCGTCAGATAACGGACTATATCAGCGTCTTCCTTCTTCTGCCCATCCTGATCATCATCAGCAGCGGACTTTCCATATTCCTGGCTACCATCGCACAAGACTATCCGAATTTCATGGTGCTCAGCACAACGGTGAAAATCCTCATCAAACTGTCTCCGTATGCCCTGAGCGGCCTGCTCTTCACAGCCCTCTACATGTACATGCCCAATACGGACATCCGTTTCCGGAATGCCATCCTTCCGGGTTTCATCGCCGGCACGGCGTTCCAGTTCCTTCAATATTTCTACATCCATTCCCAGATATGGGTGTCCAGTTACAATGCCATTTACGGGTCTTTCGCAGCCTTGCCCATGTTCATGCTGTGGGTCAATTTCTCATGGATTATCTGTCTTTTCGGCGCCCAACTTTCTTACGCCAACCAAAACCTGAGAAGCTATTACTACATCAAAGACATCCATAAGATAAGTCGCAGCTACCACGACGTGCTGCTCATCCTCATCATGTCGAAAGTGTGCAAACGATTTGAAAAGGGTATGGAGGGCTACACCGTGAAGGGGCTTTCGGTAGAAACGAACCTCCCGTCGGGAGTGGTCGGCCGCCTGACCCACGAACTGAACCGGATGCACCTGTTGGTTTTCGACAGAACGAACGAAGATGCCGCCGTGCGCTTTGCCCCGGCCGAAGACATCAACCATCTGACTGTAAACCTGCTGTTGGAACGGATAGACAATTACGGAGACAAATTTACTCCGGCAGCCATCCACCGGAACAATACGGAATGGGAAACCATACGCGAACTACGCGCGCGATATATAAATAAGGAGAAACCCATCCTGCTCAAAGATATTTGAGCGAGAATGGGCGTCATACGGCTTTTACGACCGATACAAAACAAAAGCCGACCGTCCTATTCTTCGAGCAGGTTCGTCATGCGGCTCAGATACTTGCCGATGATATCGAATTCAAGGTTGACCACAGAACCCGGTTTCAAAGAATGGAAATTGGTATGCTCATACGTATAAGGAATTATGCAAACCTGAAAAGTATCTTTTGTGGGATGGCATACCGTGAGGCTCACGCCGTTGACGGTCACCGAACCTTTATCCACACAAAAATAGCCCCTCTTCACCATCCCGGCATCAAAAGCATGGCGGAAAGTATAGACATAACTGCCTTCGGCATCCTCAACCGACACACACTCGGCCGTACAGTCCACGTGCCCCTGCACGATATGCCCGTCCAACCGTCCGTTCATCATCATGGAACGTTCCACATTTACCTCGTCGCCCACTTTCAAAAGACCGAGATTCGAACGGTCGAGCGTCTCCTTCATCGCCGTCACCGTGTAACAACCGTCCTGAATGCGGACCACCGTAAGGCACACGCCGTTATGAGCCACACTCTGGTCTATCTTCAGTTCGTCCACAAAAGAGCATTGCAAAGTAAAATGCACATTCTCCTGCTCTTTCACAATCCCGGTGACCCGGGCACATTCTTCTACAATTCCTGAGAACATAATCCTATCACGTTTTATGGTTATCTTTCAAATTTCAAATATACTCTTTTTAGTAGATATATTCAGCGATTCAGTCGAAAAAAAATCCCTCATAGTACAATTTATTTCCTCCCCATCTTTATTCTTTGTACTTTTGTATAGTTAAAAAGATGAACTTCATGAGTTACAAGAATTATTTGATGTATGCCGCGTGCCTGTTTCAGGCTCTGGCCGTCGCCGGACAAGACTCGACCCGATGGTCACTGCAAGAATGTATCGACTATGCCATCGCCCATAACATTCAATTAAAGCAAAACAAAATTACGGAAGAACAGGGTGCTGCCGACCTGCTTCAAAAGAAGGCCGAACTGTTCCCCAGCTTGTCTTTCAGTACCACACAAGCCATAGACTACCGGCCGCTGCAAAAGTCGGAGACCAGTATCGTAGCCAATGGCATCGCCAACAGTTCCTCTAACAAATTGACGGAAAACGGCAGCTATGGCCTCAACGCCTCGTGGACCGTATGGGACGGAGGGGCCAACCGCAAAAACATCAAGGCGCAAAAGCTACAAAACCAAATCTCGGCCTTGGCCACACAGACCACTGCCAACAGCATCCAGGAACAGATAGCCCAGTTGTACGTGCAAATCCTCTATTCCAAAGATGCCTTGGACGTAAACAAAGCCATGGAAGAAACGGCGAAAAGCCAGTTTGGACGCGGAAAGGAGATGTATGAGCAAGGGCAAATTTCTAAAGCCGACCTGGCTCAGTTGGAGGCACAAGCCGCCAGTGCACAATACGACTGCGTGGCTACCCAAACCCAAATCGACAACTACAAACGGCAGTTGAAAGAACTGTTGGAAATCACTGACGACCGTAAGTTCGACATCTCCGGTATAGGAACAAATGATGAAGCAACGATGCAACTTATCCCCAGTGTCAACGAAGTGTACCAGAAAGCATTAAATCTGCGTCCGGAAATCCAAAGCAGCCGGTTGAGCATCGATGCCGCCGATTTGGACATCGACATTGCCAAAGCCGGATATTACCCCTCCATCTCGCTGACGGCCGGTATCGGCGACAGCCACTATTCCGGAAGCCGTGAGTCGGCAGGGGAACAAATGAGACAGAACCTGAGTGCCTCGGCCGGTGTGACGCTGTCCATCCCTATTTTCGACAACAAACGAAACAAAACCAACGTGCAAAAAGCCAAGCTGAACAAAATGGACAGTGAACTACAGTTGCAGGACCAACAGAAGAAACTGTACAGTACCGTAGAAGAGTATTGGCTCAACGCATACAGCAACCAACAGAAATATGTAGCAGCCAATGCCAAACTCAAAAGTGCACAGACCAGTTACGAACTGTTGGACGAGCAGTTCAAAAACGGCCTGAAAAACATCGTGGAGCTCATGAACGGACGGGACGAGCTAATGAGCGCACAACAAGACCGCCTGCAAAGCAAATACAATACCCTACTTCATATCCAACTCCTCAAATTCTATCAAGGAGAAAGTATCAACCTTTAAAAACATAACAGACGCCATATGAAAAAAAAGAAAGTTATCATCACGGTTGCCATTATGGCCATCGCAGCAATCATTGCCATAATCGCATGGCCCAAGAAGAGTGTGCCCGTGGAGTTTGAAATGACCGACGTACAACCGGATACCATCCGTAACAGTGTGACCGCCACGGGAACCATCGAACCGGTGACGGAGGTAGAAGTCGGTACACAGGTCTCCGGCATCATCAGCAACATATATGTGGACTATAACAGCCTCGTGAAAAAAGGGCAAGTCATTGCGGAATTGGACAAAACGACCCTCAACAGTGAATTGAACAGTGCCCGGGCCAATCTGGCGAGTGCCAAAAGCGAACTGGATTACCAGACGGCCAATTATAAACGCTATAAAACGCTGAACGAAAAGGGACTCGTGAGCCGGAACGATTACGAAGTGGCCTATCTGGACTACCGCAAGGCTTTGGAAACTTACAACACCACGAAAGAAAGCGTGAAGAAGGCCGAAACCAATATCGGCTATGCCACTATCACCTCGCCCATCGACGGTATCGTGTTGAGCAAGGAAGTGGAAGAAGGACAAACCGTGGCTGCCAGTTTCGAGACGCCTACCCTTTTCACCATCGCCAAAGACTTGACCGACATGCGTGTCATTGCCGACATCGACGAAGCAGATATCGGGAGTGTAAGAGAGGGACAAAACGTCACGTTTACCGTAGACGCATACCCCAACGACACTTTCCACGGGCAAGTGACACAAGTCAGACAAGAAGCCACGGAGACAGACAACGTCATCACTTACGAAGTCGTCATTTCCGCACCGAACAACGACCTCAAACTGAAACCCGGACTGACAGCCAACGTATCGGTCAGCACACTGGAACGTACAAATGTGCTGAGTGTAAAAGCCAAAGCCTTACGCTTCACCCCGACCAAAGAAGTACTGGGCAAAGCGTATAAAATCGTAGACACGGACGGCAAAAACAAGCTTTGGACGCGCGAAGGAAACACACTGACGGCCCACAAGGTAAACATAGGGGCGACAGACGGCATCCGGACCGAAATCCTGGGAGGCATCAAGCAAGGAACGCAAGTCGTAATGTCCATGACGGAAATAAAGGCACCGGAAGGGCCGCAGGAAGAAGAGACCAACCCGTTCATGCCACGTCCCAAAAAGAAAGAAAAGAAATAACCCGGGTTAAAAGTCCATTATCATGGAAGGAAACGAACAGAAAAAAGTAGTCATAGAGCTACAGAATGTGAAACGGAACTTTATCGTGGGCGATGAAGTGGTACATGCCCTGCGGGGAGTGTCGTTCAAGATTCACGAAGGGGAATTTGTCACCATCATGGGAACGTCCGGTTCCGGCAAATCTACGTTGCTGAACCAATTAGGTTGTTTGGATACGCCCACTTCGGGAGAATATATATTGGACGGCGTACACGTCCGCACCATGAAACGCCGCGACCGGGCTGTCCTGCGCAACCGGAAAATCGGTTTCGTATTCCAAAACTATAATTTGCTGCCCAAAACGACGGCAGTAGAGAATGTGGAACTCCCCCTCATGTACAATTCGTCCGTCTCGGCCAAAGAGCGGAAAGAACGGGCTGTCAAAGCACTCGAAATGGTAGGGTTGGGCAACCGGCTCTATCATAAGTCCAACCAAATGTCGGGCGGACAAATGCAGCGTGTGGCCATCGCCCGGGCTTTAGTCAACGACCCGGCCGTACTCTTGGCCGATGAGGCGACCGGTAATCTGGATACACGTACCTCTTTCGAGATTTTGGTATTGTTCCAAAAACTTCATGCCATGGGACGTACCATCATTTTCGTGACACACAACCCGGAGATAGCCCAATACAGCAGCCGCAATATCACATTGCGCGACGGATTGATACGGGAAGACACCCTGAACTCCAACATACTGTCTGCCGCAGAGGCCTTGGCACAGCTTCCGCTTCCGCAAGACGATTAAACAAAGGAATACATGAATACGACCAATCTTTTCAAAATAGCCCTCAAGGCCATTGCTTCCAATAAGCTACGTTCTTTTTTGACGGCTCTCGGCATCATCATCGGCGTGGCCTCGGTTATTGCCATGCTGGCCATCGGCCAAGGCTCGAAACGCAGCATCCGCAAACAAATCTCGGAAATGGGTTCGAATATGATCATGATACATCCGGGAGCAGATATGCGCGGCGGCGTGCGTCTGGATGCCGACGAAATGCAGACCTTGAAACTGGAAGACTACGAAAGCATACGTAATGAAGCAAAATACCTGACAGCCGTCAGTCCGTCGGTCAACAGTGCCGGACAGTTCATTTACGGTAACAACAACGCCCCGTCCAGCATATACGGGGTCAACGAAGATTACCTCACCATACAGCAACGCAAAGTGGCAGACGGCGAGTTCTTCACGGAACAGGACATCAAAACGGCCGCCAAGGTATGTGTGTTGGGACAGACCGTAGTGGATAACCTGTTCCCCGACGGAAGCAGCCCTATCGGACGTGTGGTGCGGTTCAACTCCATCCCGTTTCGCGTGGTCGGCGTACTGAAGTCCAAAGGTTATAACTCCTGGGGTATGGACCAAGACGACATGGCGCTCGCCCCCTACACCACAGTCATGAAACGTATCCTGGCGGTGACTTACCTTCAAGGCATCAACTGTTCTGCCGTTACCGAAGATGCCACGGATATGGCGATCGAGGAAATCACCGAAATCTTACGCAAAAACCATAATTTAAAAGAAGAAACGGAAACCACAGAAGCCGACGTGGACGACTTCACCATCCGAAGCCAAGAAGAAATCTCTTCCATGATGAATTCCACGATGGACTTGTTGACGATCTTATTAGGTAGCGTGGCCGGCATCTCACTGATTGTCGGAGGTATAGGTATCATGAACATCATGTACGTATCCGTAACGGAAAGAACCAAGGAAATCGGACTCCGCATGTCTGTAGGAGCACGCGGCATAGACATCCTGAGCCAGTTCCTCATCGAAGCCGCCATACTGAGTATCGCGGGAGGCGTAATAGGCGTCATATTGGGTGTCGGGGCGGCATATGTCATCAAGGTTGCGGCCAATATGCCCATCTTCATCCAATGGTGGAGCATCGTGATGAGTTTCGGTGTCTGCACGTTTATCGGGATTTTCTTCGGCTGGTATCCCGCCAAGAAAGCCGCCAATATGGATCCAATCGAAGCCATCCGGTATGAATAAACGACTATGAAATGGTACTTGAATTATAAACACTCACAGGAACTGCTCATCCATCTCTTGGCATGGGTGTTCCTGTTTTGTTTGCCACCGATGCTGATCGGACGGGCCAACGAACGCCCCGGCCAAGAGGAAATGTTTCGTATGATGGGGCCTCCTTTGGCCATGGCCATGGTGTTCTACCTCAATTATATATGGCTTGTTCCCCAACTGCTGTTCAATAAAAGAAATAAAGCCTACGTCCTCTCCAATGTGGCGTTCTGCATCGGTATGCTGTTCTTCACTCATCTGTGGTTTGAGCTGGTCAATGCCTATTTTCACAGTACTCCCCCTCCTCCCAAAAACAGTATGGGATTCTGGGGCTTCCTGTTGTTTCGTCTGCGCGATTTCATTCTGTTCGGACTGATTGCAGCACTGGCCGCCACCATCCGTATGAGTAAAAAATGGCACGAAGCTGAATTGGGCAGGCAAAAGGCCGAACTGAAAAGGATTGAAGCCGAACTGAAAAACCTACACAACCAAATCAATCCGCACTTTCTGCTGAACACCCTGAACAACATCTATGCCCTGATTGCTTTCGATACGGACAAGGCACAACAGGCGGTACAGGACCTCAGCCGATTGTTGCGTCATCTGCTTTACGACAATAATCAGGATTTCATCCCATTGAACCGTGAATTGGAATTTCTGAAAAACTATGTGGCACTGATGAAAATCAGATTGTCATCTAATGTAGACTTGCAATTCCATATCGACATTCCAAGCGAAAACCCGATCCGGGTAGCTCCGCTTATCTTCATATCTTTATTTGAAAATGCCTTCAAACACGGCATCAGCCCGGTCAAACCGAGCTTTATACACATCAAAATCTACAGTTCCGGTCCCGACACCCTAAGCTGCTCTATCGAAAATTCTTATTTTCCTAAACAAAGGAACGACATCAGCGGAAGCGGCATCGGTCTGGAACAAGTCCAGAAACGTCTCGACCTGATTTATCCCGACAAATATGAATGGACCAAAGGCTGTGATGAAAACGCTACGGTCTACAAATCAATATTAACGATACACACTACCACAAAATGACTCTTAAATGCGTAATCATAGATGACGAACCGCTGGCATTGGAACTGATGGAAAGCTATGTCCGCAAAACACCTTTCCTGGAACTATGCGGCAAATACAACAGTGCCGTCATGGCACTGAACGACATCAACTTCAGGAACATCGACTTATTGTTTTTGGACATACAGATGCCCGACCTCAACGGCTTGGAATTATCCCGGATGCTCCCCCAAGACACCCGTATCGTTTTTACCACGGCTTTCGACCAGTATGCGTTGGACGGCTTCAAAGTCAACGCTTTGGATTATCTGCTCAAGCCTATTAACTATAATGAATTCTTGACTGCCTCCCGTAAGGCTTTGGAATGGTTTGAACTGAAACATCAGGCAAATCCTTCCCGTGAAGAGGACTTTATTTACGTAAAATCCGACTATAAACTCGTTCAAATCCGGTTGGAAGACATACTCTACATCGAAGGACTGAAAGACTATCTGAAGATTTATACGGAAAACGACCCTCGCCCTATCCTGACACTTATCAGCATGAAAAGTATGGAAGAACGCCTGCCGTCTCCCCGATTCATGCGAGTACACCGCTCTTACATCGTACAGATGAACAAAGTGAAAACATTGGATAAGGGACAAATCATTTTCGGCAAAACCCGCATCCCCATTTCAGACACCTATAAAACAGATATTACGGCCTACTTGAACAAGTATCTCTTATAAAAGGTACAAAAATGACTAAAACAGAAGGTCCGTCTGCCCGATATTGCTTTTCTTTTATTAAATTTGCGCAGAACTTCAAAAAGATTGAACCCATGAGAAAAATTCTATTATTGTTATTATGCGTACCGATGTTGGTTTGCGCAAAATCCAAAAGAGACGACAGTAAATATCTGGTCGGTGCCGTACCTGAAGTGAACGGACAAGTGCTGTTCCAGCAAACCTTTGCCGTGGAAGGCAAAAACAAACAGCAGATATACGACGTGATGAAAGCCTACCTCAATCAGTTAATGAAAGGGGAACAGCAAATGAAAGGCACCAAAATGGCTATGGAGGATGCCTCTACCGGTACGCTGGTCGGACGTTTCGAAGAATGGATGATATTCAAGAAGAAACCTTTCGTCTTGGATCGCACGCGTTTCCGTTATTTGCTCACCATAAAATGTTCCGACGGGAAGTGTCACATGGAACTGACGCAAATCAGTTACTATTATGAGGAAGATTTGGACGGGTATAATGGCCGTACCTACAAGGCGGAAGAATGGATCAATGATGCCAACGCCCTCAACAAGGCTCAAAACAAGTTGCTGTGGGGTTCTGCCAAGTTCCGTCGCAAAACGGTAGACCGCGTAGAAGAAATCTTCACCGGAGCACGCGACGCTTTTGAGCAACCGGCAAAAGAAGAACACCGGGCCACGAAACTCATCGAATAACAAAGAACCATATGGCCGGAGCCTATAAGATGGCACACAAAAATGCCGCAAACTGTCTTCCGAATAGTTTTGGACAGTTTGCGGCATTTTTGTGTATGATTGTTTATATGCGGATATTGCCGGCCTTGTCAGGTGCCTAATTCAACGACTTTCTCTTTTCCCGGGAAGACGGTCAGCCTTGCAGTTCCGTCACCATTTATCACCACCTTTGAGTAGCCGGCCTCCACCACGACTTTTCCATCCAGCATGATGATGCCCCACCGGCACGGACTGACCTCAACGGCGCAATAGTAGCCGACGGGGGGCTGGATGTTCCTGTAAACAGGAGGAACTACCACCTTACCACCCTGCCTCAATCCCCATCTCATGCCGGACTTGAACGGCACAGCAGCTTTCATCATTTCCAAACGTGCCATGCGCTTCCGTTCGTTTGTCCGCCGCTCCTCGGCCACCATCATATTCGCCCGTCTTGCCGCTTCGGCTTTCAAGCGGGGTATCACCACGTCAAAATTCTCGTCCGCCGTCTTGGGATTTTCACAAGCGATGTATTTCTTGCCCCTGCCTCCCTCCACAATGTAATATTTGCCGACATTGTCCACGATGACAATGCTTCCGCCAGACAGCATGCCGCAATAACGGTAATAGGTGTCATAGTCATTTGCAAGCAGGCACACGCAGTCATGCCCCCAACGGGCATCGTCTTCGTTGACTTGACGACATACGGGAGCGGCATAATAATCATAGACAAGAAGACAGGAACTTGTGGCATGAAAAATATGACATCCGGAGACTTTCCTGATTTTATACTGTTCCTTTGTCCGGCTGTAATACATACCGTCCTCTTCAAGCATTTGTACAGGTCCGAACTGCCGTATCCTCGGCTGTTTATTGTATATTTGGCCGCTGAGTAAATCCATGTATGTTTTCCGGCCGTCATTACCCGTAAGTGCAAGGATATTGCCTTTCATGAATTTTGCACTTCGGCAATGTCCCAACCGCATCCTGACGTTGCCGGATTCGTCCACGATGCCCGTTTGCCCGTTGTCAAAACACACGGAGGCAAGCCTTTCATCCGTGTCAAGGACGTTATGGTATCGTGCCGTGGACGTTATCTTATTGCCGCGCTTCAAGCCGTACAGGCCGCTTGTCCTGTCCTTGAACGGTCTCAGCTTTTCGGGTTGTAGCAAATCGTTCTCCGGCAAAGATTTGCCGCTTTGCAGGTAATCCAACAACTGTCCGTGCGACACGATGGTTTCCAGTTGTCCGTCTGTTTCTGCTGTTTTATCCTTATCTGTTCCCTGCGATAGAGCCATATATGCCACCGCCCTCGTATTTGCCTCCGGATAACCTTTTCCGGCAAGCCGTCCCTCGAACATCGCCTGCCAGTCCCGGTGGGCCGTCGGCAGACCAAACAGGCGGTAAAGCCCCACATTGTCGATTATCATGCAGCTTTCCTTGCCTTCCGTCTTGCGCAGTCCGCGCCCCACCTGTTGCAAGTATTTGGGCAACGACAGTGTCGGCCGTGCCAACTGGATAAACTCTACGTCAGGGCAGTCAAAGCCCTCGCTGAATACGTCCACATTGACAAGAACCTGTATCTTGCCCTGCCTGAAGTTTTCGACAAGCCGTTTCCGTTCGTTTGCGGGTGTCTTGCTGTCAATGGCGACGGTGTTCATCCCGTATTGATTGTAATATCCGGCGATATTCCGTGCGTGACTGATGCTTATAGCGTACACGATGCCTTTCTTGCCATCGGCATATTGCCTTACGCTCCCATACAGCCTTTCGATACTTGGTCGCCTGTTCAGCACGGTGTCCATCTCTTTCACCTGAAAATCACCGTCCGCTCCCCGTCTTTCCAACCCGTTTATTAACCGTTGATCTTCGCTGTCCGGACGTATGGATACATAATCAAAGGCGGAAAGCCATCCTTGCCGGATAAAGTCCGCTATGCTATCCGATGTGATAAGCGTGTCAAATAAGTCAGTGAACCCTTTGCGATTCAGCCGGCAGGGCGTAGCGGTCGTACCGAGTTTCTTAGCATTCGGATAGCGCAGCCACAGTTCCCTGTAAGTCCCGGCAAGCGCATGGTGCGCTTCATCTATCACTATCAAACCCGGCCTTTCGTCCTTCACGTCCTCCCAATGCTTTGACAGCCACTGGATGGACATCACCTTCACCCTTCCGTCATCTTTGGATATACCGTATCGTGCGACCGTCTCCTCTATCTGCTCCACCAACTCGCGGCGGTGCGCAACAATCCAAACGCTTGCTGTATCATCAGCCATCATCCGGTCGGATATGACCGAAGCGAGCAAGTGTGTCTTGCCCGTTCCTGTGGGCATCTGCACCATCACGGACGGGTATTGCCGCCAAGCTTCGAACAAATTGTGTTTGATGTTTTGTTGGTAAGGACGGAGCATATAGGGTATAAACAACTGACGGAATCGGCCTGTCATTCTTCAATAGAATGCATTCGTGCAGAATAATGCAAGAACCGTTTGTTTATTCGTGCGTAAAAATGTAATTTTACATCGATTATTCGTGCAAATAAATGTAACATGGAACGTAATGTAGTTAGTATTGATTCCGATTGTCATAAGCAAAAAATTCTCGTAATCCCTTCGTTCCTTGACAATTTCGCGGATGAACCTTGTTTTTCATACCCTCATTGGTAAACAGCTTTTGCTTTACGATAAATATCGCCCACTTGATCGGCTATTTTTCCCCAATCATATTTTTGCATATCATACGTTATGCGTTCTAATGGCTGTTCTATGACTTTTGCCAGTTTATCGGCTAATGCATCAACATCACCGACGGGAAAATAATCTTCTTTTGGCAGACAAATTTCAAGGTTGGCCGGAATATCGCTAACGATAACTTTCACACCGTAACTCATAGCTTCGAGTAGGGCTATGGGCAACCCCTCGTGACTCGACGGCAGGCAATAGCATAGGCAGTTCGTCAACAAAGAATGCAGCCTACGTCCCTTGATAAACCCAGTCAATACAACACCGTTTTTCTTTGCCATCTCTTTCAGCCCCCGTGAATAGTCGTCCTCAAAGTCCGTATCACCTGCTAAAACTAATTTTATCTCAGAACAAGAATTCTTCCCTTTTAATTTTTCACTCTTCAATTTAACGAATGCCTCTATCAGGTGGTGCAAATTCTTCTCTGGGACAAAGCGGCACATACCCAAAATGAACTTTCCTTTTTCTATACCCAATTCTTGGAAATATTCAGGATAATCACAGATTTCCGGTTGCGACACACCATTATATATAAGGTGTACGTGCTGCGTTCTTCCATATTTCCGCTTTATGAGATTGCGTATCACGTCGGAAATCACAATCACGTCGTCAGCGAACATACACCCCATGCGTTCACCGAGCTTTAGCATCGTCTTTGCAGCAAAGCCCCACTTGTCACGGTCGTAGTCTGTCCCATGATGGGTGAAAACGACCTTCATTCCAAGTATCTTTGCATACGGGACAAGTAGCGCCGGACCAATGGCATGAATATGCAGAATATCAGCTTTAAGCCGTTTGGCCTCGTTTATCGCCCTGAAAGTATGGATAATCGCTTCAAATGATTTCTTTTTAGGAGTAACAATATCTACCAACTTGACATCCTTATATTCTTTCATAGCATCACGCACATAGCTTTTCCTGCGTATCACCGTCACGTCAAAGCCCATCTCGGCTATGCGCGGGAACAGTTCCTCGCAGTGTGTCTCCACTCCACCCATGATATTCGGGATACCACGGGTTCCGGTCACTACTATTTTCATTATTGCAAGTTTAAAAAAACAGAAAATTCAGATGCGGCAACGTTTCACAAGAAAGGAGCCTACGTGATGGAGAATCGCAGAGAGCATGATAGTTCCCAAAACGGTAATCAAGATGAAACATCCCGATGGCAACAATGGGAACAACGATGACAGGACGGTCATAACGACGTGGTGCGAGAGATAGACTTCGTAGGATATGTCACCAAGGAAGTTGATGGCTTTGTTCCCAAATTTTCGTTGGGATGACAAGGTGAACAGCAATAGGATGATGGTCATGCCCAACACTATTTTCAGCAGGTACTCTCCATAAAAGAACACTGGTTTAAACTTCAAGTAAGCCGCACCAAGCATAAATCCCAACAAGCCAAAGGCCACTATCTTCTGGACGTTGGGTTTAACCAACCGCTTCACTTTGGGCATGTACAAGAATAGCAGTACGCCCCACACCAACCCCCAACGTTCATAGCACCAATCATTGGCATCGAAGCAGAAATACATGACCAAACTAGACACTGCCACGCCAATAATCAGCATCAGTTGTGCCGTTCGCTCGCCATAAAAGTACCGGCCCAACGTAACCAAGTAGAACCACAAGCAGTATTGCAGCAGCACTAGCACATAGCCGTTTATATGGACTAAGGTAAGGAAGCTTGGCTTACCCCCCCCGTTTATAACATTTATTAACACAAAACCAACAACAACTGACAGATTGACCAAAAGCTGTGGTATCAACAATGCCGACAGCCTGTTGCGCCAGAAATGGCGCAGGTATGCAGGGCTTCTGCTAGCCGAAATGTTCATCCCATAAGCAGACATGATAAAGAAGAGGGTCACACAAACATATGCAAAGCTTCCTATGCCATCTTGCAACTTATTGGCGTATGCCAACGGGATGTGCACAAGGATTACGATGATGCAACATGCACCCTTCAACGCCCTCGTGAACTCCTTGTTCATGAAAGCGTCTTGATTGCCAAGATTCTTGTTTCCATACAGCACACAGATGGCCAAAGCAACAGGCACAATCAGCGTCAAAAGATAGTCCATGACCATAATCACACCTCCTCTCTCAAATCCCCCTGTTTCGGATCTTGACCTACATCACACCATTTTAGGTCGATGCAAGCAGGCTTGCCTCGCAGGGAGCGCAGTTTGTTCTGCAAGGCCCACTTCAAGGGGTACTTTATGTACTTATGCATGACGGGACTTGCCGTGCCAACCATCCAACAGTTCTTTGGGCACTTGCACACCATCTGGCGAACCTTCTGCGCCTGTTCGCTCTCCCAGATGTCCATGAACGGTGCATCGTGGATGTTGCCCATGCTTTCCTTCCAATAACGTTCTTCCAACCCGTTGCAGGGCATCACCTCGCCCCACGGGTCAATGAAGAAATTCATCATCCCCGCTTCACAAGGCAGCATACGACGGTTGCCATTGATATAATTGATAAGCCCCATGTTGAACCATGCGCGGAACCAACTCTTCGGGTGCTTCTCCTTCAGCTGCCACTCAATGAGTTGACGGAAGTTACCGCACACCTCGTCCTTGTTGGTTATGGCGTTGTCACTCTTATGGAAATAATAAGAGTTGTGGAAAGCCGCCGTGGCGAACTCCATACCCAACGAAAGCGATAGCTGGTAAAGTGAGAGCATATCCCTAGAGTTATGGTTCGACACAGTGCAGCCGAAACCAATATCCTTCAGCCCCATATGTTTCAAAGTAAGCAACGTGCGTAATCCTTTGTCAAATCCACCTACATGACCGCGCAGTTCATCGTTCTTTTGGCTAAGCCCTTCAATAGAAATACGTATGCCTATATTAGGAAACTTCTTCGCCAACGCAACAACACGGTCTTCAAACCAACCTGATGTAGAGATGACAATACGTGGCGTGTGTTTATAGCACTCTTCTACTATCTCATCCAAGTCCTCACGGATAAAAGGTTCTCCGCCCGTAAGGTTTATGAACTTCAACTGTGGCAGCGTCTTGAGGTCTTCTGCCTTTATCTCTTCTTGTCTGTTTGTGGGATTCTTCCAGATATTACACATCTGACAACGCATCGGGCATCTGTACGTCAGGATGATGCTTGCGTCCGTAGGACGCGGAATGTTTGTATTATTCATCTTTATAAAGGTTTATCTTCTACTAATGCTTTAATTCCTTCGTATTCTTTGTGGATGAGAGCTATAAGTTTTTTAATAGCTTGTAAAACGTGACTAAAAATGTGTTTTATCAACATACACAATATCTATAATGAAGCAATGTTTTTATCAAGCACATATGCGACATGCTCAAAAGAACATTCTGACGTACCGATATAGTCTTTTATAAATTCATCATTTTTTTGCATAGATTCCTCTGACACTTTAATTGGCAAACTACAACTAAGTGAGTAAAAGGTGCTATCTATAGCTTTTACCTTATCTCCATAATCTATAATCAATAGAGGAATATGTAAAAATACTGGATATAATAGTGCTGTACTATAATACCCTATGGCCAAAGAATATTCCTTATACTCCTTTTTGTTTATATTTTGTTTTATAATTATATTGGATGCCTCATACATTTTGCAATACTTTTTTACATTTTCCCGTGGATGTATAAGCAATGTCAATTTATAGCCATACTTCTCGATTTCTGTTGCTACTTTAACAAAATACCCTCTCTCTGCCTCATACCCCCAATTTACCAGTCTGTCCAAAATAAACGGCTGATGAATCAAAATGGCATTCTTGTTTTCTGTCAATGGCATATGTGCAAGGGTATCAAGTTCCTTGAAACTCTCGTTGTCGTAAGTCAGAGGATAACAGATAAAATCGACATGACGCTCATCATATTGAAAAAGCTTGTTAATCTGTCTATATCCATAATCAGAAAAGAACAATGCTTTGGAGAATTTGCTCTCGCTATAGTCCTTTTTTATTATACACTGTTTGAATAGTCGCTTTTCTTGTTTAGGGTTAGAAGAAAGCTGAATAAAATTCCTATATAGCCGTAGAAAAAACAGGTTTTTTGACATGGTATCCCAAAACTTATTGACAATCTTATTTAATGGCAAAGAAGATGTTTCTTTCGAATAAATTCCATGCTCTAAATAAATCGTTTTTAGCCCCAAATCTGTGGCGATTCTGAGCATTAACAGCTCATATATGGAGATGAATCCTAAAAATATGACGGCTTTAGGAGCCAAATTCTTGAGTGTTTGTTGAATCTTATCAATCGAGTAATCGCTCAAGTCAATGGTTTTGTAATCACCATTTCCATGGGATGAATATCCATTTCTCTTATCCAAATGTAACACGGTAATGTCATATTTGTCTTTCAAGAAAGAACATATGGGATTAACGAAATAACCTAAAAGTCCTGTACGATGTACATAAAAAACAATGTTTTTCATTTCAAAATCTCCTCAATAAATTCTCGAACACATCCTTTGCCGCCTTTATTTTTCATCACACGAATACAAGACATGTCTTTAACACTTTCACAAGCATCAGCTGGACAAGCCTTTATTCCCACAGCTTCCAAAAGTTCGATACAATTTATGTCATCACCGATGTAGGCCACTTCATCTAATGTGATGCTAAGCTGAGTGCATACCTCTTTGGCTACGGCCAGTTTTCCGCCATTCCGCTTGCCTTGATACAAGAAATCCACTTTCAGCTTTTTCGCACGGTTTTCCACTATCTTAGTGTCCTCCGATGTAATGATACCAGTCTTTATTCCGGCTTCACGAAGCAATTGGAAGCCCATGCCGTCACGGGTGTTGAATTTCTTCGATTCATCCCCGTTTTCGGAATAATACATGCCTCCGTCTGTCAACGTTCCGTCTACATCGCACAGGAAAAGTTTGATGGACTTTCTTGCTTCCTTGCGCTTGGACAAAACGTGCTTGCGCATCAGATTCTCTAATACAATCCAGTCGTCCGGTTCGTCTATTTCCGTAGCCGTATATTCCGGCATTTCATAAATGCCGATATGTCCGCTAAGGCGGTTGCCCGATTCCAAGATATTCCCTACCTTATTTATATAGAATGCACCGTTCTCCATCAGCATACCCGAGAAGTTCTGCCTGCGGGGGCGGTTCTCGTAATCGTAGTTCATGCTTGTGCCGTCCTCATTCCAAAAGAAACGATAATTGCGTACACAAGTAAGAATGGAATCGTATTCTCCTTTACTATACATATCCAATGCTTCCGTGAAATGAAGCGTTTCTGTCAATGGGGATGTAGCCTGCACCAACATAAAAATATCATCCTCATTAAGTTGGGTGTAACGGATGTATTCCAACATCACACTTTCCGTACTTGCAGTGTCACAAGCATTCTCTGCTGAACGGTGGTACACTTTCGTTTTCTTATATGCTTGTGAAACTACCGTCTCTTCTATCTTATCCGAATCAGTGGCTACTATGATTTCGTCCACTTCCTTACATTGTTCCAATGCCTCAATATTCCAACAAACCAAAGGCTTGCCGCAGAACGGTTTGATATTTTTAAGGGGGATAGACTTGCTACCGCCCCTTACCGGTATAAATGCGATTACCATTTCACTTGGTTCTTTTTTAGCTTGTTTCTCTGTACTTTCTCAATATCAAGGATATCCTCTTTCTTGTAAGTCAACGCTTTCGCCACGGCACGGCAGTCGCGAGCCAGCTTGCGCACTCCGTCAGGTTCAAGCGAAGCCGCATGGTCTGTGCCTTTCCATGTTCGGTCAAGCGTATAATGGCGTTCTATCCATTCCGCACCAAGGGCTACAGCGGCACTGTCTACGGCTATCCCCAAGTGGTGACCTGAAAAACCGATGGATTTCACTCTGTCTGCATATAACTCACGCAGACGGGTGATTTCAAGCAGGCAAATGTCTTCAAACGGCACGGGATAGCCCGATGTGCAATCGTAAATCACCAAATCCTTGTTGCGCCCTTTAGATTCGAAGAACTGGATAATCCGTTCTTCCTCGTCACGGGTGGTCATACCGAAAGACAGATGGATTTCACCTCCAAAATTATCGCACAGGTACTCCAACAGACCTTTGTTCAAATTGCAAGCGGAAGGCACTTTAATCAGATTGGGATGCAACGTACAGATTTCTCTTGCCGAGGTAATGTCCCATACCGAAGTGGAATACTCTATGCCAAACTCGTTGCACCATTCCTGCAACTGGCGGTGTTGGTCAAGGTTGAACTCCAGAAACTCCCGATGTTCGCCGTATGTTTTCCCATATGAATTTTCCGGATGAGGATGCGGAGCATTGTACTCTTCAGGTGTCAACAGTTCTTTGTTGTAACGTTTCTGAAACTTAACCACGTCCACTTTGCAATAAGTGGCGGCGGTCATAATCATCTCTTTCGCGATTGCCATGTCACCCTTGTGATTGCAACCAATTTCGGCTATGATCTTGGGAGATTTCATTTCTTTAAAATTATAGATTTTATATAATTCATATTCTTTTGTGTCACATCCCATAAATATTGTTGTTCTTTTTTAAGGATTGGCATTAATAGGTCCGTCGAATTGTACAGACTTGTCGCTTTCGCTAATAAAATTCTTTCAAATGCTGGGTCAAGAACATCAACTCCCCATTCAGGATGATGAATATCATCCAAGAACCATTGCATTTTATCATGTGAGATAATAGATAAAATTGGAGTATTGCAGCCAAAAGGAATCATCTGTGCATGTCCTCGCATACCTATCACAAGTCTTGGACGAGAATAAGCGGAAAGCATATTGGTTATTTTATTGTAAAATTCCACATATTCGTATGGCACAGACAACTCATCCAAAAATGAACAGATTTTCCCATCTGATGGCATATGGGCATATACTTTTATCTTGGTTGTTTTAGACAGTTGCGAGGCCACCTTAGCGATTGAAGCAAGAACCTTATCATCCACCTTTCTCATACCTTGACGGTCAAAAGCACAATTCAGTGCAATGAAATCCTCTTTTGCGGTATAATTCAACATATCTGGATATATCAAGGAAGTTAGGGTTGTCATGCATGGTTGGAAAACTAATTTGTCCTTAAGTTCTTGTGTATTGAGGTATCTTTTCAAGTTATCTATACTGCCATGATTCCTCAATCCGACAAAGGAGGCTTTTTCAACAAATTTATTTATGTGCTTTGTGAATATGGGCGCAAAATCATCTTGCCCCCTAAACCTGTTGTAACCTATTGCAAATGCAACTATTGGAGACTTTATCTGATTCAACATTTCAATACTGCAACTCCATTGCCATCCAGACAAATCGTTCGGATTAGTGTCTTTTAAAAACAAACCACCACCTCCTATGACAATCAATTCGGAATTATTAAAATTAGAGACATCTTTGTTGTTAACCACTCTATACACCGACTTGTCTATCCATTTCTCAACTGGTATGAATTGATTAAAAAGATTACGTAACACTATAGGGAGGTAAGTGTCCCCCATGTTGCCATAATTATAAGCTGAAACATGTGTGATAACAATTCCATTTTCAGACGAGAATGGATGATTGGGAATTTCATGTACTTTAGTACCCAACAGAATCCGATTTATCTTTCTTATTACTCTTTTAAGTAAGCTCATAATGTCAAATAGCATTGTTCAACTTCAATCGCTCTCTCACAATTGATTCTTTTATGATTACAGTCACTAATCTCCCTCCAAGGACGACTTGCATTTCCAATAGCTTTCACAGAGTCTTCTAAAAACGGTTTGCCTATGCCAGTCCAATGCAACACCTTTACGGGGATGCCCTTATAAGAGACATGTAACCCGTTAACATGGTAGAATTGGCGAGTAAGCATATAGAAAATATACTTCAAGAAGCTATTGAAGTTATAGAAGCTATTTTGCTTACCAATATTAACCGCATTATAGGCAAAGCCAGCATCGTAGTAGCACCGATTGTCCAAGCACACCGTAAGATTGATGAAAGTTTGATCGTGAAACGTGAATTCCGATTCATACTGTTCCAATAGATACCAATACTTCTGCTTCAATTTCTTGTAATAAGACTTTTGGATACCCCAAAAACCAGAATTGAAGGTAACGTAATCCCAGTTTATGTCATACAACTCGTTGAGCACCTCTTGTCCTTTTGGGGTCACATACTCCTTCAAACGAACCATGCCATTAGGATGAAAATAACTCTTAGTGGAATCACCTTTCGTGGCAACGATTTTGTATTTTTGAATAAAACTGAAGTATTCCGACAAATCATCCAGTATAAGCAAATCGGAATCGCAAAATATGATGTTATCGAAAGAAGACTCATCTATAAACAATGATCCATACACCGAAAAGTCCGAGTGCCATTCTCTTTTATTTTGAAAATGCATCTCAAATTTATTTTTGATGTCAATCACTCGAATTTTCTTACTATCTAAATCCTTGATTTGATCATTTGATAATCCTGTATCTAAAACTTCTATCTTAGCTGAAGGATTAAATCTCAGCAACGATTTAATTGTAACAATCAATCCAGAATAGAAGTAACTGTTACATGCAAAAACAAAACCATTATTCATATTTTATTATATTGAAAAATTTGTATATAATATATTGATACTTAACACAAAACGAAAAAGTATCGAAAGAACTATGCGAAACTTACTATCAGCAGCGAATCTTATGTAAACCAATGAATAGTTGGCACCTATAAAACTATAGGCTTTCGCATGAATTTCTTTTGAAGAACAAATGTAAACCGGTAGAATATAGTTGATAAGCAAAGCATTGCATACAAGAACTTGGAGCAGCCTGAGTATTCTTTCGCATAATACCGGAGACTCTTAATGGCACAATCAATTCGAAATAGTGTGGCAGATTTCGATGTTGTGGAGGCTCCCAAGTGAATACATTTAAGACTTGTGCAGAGATAGTTTTTCAGCCCCTTAGCTTGTATCTTTTTATACAAGATATTCTCTTCATAATATAAGAAAGTATGTGGGTCAAATGAATCGATCTCCTTGAAGAGTTCCTTGCGTATCAACATACATGACCCAGAAGGCAACTCGATAGGAACGATAGAAGGAAATTGAACGTTCATTCGCTTCAGAATATAGTTGTTTTCAACAATCTTCGACTGTCTCTTGCCCAACAAACGATACCAATAGTGCAATAAGTTCTCGGTTATAACACAGGATATCTTGACATTAGTCCGTGCACAGGTGTAATCTATCTCACGCAAATCTTTCTTATATAAGATGGGGCTAATGATGGCACATTGTGGCAATCGCCACAATGCGTCTATCAATCCTGGAATAATGTCTTCTACAAAAAGTATGTCGTTATTTAGAATTAATATCTTGTCAATCTCTTCATCCTCATAGGCTAAATTTAAACCCTTGTTGTTACCTTTGGCATAACCATCATTGGTAGGGCTAATCAACAAGGTGGCATATGGCAGGAAGTTTGATTTATACTTACATTCTTCTACCATGATATATTCACTTCCGAATCTGCCCGAAAGGTACTCATCTAGCTTGAAAACAGCATTCGCTCGTAATGACCCATTGTCTACCACGATATATTTAATGGGAGCAGTGTTAAATTTTTCCACGCTCTCTATGCAATTTATAGTGTCTTCGTAATTATTGTAATTGAGGATTATGATGGCGGTTTTCATATTTCCATTTATTTCTTGATTTAGAACGACTAATATTAAATTGAGGAGAAGATTGAATTCTCCCTAAACAAAACCAACATAAAAATGGTTGCATCGAATAATTTTCAAAGGGAGTAGCACCAATCATCGCTGCCAAATAGAATGAAAGTATACAAAACTCAAACATGAGGCTCTTACGATAGCTAAACGCCCTAAATAATGATTTTATGTATATGTAACAGAAAATAAAGCATCCGACATACCCCAACTCTGTTATGAAACGAATATATTCACAATCAGTTATCGAAGGTTCGTTATACCTTAATGCGGCATGTCCGTATTTACCAAGCCCTTCTCCAAATAAAGATGTATTGAATAGATTCTCAAACAGCTCAAAGCGTTTACTAACTATATTTTCATCAGATTCTATTGAGCGAGTGAGTACATATTCCACAAAATCTGCATCGGCATATCTAAGAATCCAAACCACTAAAACCATACAAATGAAGCCTATGATAATCCATAGCTTAACCAAAGTTTTTTTATTGGTATTACCATATATACTGACAATGATTAGATGAACTAAAAAGAATGCTATCGAAACGCGTTGTTGTGCAAAGAATAACACTAAGATGGCAATTAATATGCATGAATAGTTTTTTAACCTTGAAAAAAAGCTAGTCGCAACATTGTCAAATAGAGTCTTTGAAAAGTAAATGATGAAATATAGCGCCCCATATCCCATCGCATAGCTCCAAGGCCAAAAGCTAGACAATCGGGTAGCTTCATAGTATGCTGTAGATGAATCAGATCCTAACAAATCCTGGGTTCTTCTTGAAATATACCAATCAGGTGCCCAAAAATAAAGAATTAAACCTACTATAAATGCGAACATCATAGGATTCTTCATTTTCTCATAGAATTTATTGTCGCGAAACAACCTATTCCGACCTATGAAATAAAACACAATTGGCATAACTTGTGCTTTTATACCATAATAATAAACCTCTAACCTATAATTTGAGAATAAATATGAAGCTAATTGATAGAGAATAAAAACTATTACTAAGATGTCAACTTTATGGCATGAAATCGGGCACACATTCAGCAAAACTACGGATGATAATAGTGTTGCAACTATTATGTATGACTGAAAATCAGGTAGGCCTATATAGGTCCATAATGCCAAAAAGACATAAATATAGTAATAGTTATCGATGAATTCTTTACAATACCTTACCATATACAAAATTGCACACTTACGGAAAATAGTTTGTAATACTCAAACATTATGCAACTACCACAACTATTTTATGACATCTTTAGTAGCCTCCAAGTACTGCCTTCCCCATTTTAAATCAGGTTCAAGGTGATTCCCTTCCGCCCATTCATTCCAAGCGTTGATAAAAAACAGGTTTTCTTCATTGCTATAAGGTTTAAAGCGTGTGTACAGATTGTAAAGCAACTTTCTATACAACTCCGGGGTGCTTCCTTTGAGGACGAAATACCCATTTTTTCTCCTTGGTGAATTATCCCACATGGGTGTAATACAACTATATCTTTTATACTCAGGATTTTTCTCGTTCATCCTTAATTTGACATAAAAGCTATAATTGAACGTTGAGTTTTTCCATACGCTACAATTGAAGACTCTTTTCGTCAATGCATTAATATATTGGCGTAAAGGATTATGCTTTATTACGTATGGGCTAATACTATGCGGAGGGAATTCTATTGCTGCATCAAAACCAAGTTCCTGCAAATTGGTGACTTTCTCATTGAATGATTCGAATCTACAGATGTATAATTCTACACCCTTTTTCTTTGCCTCATTCCGCCAAATTTCTATTGTTCTTTTAATATTAGGGAATGACGATGAGCGATAAATGGCAAATACGGGCTTTCCATTAATTCTAATGTACCTCTCATCACAAAAAATGTGATCGAGTAAATAATGGATGTGATTATAATCGTCTTCATCAGAATATTTTTGCTCTATGAGGATCTGATTCTTACTTCCATTCCATGCCCTCGTCCAGTTTTCATTAGCCCAACACATCATGAAAGGAAATTGAGGCTCTTTTGATTCCAATATTTCATCTATCGGACGTTCCATTAAAAGATGCCCTGAAAACCAATAATGATAATAACAGAATCCGTATATGCCATATTCTTTAGCTAATTCGGCTTGGGCTAATCTTGATTCAGGCAATCTAAGATCATAAAAACCTAAATCCTTGGGGATATGTGGTTGATAATGCCCTCTATATCGGGGTCTGGCCTTTGCCACATTCGTCCATTCCGTGAAGCCTTTCCCCCACCACTCATCATTCTCTTTGAAAGGATGGAACTGAGGTAAGTGTATCGCTATTACTCTTTTTTTAGTATTCATATTTGAAAGGGTCAAAATTATATTCGTATAATTTAAAGTATATGCTATTATAGCTTAATCCACTTTTCCGGATATATGTCTTTTGTCATTGTATTCAAAATAAATCTTTTTGGAACTATGATTATTCCATTATTTTCAGAAAGCCAAGCCGCCCACCACGAAAAAGTGCTATTGGCATTGATATGGTGCTTACACATACTCATTAATAACATATCCTGCCATGCATCTTGACGGGAATTATTATCAATAAAATAATACTCATCACCGTTAAAATTATTTCTACACCAGTTTATATCATTGGAAAATATATAAAACACAGGGTTGTTTATTCTTTCTCTTATATATCCTATTGCTCTTCTATAATAATCTATCGTTGTTACTTCTCCATATTCTTTATACTTTAAATAATCTCCTCTTCGTATGTGTAAAGAAACACTCTGCGTTGTTTTAATACTATCTATAAAAGGCTGGTTAATTGGATTGTATGGCAGGGTAAAAGAATAAGTTTTTTTTAGCATCTCTACGATGTCTGTGTAATATTTTTCCGAATGCCATCCTCCCCAATAGAAAGTAATACAATATTTAGAACAACTTTTCAATTTTGATTCGTCATAATCATAATTATATGATTCCCGTATTTCCCTGATACGCAGAAGAAATTTTAGTACTTTCCATATTTTTGGCCGTGACTTATAGCCATAGATTAATGTTAAGAATCTGGTGGTTAGCGATTTCTCATAAGAGATGCCGAATATACGTTCTAGTTCTGAACCATTATGCGGATTATAAGAATTAGTAGCAAAAATACATTTCACATTCTCATTCCATCTTTTTTTTGCCAAATAAAAGGCATATTGGGACATCTGATTGCCTAATCCATTAAAAACAAGAATAACATCCATATACTTAATTATCAAGTGGCTCAAATTTTGTAAATTTAAATTTATATGTTAAAAACCTTTACTATTGCAAAGCTTGCGTAGCATTGATATCAGGAACAATTCCTATTTTTTTAGCTGGGATTCCAGCTAATATACAATCTGAAGGGAAAGACTTTGTAACAACACTGTGAGCGGCAATTATAGTTCTATCTCCGATAGTAACTCCTTTAAGGATAATACAATCGGTACCTATAAAAACATCATCCCCAATCACAATCGGTGCTGTATGTGCACTAATTTCGTCCTCATATCTGTCATTTATTTTTACCCCCCCCATACGAATCCTATAATCTAACGAATGACAATCTGTGTCTAGTAATAATACGTTTGCGCCAATAGTCACATAATTTCCAATTGTTATACTACTCAAGGTACGCATTCTTAATGAAGAAGCTTTTACGTGATGACCTATCTGAATGATTGATTTTGGAGCGGCCTCTATGGTTGCCTTTGACTCTGGGCACAACAGATTCAAGCCATTACCGCTTGTCATTAAAAAGCCTTCTCCTATAGTCACTTTTGCAGGATCCTTGCCAGCTGCAATTTTTAGATATAACTTCCCCACAATAGTCGCATTTTTATGGATTACCCCATTTTTATCTAACAAAAATCGATTATAATTTATAGAAACTCTGTTGACAAAGGCAACCCATTTTTGCTGAAGAATATAAATCGTGAGATAAATTAGCTTTTTCAATTTATTTTTCATCTTCTTTCTTTTTTATATATTACTTTTATTTCTTCCCGTTCATGAACGTTTAATCCGAAAAAATACGTCATAGAACAGAACATAGCTACAGTTATAATTGTATCAATTATAAGTCTTCCAAATGTTGGTTCATTATTAATATGAACTAAAAATGTGCCCAACAAAAATGTGATGACAGCTATGAATATCAATCTAACGGCTACATCTAAGTAGAATTTCACTAATGGGAATTTTACATATGTAGACAAATTCCAATAACTTAAAACCATTATCATTAATTGATATAGAGTCATACAATATAAGACGGCAATTGGAGGCGCACCAAAATGATAGGTTATATATAAAACAGGGATTAGAGTTATATTAATGCAGAATGTTAATATTTGTAGTTTTTTTAATCGACCTACAGCCAAATACAAGGGACCATATGCATTGGATACGGCTTGTAAAATGCATAACACTAAAGTCCACCTCACGAAAAGTGAAGCATGTTCAGGGGGATTTTTCAGCCATAGGTTAAGAATAAAATCAGCTTCTAAAATTATAGGAATAGCAAACGCTGTCAAAATATACCCTTGAACCTTTGCCAATAGCAATGTTAGTGATACTGAACGATTCACATCACCTGCTGCATATGATTTTGTTATTTGCGGCGATATGGGAATGGTCAAATTATTGCCTATTTGATTAAAAACCCCTTGTATTTGCTGAGCAACACCTTTGGCTGCGTTCAAAGAGACTCCATAAAACAAATTTAATAAGATGTTTCCACTTTGATCTTTAATAATCCCACCTACAGTTCCACACCCTATCCAAAAAGAGAAACTAAATACTTTGCGAAGCAGATTCTTATCAAATATGTATTGAAATCTTGACTCTTCAAACTTGTGTTTAGAATAAACGCTATAAGTGATTCTGACAACAACTGCGACAACTAATAGCATCAAAGCATAGAGCTTTAAATTATCGCATTTATAATCAATATATTGCATAGACATAATCCCCAACAGCTTTACCAAGTATTCAACAATACAGATTATAGAGTAGAACCCTATCTTCTCATGTGCAATAATCAACGCTATATAAGGCTGTGCGATGACAGTTAAGGCCATTGTCATTACAGAGCAAATAAACACAAAACGCGCAGCGCTCCATCGAGCATCAGGTATCACCAATAAATCTTCAATCAAAAAATCAGTTAAAGGCAAGGCTATTGCAAGCAATAGAACAGCACCTACTATAGTTACTATTTGTATTGTGGAAAATACGTTTTTAAGTAACTTCGGGTCACTCTTTCCCAATGCATAGGAAATGAATCTTTGACAGGATGAAACAAAGAAGTTTATGAACATATAAAACATCGTGACAAAACCTGCAACGACATTGTATGTTCCATAGTCAACAACCCCCAAGATGTCTAAAACAACACGACTTGTATATAAGCCTATTAGCACCATTACCACAAGCCGTATTGTCATAGCGATTGAGTTTTTGACAATCCTTTTATTTTCAACCTGATATCTATTGGTATTCATTTTAATTAAAAGGTAAGCGTCCAATTCTGACGTCCCCCCGTTTTTCAGGCGGCATGTCTGAAAGAAGATTAAAATTCGGTTGGCATTTATAATTTGTTTGCACTTATGCCGATGGTTGAGGGCATAAGTTTTCCGTAGTCACGGTTGCCCGCGACCATTTTTGCAAAGAATTTCTTGAGGTATTCCAGAATTGAATATCCTTGAAGCTTGCATGTAGACACGATGGAGTGGTAGGCCGCACTAACGCGGGCCATTTTGTTGCTGCCGAAGAACAGCGGGTTCTTCCTCTCATTCGCCAAAGGCCGGACGCACCGTTCCGTCAGGCTATTGTCTATCGTATACTCCCCGTCCTTTCTGTATAGGAATGCCTGGTTCCCAAAATGGTCGAGATAATTGACCGCCTTCCCCATCAGGCTTCCCTGCCTCGGAACATTGCCGGATTTCATCAGGTCAAGTAGGCTCCTCATTCCTATTATTATTTCAGTCATTTCGGTGGAGTTCCTCATCCGTCTTATGTCTTCCGCGCAGAGCTTCAGTCCGATGTGCCTTTCCTCCAGTAGTAAGCTTCCATCATGTCTTGGCAAACATAATCGGGTGAATGTTCCTCACCGCTTGTCAACTACAAAAGCTGTATGTATTCGGTCTGTACCTCCACGGCAGCGGCAAGGAGACTGGGAAGTTCTACGAATAGACGCTTGACATGTGCCCCTTGGATTTTCTGCAAATTCCCTTCATATCCGTCCAGAGGGCCGCCTACGATGCGCACTTTCCTACCTATCATATCGGAGGATATTTCTTCGGGCGTGTAATAACACGGATTCTCGGAGGACTCAACGGCATGGATGAAACGTTGCATGTCGCTTTCCCTGACCGTCATCGGGATTTTGTATCCGCCGCGCAGGTAACGATATTGCACGGTATTGTATTTCTCGACTATTGGGTCAACTGCCAGCCGCGTGCCATTCACAAAAAGCAGATCCTGAATGAAGGGCACTTCCTCCCGACAACGCTTCCCGTGCTTCACAGAAAGTTTCCACACCATGGGTGTGAATACCTCCATCCCCAAGTCCTTGAACAGCTTGTATGCCGGTTGTTTGGCGTTGCACCGCTTAAGATCGCGCATGACGAACCATAGCGGACGGTCTTGTATAGGGGTATGGAAGTCATTCATTTTTCAGGTATGGGCATCTTTTCTAATCCTGCAAGCTGTCGTAATCCACACGGCAACAAGCAGTTACAAAAACCAAGCTATTGACTTCTATTAAGTCCATAAGATTGTTCCATCGCCGTCACTACTCATAATAGCGTTTGTGTTAGTATTGAGTTTTATGACGTTTTTTGTCCGTCTCCTAATATGAGATGGATATTTTTTGTGAAACAGCTAAATACCAATATTTTACAAAGTTTTCATAAAAAGATTCCGTCAACAAATTGCTTAATCCGTTGCCGCTTCATGAAAAATAAGCGCAAATAAATTTGTCAAAACACTTGATGTTTAATTATTTTTACTACCTTTGCAGCAGAATATCCATCTCATATTAGGAGACGGACATTTTTCGAAATATTCGTTTGCGTTAAAGCCCCTCCAAAATCATACGGTTTACCTTGTCCACTTCGCTTGACTTTATCGAGTCGAGGTAGATTTGTGTGGTCGTTTCCGAATCGTGCCCGAGGCCTTCGCTTATGACTGCCAACGGTACGTCCCTGCCACGTGCGATGGTGGCCCAACTGTGGCGGGTATAATACATTGACAATGAAAGCGGCAGTCCTGCCTGATTTGCTATGTCCTTCAGAATCCTGTTGATTTTCCTCATCTGATTCTGGTACTGCCTGCGTTCGTTTCCGTCCTCACGGGTAATGATTGGCAGGAGATAACTCGTGCCGTTGGACTTGTATTTGTCTATGATGTCCTGCATCTGCTTGGTCCATTCTATCGTCATGAGCTGTCCCGTCTTCTTGCGGCGGTATGTCAGGCAGCCGTTGTTCAGGTCGGTCTTCTTCAGGTAAGCCATATCTATGAAGGACATTCCGCGCGTGCAGAAGCTGAACATGAACATGTCCCTCGCGAAATCCATACTTGGCTTTCGCGACAGGTCCAGGCCGTTGATTCTCTTGATTTCGCTGAACGGTAGGCTCCTTTTCACAGTCTTATCTATACCGCAGTAGACGTTCCTGAACGGATGGCGGTCGGGTGTCAACCCCTTTTCTACTGCCAACTTGTAGTTGGTGCGCAAGATACGCATATAGAAAGAGGTGCTGTTGCGTGCCAGTCCGCATTTCCGCATCCATGCCTCGTAGAGTTCCATAAGCACGCCGTCCATCATGTCGAACGTCAGGTCAACACCCTTGCGGAAGTACGTGAAGCTGTTAAGCATCGAACGGTAACTCTCGGATGAACGCACCTTGCCTATCTGTTTCTTATGGCTTATCTGCCCCCGGATGAAGTTGAACACGCTGTCCGTCGTGTCTATTCCGGACGAGAATCGGGCAGCAAGTTCGTCAAAGCTTACCGTGACGGTTGCCTTTTCGCTTTCCTGCACCATCCGCTGCAATCTGTTCAGTTCCCACTGTAGGGCCGATTCTACCGAAACAAGGTGGGCGTAACGCGGTGAGGACGGCGTAGGCAGGGTTATCCTCCCAGCCTCGTCATCCCATTCCTCGGCGAAGATTTTATACTCGCTCGTTATCCTGCGCACCGCGCGTCCGTATATCAGTTGAAACACTATTGAGCCTTCCTTGCCCGGCGTTGTTGACGGCCTGAATTTTAGTTTTATAGATGTCATGGTCCAATGTTTTCTTGTTCTTTATATAAATGTCGGCGACAAATGCCACATTATTATATATTGGGGCAAAGCTATACCCCAAACCACCCATAGATTCTGCGCCAAACGATTTTCCGTTCTAAGCCAAACGATTTTTCAACCTGCTGAGATCGATTTTCGGATGTACTGATTCCGTCTTACGCACTCTTTCATACTGATCCCCCCACTCTACCTTCCACAAACAGTTTCTCGCCCGAAAAGGTTCGCTTCCTTCAGACCTCTTCTGTACCAACGTTTTAAGGTGAACTTTCTACCGTACAATCCTTCACCGGGATTTCACCGGAAAACGGACTGTCCGCATAAAACTGTTTTTAACAAATTTGCAGTCGCATTGGTTTTCAGTACGTTACGGTGAAGGACTTGACAAAGGCTTTTTCATGTCGTATATTTGCAAACGAGAAAACACCAAAAACACAAAGCATAATGGACTTCAAAAAGATTGCATGCATCGCCGTAAGACGGTGGAACGAAAAACGTATGGCAGGAAGGGCGAAGGACGTGCTCCGTAGTGTTACGCCGCAGGCGGTAACCACTGTAGCCACAGCCAAAACCGACGCGGCCAAAACCGGAACCACTACGCCGAGGCCCACATCCGTTCCGCAGCACACGCCAAACGTCCTCAGGACGGCGGAAGCAAAGGCTGTTCAAAGCGAAACGCCTTCCCTAAAAGCCGCCAACCTCGAGTCCGCCCTCGGCGGCTTCCTCGCCGAATGCTATGAGTTCCGCTTCAACGTGCTCACCGAAGCCACGGAATTCCGTAGCAAATCAGATAAAGAAAACGGGACCTTCCGGCCCGCCACGGAACGGGATCTGAATGCCATCTGCCTCGAAGCACACCGCCACGGCATTGACTGTTGGGACCGGGACGTGGCACGCATGGTGCACTCCGCAGACGTAAGGGAATACCATCCCTTCCGGCTGTATTTCCAACGGCTCCCGGCATGGGACGGGCGCGACCGACTGCACGACCTGGCCGCCCGTGTGTCGGACAGTCCCTTATGGGTACAGGCCTTCCACCGATGGATGCTCGGATTGGCCGCGCAATGGGCCGGACTCTCCGACGGGCTGCACGCACACAGCACCGCGCCCCTGCTCGTCAGCGACGAACAAG